>Ga0209382_10004545_pt1 | contig 18524 bp, 18 predicted proteins | sample SoiMetdeltSBSDD5_FD_187599 | JGI IMG/M metagenome (GOLD analysis project Ga0209382, IMG submission 187599) | Bulk soil microbial communities from a Populus tree surrounding site in Tennessee, USA - Soil MetaG P. deltoides SBSDD5 (SPAdes) (version 2) | ecosystem: Environmental > Terrestrial >...
GCCGTCGACCATGCGCACGATCCGGTCGGTCTTCCGGCCGACCGCGATGTCGTGCGTCACGATCAGGAAGGTCAGGCCGCGCTCGACGTTGAGCCGGCGCATAAGGTCGACGATCTCCTCGGCGTTCTCGGAGTCGAGGTCGCCCGTCGGCTCGTCCGCCCAGACGATGACCGGGTCGTTGACGAGCGAGCGGGCGATCGTCACCCGCTGGCGCTCGCCTCCCGACAGCGCATCCGGGACGTGGCTCGCGCGGTCGGCGAGCCCGACCAGGTCGAGCGCCTCGACCGCGCGCCGTCGCGCCTCGTCGGCGTCCGCCCGTGCGAGCAGCAGCGGCAGCTCGACGTTCTCGGCCGCCGTCAGCACCGGCATCAGGTTGTAGAACTGGAACACGAAGCCCATCCGGCGGGCGCGGTAGTCAGTCCTCTCGCGGTCCGACATCTCCGAGAGCGGCGTGCCCTCGATCAGCACCTCCCCGCCGTCGATAGCGTCGAGCCCGGAGAGGCAGTTGAGCAGCGTCGTCTTCCCGCAGCCGCTCGGGCCCATGATCGCGACCATCTCGCCCTGGGCGAGCGCGAGGTCGACCCCGCGGAGCGCATCGACCTGGACGACCCCCGTGTCGTACGTCTTCGCGACCGAGCGCGCCTCGACGATCGCCGGCTCAGCGCGTGGCTCACGCTCCTGCCGTTCGCGGGTGGGAGCGCTCGTCGCAACCGCCATCGCGTCTCCTTTTCGTCGCTGGCCCAACCCTCGCGCCACGCCGGCCGCGGGCCATCGGGGAGGGCGCGGACGGGCTTTCGGCGAACTACCGAACCGCCCGCGGGGCGGCAGCGCTAGAGGCCGAGCCGCTCGAGCATGCGCGGGTCGCGGCGCCACCTGGGCCGGACCTTGACTACGAGCTCGAGGAAGACCGGGTGGCCGACGAGCGCCTCGACCTCGGGCCGTGCCCGCGTCCCGATCTCGCGCACCATGGCGCCGCGCTTGCCGACGAGGATGCCCTTCTGCGACTCGGTCTCCACGTACACGTGCGCGCGCACGAGGGCCTCCTCGATCGCGTCCACCTCGACGGTCAATGCGTGCGGGACCTCCTCCCGCGTCAGCCGCAACGCCTTCTCGCGGACGACCTCGGCGATCCGCTCCTCGACGGTCAGGTCGGTGGGCCGGCCCTCGGGGAAGTACGCCGGGCCCTCGGGCAGGAGCGAGACCAGGTCACCACGGAGCTCGTCGACGCCCTCCCTCGTCTTGGCGCTCACCGGGTGCAGGGCGTGGAAGTCGCCTAGCGCGGCCGCGGCCTGCATCTGCGAGAGAACGTGGGCGCGCTTCAGGCGGTCGATCTTGTTCAGCGCGATCAAGACCGGCGTGCCGAGCGCGAACACGCGGCGGGCGACGAACCGGTCGCCGGAGCCGATCCGCGCGCGCGCGTCGACGACGAGCAGCACGGCGTCGACGTCCTCGAACGAGGAGTCGACCGTCTGCTGCATGCGCTCGGTGAGCGGGTCGAGCGGCCGCTGGAAGCCGGGGAGGTCGACGAGCGCGAGCTGGTAGCCCGGCCCGTTCGCGACCCCGAAGAGCCGGCGCCGGGTCGTGTTGGGGACGTCCGACGTGATCGCGACCTTCTCGCGGCAGAGCGCGTTGACGAGCGTCGACTTGCCGACGTTGGGGCGGCCGGCCACCACCACGATGCCGCTTTTCACGGGCGCCTTCCTCTGGGGCACCCCGGCCCACCACCCACTGCGATCGTACCGAGGAAGCCGTGACGGGTGGGAGACGCGAACGTGCCGGAACCGTGCAAGGTCAGTCGCTCTCGGGCAGCATCGACGACTCGAACGACTCCGGCAGCAGCTCGTCCGCCGTCATCGTCACGACCCTGCCGCCGTTGCGGAACACGACCCGTCCGACCTGCATCTCGAGGAGCCATTGCCGACAGCCTCCGCAGGGCGACGCCGTGATTGCGGCGGCGACGAAGTCCCCGGGCCGGTAGCCCTCGGCTATCGCACGCGCGAGGGCCGTCCGCTCCGCGCAGACGCCGAGCGGGTACGCCGCGTTCTCGACGTTGACGCCCTCGATGACACGGCCGTCGCCGGCGAGCACTGCACAGCCCACGTGGAAGCGCGAGTACGGGGCATAGGCGCGCGCCGCGGCCGCATCTGCGCGCGCGAGGAGCTCGGCGTCCGAGACAGGAGCGGTCATCCGAACACCTGGAAGAGGAAGAGCGTCGTCAAGGCACCTACCGCGCCGCCGCTCGCGACCTCGGCCGCGGAGTGGACACCGGTCTCGACGCGCGTCTGGGCCACGAGCAACGCCATGATGAACGCCAGCGAGGACACGAGGAAGCGCTCCGACGAGTCGTCGAGGATCAGGGTCACCGCCATCCAGGCGGCGAAGGCCACGGCCGCGTGCCCCGAAGGGAGCCCACCGCGGAGTGGCGTCCCCCGGCCGGTGTAGGCCTTCACGGCGATCACGATGATCACCGTCAGCACCAGCGCGACGAGCGTCAGCTCGGCCGGCTGGTTGCTGAGGCGGTCGAGAAAGCGGGAGCTGCGGTCTGCGACCTCACCCGAGAAGACGAGGTAGCCCACCGCGACGGCGTTGAGGGAGGCGATGAGGACGGCGCCCGCGGCGATGTCCTTCGCGAGCTTGGCCATGGGGTCGAACGAGGTCGCGGCGACGTCGACGGTGGCCTCGATCGCGGTGTTCACGAGCTCGGCCACGAGCACGAAGGTGATCGCGAGGAGCAGCAGCATCAGCTCGACGCGGTCGACCCCGAACCCGATGGCGGCAACGAGGACCGCGGCCGCGAGCGTGAAGTGGATCCACAGGTTGCGCTGCGTGCGGAGCGCGTGGATGACCCCCTCCGCAGCGTGGTTGAAGCTCTGGAAGAGCGACGGCCTCGCCCGCGGCGTCATCGCTCCGCGTACCCCTGCTCGCGGCGTTCCATCTCGTGGCCGTGGTCGTAGCCGAGCAGGTGCAGGACGCCGTGCACGAGCGGCCCGCGCCACTCCTCGCCGACAACCTCGGGGCAGAGCACGACGTCGCCGAGCGCGCGGGGGACGCCGTCCGGCAGCGGGTCGCGCCCGTCGAGCGGGAACGAGAGGACGTCCGTCGGCTCATCGATCCCGAGGTGCTCGAGCTTCAGCGCGCGCATCTCGTCCCGGGGCACGAACGCGATCCCGAGCTCACCGTCCGTGACGCCCTCGGCGGCGAGCACGCGCCGGGCGAGCTCTGCAGCCTCCTCCGCTGCGACTGCAGCCCCGCTCCGGTTCGTCGTCTCGACCGCGATCACCCGGGTCGGCTCATCGGCTGCGTGCCGTGCCGGTCTCCTCGGCATGTCGCTTGTACGCCTCGACGATCCGCTGCACGAGCTTGTGGCGGACGACGTCCTCGTTCCCGAACTCGACGAAGCCGATGTCGTCGATCCCCGCGAGGATCTCCCGCACCTGGATGAGGCCGGACGCCTGCTCGCGTGGGAGGTCGACCTGAGTCACGTCGCCGGTGACGACCATCTTCGACCCGAACCCGAGCCGCGTCAGGAACATCTGCATCTGCTCGGGCGTCGTGTTCTGCGCCTCGTCGAGGACGACGAACGAGTCGTTGAGCGTCCTCCCCCGCATGAACGCGAGCGGCGCGACCTCGATCGTGCCCCGGTCCATGTAGCCGGACAGGCGCTCCGCCTCGAGCATGTCGTAGAGCGCGTCGTAGAGCGGCCGCAGGTAGGGGTCGACCTTCGCGAGCATGTCGCCGGGGAGGAACCCGAGCCGCTCGCCGGCCTCGACGGCCGGGCGCGTGAGGATGATCCGCCCGACCGCGCCCTCCGACAGCGCCGACACCGCCAGCGCCATCGCGAGGTACGTCTTGCCGGTACCCGCCGGGCCGACCGCGAAGGTCACGGTGCGGGAGCGGATCGCGTCCACGTAGCGCTTCTGGTTCACGGTCTTGGGCGCGATCTTCTTGCCCCGATGGCGCCACACGACGTCCTCGAACACGTCGCGGACGTCCTCCGCCTGGTCGAGCGCCGCGAGCACGGCGCCGACCGTGTCCGGGCCGATCTGGTGGCCGCCCTCGACGAGTTCGACCAGTTCGTCGACGACCGCCCGGGCGGCGGTCACGTGCTCGTCGTCGCCGCCCAGCGTGAGCCGGTTCCCGCGCAGCGCGATCGTGCAGCCGAGCCGCTCCCGGAGCGCGTCGAGGACGCCGTCCTCGACTCCCGCGAGCTCGGCGGCGACCTCGTTCGAGACGTCCAGCACCTGCTGAGACATGGGCGTCAGTGTAGGCGGGCGATCCGTCACACACGCTCCGCGGCCCCGAGGGGCGGTCGCCCGGCCTGCGCGTCAGGTCAGGCGAGCTTCTCCTTGACGAGCTGGTTGACCGCGGAGCCGTCGGCGCGGCCCGACACCTGGTGCATGACCCCGGCCATGACGCGGCCCATGTCGCGGATGCTCGTCGCGCCGACCTCGGAGATGACGTCGTCGATGATCTCCTCCAGCTCCTCCTCGGACAGCGGCTCGGGCATGAACTCCTCCAGCACCTCGAGCTCGTACTCCTCGTCCTCTGCCTGCTCCTCGCGGCCGCCCTTGCGGAACGCCTCCGCCGCCTCGACGCGTCGCTTCCGCTCGCGCTGCAGCACCTGCAGCTCCTCCTCGTCCGAGAGCGGGCGCCGCAGCTCCTTCTGCGCGGCCTGGAGCGCGTTCAGCACCAGGCTGAGCGCGTCGCGCCGGTCCCCGTCCCGGGCGAGCCGCGCCGCCTTGAGCTCACCGTCGATCCGCTCGATGAGGCTCATGCTGCGTTTCCCTCCAGGAGGGCGGCGGCGACCCGCTCGCGGTCGACCTCGCCGCCGAGGACGTGCCAGTGCAGGTGAAAGACGGTCTGCCCGGCCCCGGGCCCGACGTTCACGAGGACGCGGTAGTCCTCGAGCCCCGCGGCGCGGGCGGTCCCGGCCACGAAGCGCAGCATGCGCGCAGCCTCGTCGTCCGGGAAGGCGTCGACGTCGCGGAACGTGTCCACGTGCCGCTCCGGGAGGACGAGCAGGTGCGTGTCCGCGATCGGGGCGATGTCGCGGATCGCCACGAAGCCCTCTTCGCGGGCGACGTGGTCGCCCTCGGCCACGAGCCGGCAGAAGAGGCAGCCCTCAGGCGGCGACGGCAAGGATCCCCTCCTCCGACAGCCCGATCGCCCGCGCCGGGACGAGGCGTCCGATCTCGGCATCGAGGAGCCAGGGCGTGTAGTCGTCCCCGTACCCGCGCCCCGGACGATCGACGAGCACGAGGTCGGTCGTGCCGAGCTTCGAGCGCCAGCGGCGCCGGCAGAGCTCGTCGGAGAGGGCCCGAAGGCGCGCGCTCCTCTCCTTCTTCACCTCCGCCGGGACCGTGTCTGCTGCAGCAGTCGCCGTGCCCGGTCGCGGCGAGTAGGGGAACGCGTGCACCTTCGTGATGCCGGCGCGCTCGATGACGTCCAGCGTGCGGACGAATGCGTTCTCGTCCTCACCCGGGAAGCCGACGATGACATCGGCCGTCAGGTTGAAATCGGCCAGCGGCTCGAGCTTCGCGAGGTACCGCGCGGCCGTGTAGCGACGCCCCATCGCGCGCAGGACGCCGTCGTCGCCGGACTGCAGCGGGACGTGCAGGTGCCGCGACACGGACGGCGTCTCGCGGAGCGCGGCGACGAGCTCGGGGCCGACGTGGTTCACCTCGATCGAGGAGAGGCGCAGCCGTTCGACTCCCTCGATCGCCCCCGCTTCGCGCACGAGCCGCGGGAGCGCGTAGGCGGCCTCGCGGTCGCGGAAGCACCCGAGATTCACGCCGGTCAGCACGATCTCGCGGTGCCCCTGGCGGACGCGCCGCCGTATCTCCGCGAGGACCGCGCCCGCCGAGCGGCTGCGCGTCGCGCCGCGGACGAGCGGGATGACGCAGAACGCGCACGAGAACGAGCACCCGTCCTGGATCTTCACGAACGCGCGCGTGCGCTCGAGCCGGTGCTCGGCGCGGACGCACGCGATCGCCCCCATGTCGCCCGCCACCGTCGCGGTCGCCTCGTCGCTCTGGGCGGAGACGACGGCGACGTTCGCCGCGATGCCCTCGAGCGCGCCGTCCAGACGTGCGCCGCAGCCGGTCGCGTACACCTGACGGTGCGCGCGGGCTGCCCGGGACACGGCCTGCCGCGACTTCGACACGGCCTCGTGCGTCACGCAGCAGGTGTTGACGACCGCGACGTCGGCCCCGGCGTCCACCTCCGTGTGCCCGTCCGCGAGCAGGCGCTCGCGCACGGCCTGTGCGTCCGCGAACGAGACCTTGCAGCCGAGAAAGCGAACGGAGAAGGTCGCCATCGGGTCACCTAGCTTAGAGCGCGACGAGCGCGTCGGCCGCCCAGCCCTCGAGCTCGAGGCGCGCCGCGCGCTCCCAGCCGGGAGCGCACGGCGCCTCGTGCGCGAGGTAGCCGGAGGTGACCGCCGTCCTCGCGGTGACGCGTGCGAGCAGCCGCGCGACCGCGGCGAGCTCGATGTTCGCGACCACGAGGTCGCTCTCCGGCAACGGGTCCTCGAGGACGTCCCCGAGCCGGACGTCGACGGCAACCTCGTTCAGGCGAGCGGTCGCGGAAGCCGCCTCGACGGCGGCCGGGTCGACGTCCACGGCGAGGACCGGCGCGAACCCGAGCCGAACGGCGGCGACGGCGACGACGCCCGACCCGCAGCCGGCGTCGAGACAGCTACCGCGCTCGAGGCCGGCGAGCAGCTCGATGCAGGCACGCGTCGTCGGATGCGCGCCGGTGCCGAACGCCCGACCCGGGTCGACGACGACGGCCTGGACGCCTGCCGGCGCCGGCTCCCAGGGCGGCCCGATCCACAGCCCTGCTGCGACGACCGGGCGATGGAACGCGCGCCAGCGATCCTCCCAGCCGTCCTTCACCGGGGCCGACTCGACCTCGACGAAGTCCGCTCGAAGCCGTTCTTCCCCCGCACCGTCCACGTACACCGCGAGCTCGAGCCATCCGGGGCCATCGAGCTCCTCGAAGCCGTCCGGCGCGAGCCGGAGAAGGCGTGCGCGCGCGATCTCGGCCTCGGCGGCCGGGACGCGGACGGCGACGCGGCGGAGGTCGTCGCCGCTCAGCGCAGGGCGCTCTTCAGGCGACGGAAGAAGCCGCCGTCCTCGTCGTCTCTCGGCGCGTACGCCTCGGGACCGGCCTGCCGCCCGAAGTCCTCGAGTAGCAGGCGCTGGTCGTCCGTGAGCGTCGTCGGCACCGCCACGTCGAGGCGCACGTACAGCGAGCCGCGCCGGCCCTGCAGCGACGGCATCCCCTGACCCTGGAGGACGCGGACTTCCCCGGGCTGCGTGCCGGGCTCCACCTCGACGTCGAGCTCCCCGCCGGGGGCGGCCACGCGCACGGTCGTGCCGAGCGCGGCCTCGGTCATCGTGAGCCGGACGGCCGTGTGCAGGTCGTCGCCGTCGCGGACGAAGCGCGGGTCCGGGCGCACGCGGACGAGGACGAACGCGTCGCCGCGGTCGCCGCCCCGGAACCCGGCATGCCCGCCGCCGCGCACGCGGATCCGCTGCCCGTCGCGGATCCCCGCAGGGACGTCGATCTCCAGCCTGCGGCTCTCGACGATGCGCCCCTCGCCCCCGCAGTCCGCGCACGGCGCCTCGAGGGTCTCCCCGGAGCCCTCGCAGTCGGGGCACGTGCGCTGCTGGACGAACTGGCCGAACAGGTTCTGGGAGACGCGACGGACGACTCCGCCGCCGCCGCACGTCGGGCACGTACGGGAGCCGGTGCCGGGCTCCGCCCCGGTTGCCCCGCACGTGGCGCACGGCGCAGCGACGTCCGCGGGGACCGTGACGCCGAGGCCCGTGAACGCCTCCTCGAGGTCGATCTCGACCACGGCCTGGACGTCGCCGCCTCGCGACGTCCGGCCCCGTGCTGCGCCGCCGCCGAGGAGGTCCTCGCCGAAGAACGCGGCGAAGACGTCGGCGATGCTCCCGAAGTCGGCGAAGGGCTGGAAGCCGCCGGTCCGCAACCCGGCGTGCCCGAAGCGGTCGTAGGTCGAGCGCCGCTGCGGGTCGGAGAGGACCTCGAAGGCCTCGGCGACCTCGCGGAACCTCCGCTCCGCGTCGGGTGTGCTCGAGACGTCAGGGTGGAGCTCCCGCGCGAGCGCGCGGAACGCCTTCTTGATCTCCGCCTCGCTGGCGCCGCGGCTCACGCCCAGGATCTCGTAGTAGTCACGCTCGGTGGTCGCCATCGTCGCCTATTCCTCGTCGTAGACGTCCTCGACGAACCGCGACAGCTCGAAGGCGGCCGCGCGGACCGTGCGGATCGCCTTCTCGTAGTCCATGCGCAGCGGGCCGACCAGGCCGACGGCGCCGAGCGGCGTCGACCGGATCCCGTAGGTCGCGCCGATCAGCGTCACGTCGTGATGCTGGTCGCCGCCCAGCTGGGGGCCGACATGGACGACCGGCCGCCTCGGCTCGAGCGCGTCCGAGACGAGCTCGAGCACCGCCGCGCGCCGCTCGAGGAGCTCGAGCAGCCGCATCGCCGCCTCGGCCTCCTCCGCGCGGGTCTCGAGCAGTCCCGCCGCGCCGCCGACGAACACCTCCGGCCCCTCGTCCGGCGAGAAGTCGAGCAGGGCGGGAGCGATCCGTGCGAGAAATGCGCGCTCGCCCGGCGTGAGCTCCGGCGCCTCGAGCCTCCGGCGCAGCGAGCTCGATCCGAGCCGCTCGCCGACGACGCGCTCGTTCAGGTACGCGGCGGCCCAGGCGACGAGCCCGGGGTCGGCCGCCGCGTCGAGCCGGAACACCCGCTTCGACACACCGCCCGTGGAGGTGATGACGACGACCATCAGGCTCGTCGGCTGCAGGGCGAGCACCTCGACGTGGCGGATCGTCGCGGTCTCCAGCGTCGGCGCGGAGACGAGCGCGAGCAACCGCGTCGCGCGGGACAGCATCTCCGTCGTCGTGCGGAGCGCGCGCTCGATCTCGTCGCGCATCGAGCGCAGGTCGAGCCCGATCGCAGCCGGGCGGCCCTCGAGCGTCTCGACCAGCTCCTCCGCGTACAGCCGGTACCCGCTCTCCGTGGGCATACGCCCGGCGGACGTGTGCGGGTGGCTGAGCAGGCCGAGGCTCTCGAGCTCGGCGAGCTCGCCACGGACGGTGGACGGAGCGACGCCGAGACCGGAGCTCTCCACGAGCGCGCGCGAGCCGACGGGCTGCCCCGTCGCGACGTACTCCTCGACGACGAGGCGGAGGATCTCCCGCTTGCGGGGCGTGAGCTGCATCCCGAGCGATGGTAGCCGCGGTGCAGGCCGATTCCGGGCACGGCGCAAGCCCGCCGGGGCTACGAGACGAGCGTCAGCTCCGCCGTCACACCGCCGCCGAGGAAGCGACCGCGTCGCGTGAGGCGGAGCTCCTCTCCGTGCCCGTTCGCGGCCACCTCCACGAGCCCGCCCGCCCGGAGCCGCTCGAGCGCGGCGCGGTCGAGCACACGGGCCACCCCCGCGAGCGGGAGCGGCTCGTCGAGCCGCAGGCCGAGCAGGAGGCGCTCGCGCTCCCGCGTCCGGGGGTCAAGGGTCTCGACCTCGCGAGGCGGCGCGGCGCCCGCGGCCAGAGCGTCGACGTAGCGCCCGAGGCCAGGCGCGTTCCTCCGGCGCACGCCGGCGAGCGTGGACACGGCACCCATGCCGATCCCGAGGTAGTCGCTTCCGTGCCAGTACCCGAGGTTGTGCCGCGCTCGCAGGTCGCGTCCTCCCGCCCGAGCCGCCTCGCGGCAGAAGTTCGCCGTCTCGTACCAGCGATAGCCGGCGGCAGTCAGCGTGTCGACGACCGTCTCGAAATGACCCTCGAGCGCCTCCGCCTGCGCGGCGAGCGCCTCGCCGTGCGCGTGCGTGAACCGCGTGCCCGGCTTCGCCTCGAGCTCGTAGCAGGAGAGGTGCTCGGGCTCGAGCGAGAGCGCGTCGGCGAGATCGGCGGCGAGGTCGGCGGGGCTCTCGCCGGGGATGCCGTAGAGGAGATCGAGCGAGATGTTGTCGAATCCGGCATCGCGAAGAGTGTGCACTGCGCGCCGGACGTCGTCGGGGCCGGCTCCGCGCTCGAGCACCCGCAGCAGATGGGGGCGGAAGCTCTGCGCGCCGAGCGACACTCGCGTCACTCCCCCGACTCGCAGCAGCAGCGCGAGCTCCGGCGTCACCGTCTCCGGGTTCGCCTCGACCGTGAGCTCGTCGCAGGCGGGAAGCGCGTCGAGGAGACGCGAGAGCTCGGACGCATCGGTGAACGTCGGCGTCCCGCCGCCGAGGAAGACCGTCTCCACGTGCATGGCGAGCACGTCGCCCTCGAGCGCGAGCTCGGCGAGCAGCGCATCGACGTACTCACCGTGGCGCCCCTTCCGCCCGACGACGGTCACGAAGTCGCAGTAGCCGCAGCGGTGGGCGCAGAACGGCAGGTGGATGTACAGGTGACGGACGTGGCGCACTAGCGCTTGCGCTCCGAGTCGAGGTTGAGCACGGCGAGGAAGGCCTCCTGCGGCACCTCGACCCCGCCGACCTGCTTCATCCGCTTCTTGCCCTTCTTCTGCTTCTCGAGCAGCTTCCGCTTGCGCGTGATGTCGCCCCCGTAGCACTTCGCGAGCACGTCCTTTCGCCGTGCCTTGATCGTCTCGCGGGCGATGACGCGCGATCCGATGGCCGCCTGCACCGGCACGTCGAACATCTGCCGCGGGATCTCCTGGCGGAGCCGCTCGACGAGCTGGCGGCCACGGTCGTAGGCGGCGTCGCGGTGGATGATGAGCGAGAGCGCGTCGACCTGCTCCCCGCCGACGAGGATGTCCACCCGCGTGAGGTCGCCCGGCCGGAAGCCTGCGAGGTCGTAGTCGAAGCTCGCGTAGCCGCGCGTACGCGACTTCAGCTGGTCGTAGAAGTCGAGCACGATCTCCCCGAGCGGGAGCTCGTAGGAGAGGAGTACGCGCTCCTCGCTCAGGTACTCGAGGTGGTCGAAGGAACCGCGCCGGTCGTTCGCGAGCTCCATGACCGCGCCGACGTAGTCCTTCGGGACGATGACCGAGGCCTTCACGTACGGCTCCTCCACCTGCTCGAGCTCGCGCGGCATCTCCGCCGGGTTGTGCACCTCGACCTCCTCCCCCGACCGCGTCGTCGCCCGGTAGGCGACGTTCGGCGCGGTGATGAGCAGGTCGAGGTCGAACTCGCGCTCGAGCCGCTCGCGCACGATCTCCATGTGCAGGAGCCCGAGGAAGCCGCAGCGGAAGCCGAAGCCGAGCGCGTGCGAGGTCTCCGGCTCGTATGAGAGCGACGCGTCGCTCAGCTTCAGCTTCTCGAGGGCGTCGCGGAGCTCCGGGTATTCGTCGGAGTCGGTCGGGAAGATCCCTGCGAAAACCATCGGCTTCACGTCCTGGTAGCCGGGGAGCGGCCGGGTCGCGGGACGCCGACGAGAGGTGAGCGTGTCGCCCACGCGGAGCCGCGAGACGTCCTTGAGCCCCGTGACGACGTAGCCGACCTCGCCCGCGCCGAGCGACTCGACGGGCTCGCGGGCCGGGGACATGACGCCGAGCTCCTCCGCCTCGAAGATCGTGCCCTGCGCCATCGCACGCACCGTCTCGCGCGGCTCGAAGCGCCCGTCGACCACGCGGACGAACGCGACGACGCCCCGGTACTGGTCGTACGAGGAGTCGAAGACGAGCGCTCGCGGCGGCCCCTCCGGGTCGCCCGTGGGAGCCGGGACCCGCTCGACGAGCGCGTCGAGGACGTCCTCGACGCCCTCGCCCGTCTTCGCCGAGATGCGCAGCACCCGCTCGGGGTCGTCGCCCAGGAGCTCGGCGAGCTCGGCAGCCGCCGCGTCCGGGTCCGCCTGCGGCAGGTCGATCTTGTTGACGACGGGGACGATGTCGAGGTTCAGGTCGAGCGCGAGGTATGCGTTCGCGAGCGTCTGCGCCTCGATCCCCTGCGCCGCGTCGACCAGCAGCAACGCACCCTCGCACGCCTGCAGCGAGCGGGACACCTCGTAGGTGAAGTCGACGTGCCCGGGCGTGTCGATCAGGTTCAGGTGGTGCCCGCGCCAGCGCACGCGCACGGCCTGGGCCTTGATCGTGATCCCGCGCTCCCGCTCGAGCTCCATCGAGTCGAGCACCTGCTCGCGCATCTCGCGCTCCGAGAGGGCGCCGGTCAGCTCGAGGATGCGGTCCGCGAGCGTCGACTTCCCGTGGTCGATGTGCGCGATGATCGCGAAGTTGCGAAGCCGGTCCTGCTGCATAGAGAGTGGCGCCCCCTCAGTCCTCGCGCCGGGCACGCAACAGTAGCAGCGCCTCGAGCTCCCGAATCCCGAGCGCTCGCGCGGCACCGAGGTAGGCGAGCCCTGCGGCGGCGAGGCCGCCGCCGACCGAGACGACCTCGGCGGCGAGCCCCCTCCCGAGGAGCACGTCGAGGCCGTACCACGCGGCGTACGCCGCCGCGGCCGCGAGGCCGGAGGCGACGAGGATGCGCAGCACGACCGCGAGCGTCCTCCCCAGGTGCTCGAGGCCGAGCCTGCGCCGCATCATCACGAGCAGGATCGTCGCGGCAAAGACGTTGACGGAGGCGGTGGCGAGCGGGATCCCCCAGATCCCGAGCCGGTAGAGCACCGAGTCGAGGCCCGCGTTGACCGCGACCGCGCCGAGCGCGATCCCGGTCGGGATCCAGTTCGTCTGCAGCGCGTAGAAGCTCCGGTTCAGGATCAGCATCCAGCCGTTGAAAACGAGCCCGATCGAGAACGCCTGCAGGCATTGCGCGACGATCACGGTGTCGTCCCCCGTGAACTCGCCGCGCTCGTAGACGAGGCGCACGATCGGCTCTGCCAGCACGATCGAGATGAGGCTCGCGGGGACGAGCAGGAAGGCGATCTGGCGCAGGCCGCCGTCGAGCGCGCGGCGCAGGCCGGGTTCGTCGCCGCGCGCGGAGAGCCGCGCGAGCGTCGGGAAGAGCACGGTCGTGACCGCGACGGCGAAGATCCCCTGCGGGAGCATGTACAGGCGGAATGCCTTGTCGATCGCAGCCGGTGCGAGCTCCGGGTCGAGCAGCCTGGACGCGAAGAGCGTGTCGACGAGGAAGTTCACGTTGACGAGGCCGATCGTCAGCGTGACCGGCAGCATCAGCGCGAGGACGCGGCGCACCGCGGGGTCGCGCCAGTCGAGCGCCATCGTCAGGCTGCCGTCGAGCTTGCGCAGCCACGGGATCGGCAGCAGCAGCTGGACGAGCGTCCCGAGGACGACGACGCCGGCGTACAGGTAGAGCTGCGCGCTCTCGTCCTCGATGCGGGGAACGCCGAGGACGAGCCCGAGGATGATGACGAGGTTCCACGCGACCGGCGCCAGCGCCGGCAGCGCGAAGTGGTGGTACGTGTTCAGGATTCCGACGACGATCCCCGAGAGGCCGAGTAGGACGACGATCGGGAAGAGGACGCGCGAGAGCCCGACCGCGAGGTCGAAGTCCCCGCCCGGGTCGCCGAACGGCCGCATCAGGAGCGGCGCGAGCAGGACGAACAGCGCGGTGATGCCGCCGAGGACGAGAAGCGTCAGCCAGAAGAGCGTGGAAGCGACCCGCCACGCGCGCTTCCGCTCGCCACGTTCGAGCAGCTCGCTGAAGACGGGCACGAACGCCCCGGAGAGCGCCGCGTCGGCGACGAGGGCGCGGACGAGGTTCGGGATCTGGATCGCGACCGTGAAGGCGTTGATCTTCCCGCTGACCCCGAAGAAGTAAGCGCTGACCATCTCGCGCACCAGGCCCAGCACGCGCGAGACCGCGGTCGCGAGCGAGAAGACGGCGGTCGAGCGGGCGAGCCGGCGCTGGTGACCGCGCGCCTCGGACGGGGTCGAGGACGGTATGTCGGGGGGCTCGGTCACGGCGGTGCGAGCCGCATCATCGCTGCGGGCGGCGCGCCGATTCTCCCAGCCGGTCCTGCTACCATCGCGCGGCCCGCTCGACGCGGGCGTTTCCTCGGATGGCGAACATCAAGCAGCAGAAGAAGCGCGTCCGGATCCAGGCGCGGCAGCGCCTGGAGAACCTGCGCTACCGCTCGACGATCAAGACGCTGACGAAGCGGCTCGAGAGCGCTGCGGCCGACGGCGACTCCGAGCGCCTCGCCTCCGAGCACCGGGAGCTCGTGCGCACCATCGACCGCGCGACGTCGCGCGGCGCACTCCACCGGAACACCGCGGCACGGAAGAAGTCGCAGGCCGCGAAGATCGCAGCCGGCGCCGGCTCCTAGCGCTCCGCCTTCGTCCTCGCGGGCAGGGCTGTCCGGCCCGTCAGCGCGACGATCGTCCGCTGCACCTCGAGGTCGGGCGTGAGCTTGCTCTGCCCCTTGAGCGCACCGTCGAGCTCTGCGAGCCGCACGACCGCCTCCCCGAGCTCGTCCTCCGAGAAGTCTTCCGCCTGCGAGAAGAGCTTGCTCGCGAAGAACGGGTGCAGCTTGAGCGTCGCGGCGGCCTCCTTCGGGCCCTGACCCCCGGCGGCGAGCCGCTTGATCGCGCGGAGGCGGGAGAGGTGGCCTCCGAGTGCCCCCGCAAGACGCGCGGCGGTCTCCCGCCGCTGCCTCGACTCCCCCTCGAAGAGCCGCTCGGTGACCTCGAGCGCACGCGCGGGCTCGTGGGCGGCCCAGGCGTCCGTTAGCTCGTAGACGGGGAGATCCGCCATCGGCGCGACGAGCGCCGTCACCTCGCGCTCGCCGATCGGCTCACCGGCCGCCCAGGTCGCGAGCTTGTCGACCTCGCTCGCGAGCGCGTCGAGGTCGTCGCCGACGAGCTGGAGCAAGGCCGCGCAGGCATCGGGCTCCGCTCGCACTCCGCGGTCGGCGAACCGGGACGCGACCCATGCCTGGAGCTGCTTCTTCGCCACCGAGAACTCGAGGACGCTGCCCGCCTTCGCGCACGCCTTGGCGAGGGCGCTCGTCTTCTTCACGTCCTCGCCGACGAGGGCGAGCACGGTGTCGGGCGCCGGGCTTTCGAGATAGGCGGCCACGGCCTCGACGTCCGCTGCCCTCCAGCCTCCTCGCAGCCGGTTCTCCGCGCCTCCCCTCACCCCGTCGACCTGCTCCACGACGACGAGCCGCGCGTCGCCGAACAGAGAGCCCGCGTTGCAGAGCGCGACTGCGGCGGCCCCCGAGGTGTCGACCGCGCTCACGCTCTCGACCGCCTCGGCCGCGAAGTGCCTGCGCAGTCGCCCGAGTGCGACGTGGATCTTCGGGCGGTCGCTCCCGGTGAGCAGGTACACGGGCTGGTCAGGAGCGTCGGCCACGGGGCAACCCTACTTCGCGGTGCGGGCCCGGAGGCTCCGGCCATCCGACTCGACGACGACCCGGCCGTCCTCGTCGGTCCGGTAGACGACGAGGCCGCGCACCTCGGCGAGCGCCGCGAGCGTCTCCGCGCGCGGATGGCCGTACTCGTTGCCGCGGCCGCACGAGATGACGGCGATGCGCGGACGAAGCACCCGGAGCACCCCGTCGAGGCCCGGGTCCTCGGAGCCGTGATGCGCGACCTTGAGCACCTCGACCGCGGGCAGCCGGAGGCGCGCGGTGACCTCGGACTCCGCGTCGGCGGGCAGGAGGACGTCCGTCTCACCGTACGACGCGAGCAGGACCATCGCGTTCAGGTTCGGGTTGTCCGAGCGCACGCCCGCGTCGGGAGGCCAGAGCGCACGGAGGACGAGCCCGCCGACGCGGAACTCCGCGCCGGCCCGCACGAGCTGGACCGGCACGCGTCGCTCGCTGGCGGCGGCGACGGCCTCCTCGCGGTCCGGCCCGGTCGCGGCGAGGCCCGGGTCGAGGATCGCGCCCACTCGCAGCCGCCGCACGACGGCCGGGGCACCGCCGACGTGGTCCCGCTCGGGGTGCGTGAGCACGAGGGCGGAGAGCGAGCGCACGCCCATTCGGAGCAGCTGGCCGGCGACGTCCGCCTCGGGCGGGCCCTCGTCGACCAGCACCCGCGCGCTCGGCGTCTCCAGCAGGACGGAGTCGCCCTGACCCACGTCGAGGAACGTGACGCGGAAGCCCGCAGGCTGGTCCCAGGCGGGAGCCGGTCGCACCCACCACCAGCCGGCGAGCACGACCGCCATGCCTCCCGCAGCCACGAGTGCGAGCCAGCGCCCGTCGACGCCCAGCCGGGCACGGAGGTCTCGCGCCGCCCGCCAGCCGAGCGCGGCGAATACCGCAACGGCGAGCGCGGCCCGGGCCCCGACCTGGGCTCCGGGAAGCGAGGCGACGAGATGCGCGACGAGCTCGAGCCACGCCGCGGCCAAGCCGGCGGCCCAGGCGAGCGCCGCCGCAGCGCCCGGCGCGACGGGGTCGACGAGCGCCGCCAGCAGCCCCAGCGCGAGCACGGCGGGGAGCGCCGCGAAGGCAAGGACGTTCGCGGGAACGGTGTAGACCGGCGCCCGGTCGAAGTGCAGCAAGACCACCGGCGCCGTGGTCAGCCCGCACACGACGGCGACGGCGAGCGGCTCGACGAGCGGGCGTGGGAGCGCCCGGCGCGCGAGCCGCTCGCGCGCACGCGGCACCCCGACGAAGATCGCCGCGACGGCCACGAACGAGAGCTGGAAGCCGGGTTCGAGCAGCGCCGCGGGCGTCCAGGCCAGCAGGACGAGCGCGCCGAGCGCGAAGAAGTGCCAGCGGTCGCTCGGCCGGGCGGCGAGCCACGCGAGCGAGGCGAGCGCGCCCGCGACCCCCGCGCGCACGACGGAGGGCTGCCAGCCGACCGCGAGCACGTATGCGGCGATCGTCGCGAGGGTGATCAGCTCGCGTGCGACCCGTACCACCCGCAGGAGCCAGCAGAGCCCGTACACACCGCCCGCGATGAACGCGACGTTCTGGCCCGAGACCGCGAGCAGATGGGCGAGGCCGGAGGCGCGGAAGTCCTGGCGCACGCTCTCGGGCAGCCCTTCGTCCTCTCCCAGTACGACGCCGAGGACGAGCGACCGGCGAACGCCGTGGGTTCCGCGCGACACCGCGCGCTCGACCCGATCCCGGATGCGGTCACCCAGCCCCGGCAGCCCGCGGCGCGCACCGACCTGGCGCCACGCGCCTCCGCGCAGGACGACATGGATCCCCTGCCGAGCGAGCCAGGCGCGCTCGTCGAAACCGTCATCGGCGGGCCGCGGCTCGGTGACGCGGGCGAAGGTCTCGAGGATGGCGCCCCGCGGCGGCGAGCGCCCGACGGGCAGCACGAGCAGCACGCGCTCCCGCAGCGGCTGCCGATCGAAACGCCGGACCTCGGCGGGCACCCGGACGGCCCACGGGGTGAGGCGTGCAGGGCCGGTCACGACGACCTCCGCCGCCCCGGAGACGCCGATCTCGGACGCCAGGCTGCTCTCCGCGAGGGCGTCGAGCCGGAGTGAGCCCCACCAGAGCCCCGCCGTCGCGAGGACGATCACGAGAGCGGTGGTGCGTGCGTTGCGCTCGAAGAGAGCCAGCCCGCCGACGCCGCCGAGGGCGAGCACGGCGAGCGCCACTGCACCCGGCCGGACGACGTTGGCGAGGGACAGACCCGCGCATGCCGAGCCCACGAGCAGGGTGGGCCGACGTCGCTCGAGCGCCCGCCCCCGGGTTCGCGGGGAGGACGCGAGCCGGAGCCGAGCGTTCACGGACCGTTCGACGGCTCGTGCGGGGGAAGGGAGTTGGGGAACCGGGAAGTTCCCGTCTCCATGGTTTCCCCCGCCGACGCGAGGAATGGCCGAGCGTCCCTCACGGGGTCACGAGGTCGCGCAGCTGCTCGATCCTCGCCGGTCCGATCCCCGGCACGGCGTCGAGGTCGTCCACCGACCGGAACGGCCCGTGTGCGGCCCGGTAGTCGAGGATCTTCTGCGCGGTGATCGGCCCCACCCCGGGGAGCTCGTCCAGCTCCTCGGCCGTCGCGGTCGCGAGGCTCGGCTTGCCCGCGGCCCCCGCATACGCGGAAGGGGGCGACGTCGGCTCACCGGCCGGCGACGGCTCGACGGTCGCCGCCTCGACCCGCCGCGGGACGAGCACCTGCACCCCGTCGACGAGCGGCGCCGCGAGATTGAGAGCGGCGAGATCGGCGCCCCTGGTCGCCCCGCCCGCGCGGGCGACCGCGTCCGCGACGCGAGCTCCTTCCCGGAGTCGCAGCAGCCCGGGGCGACGCACCGCGCCGACGACGTGCACGACGAGTGCGCGGCGCGAGGACGGTGCGGCGACGGGCTCGAGGGGCGCCGCCACCTCCGGCGCGGTCGCCGCGCCCGTCTGCGCGAGCCGGTGTCCGACGAGCGCGAGCGCCGCGAGGAGCAGGCTGGCACCGACGAGAGCCGTCGAGCGCGAGAAGGAGACCGGGGACATGGGGGCATGGTGGCCCCCGGCCGCTCACGGGTGGGTCACGGTTCCGTCAAGAGTGCGTGCCGGCGTGCGCCGGGTCGAGCACCGCTGACGGACGCTAGGTGACGAAGTTCACGAGCTTGCCGGGCACGACGATCGTCCGCGTCGCCTCGCCGCCGTCCAGGAAGCCCTGTACCCGCTCGGAGGCGCGCGCCAGCGCGACGAGCTCGTCCTCGGGGAGGTCGGGCG
>Ga0209382_10004546_pt1 | contig 18521 bp, 6 predicted proteins | sample SoiMetdeltSBSDD5_FD_187599 | JGI IMG/M metagenome (GOLD analysis project Ga0209382, IMG submission 187599) | Bulk soil microbial communities from a Populus tree surrounding site in Tennessee, USA - Soil MetaG P. deltoides SBSDD5 (SPAdes) (version 2) | ecosystem: Environmental > Terrestrial >...
TCGTGACGTCGGCCTCGCCTCGTGCGCGCCACAGCGCTTCGATGAACTCCGGTGGATCCACGAGGTCCGCATCCATCGTCAACACGAACTCACCGCCGGCGCTGTCGAAGCCGGTTGATAGCGCGCCGCCATAGCCCGGGCGAACTGGCGGGACAATCTTTGCCCCGTAACGCTTCGCGGCGACGGCGGTCGGCGAACCCGTGGCTTCCGTCACGATGATCACCTCGTGCCGGACCCCGAGCCTGGTGAAGATCGCGGTCAGCTGCGGCAGCAGCGCGTCAATCGCGGCACCTTCCTCGAGTGCGGGAACGAGCACCGTCACATCCGGTCGAGGTGGACCAGCCGAACTGGCGACGCCCGGCAGGTCGGGCTCGTGTTCGCCAGACGGTGAGGACGATGTCGTGGGAGCCAGCGCCATGTCGCCTGATCATAGAATGATCCGCGTGATCCATATGGAAGGCTGCACGAGCGCGTGACCCGGCGAACGATCGCCTGCATGGCGTATGGCGGAGTGGTGGGGTTGATCGTTGCGCTGCAGGTGCTGGACCCGCAATTCATCGCCGGCACCGGAGGCAAGTGGATCCGTCCTGAGAACGACTACATCGCGTATCTGGTCGCGTGGCACTACTACGTGATCGACGCGTGGCGCATTCCGATCTTCGACCTGCCCGCGATGGGTTACCCGGAAGGCGGAAACGTGTTGTTCAACGACGCGCTGCCGCTTGCCTCGATTCTCACGAGAATGCTGTATCGCTGGACAGGGACCCCGCTGAATCCGTTTGGCTGGTGGATCCTTCTCACCTATGTGCTCCAGGGGGCGATGGCGGCGCGCCTCGTGTGTGCGACAGGCGTGTCGTCGATCTGGGCATCCATCGCGGCCGCCGTACTCGCAGTCGTCAATGTCGCTTTTGTGGCGCGCATGGGACACATCGCGCTCTCGAGCCACTTCCTGCTGTTATGGATGCTGGCGATCTACGTCGAAAGCGTGCGTGCCGGCCGTGTCAAGGCCATCGAACTGACCGCGGCTCTTGCTGTCAGTCTCCTCGTCAACTCGTATCTGTTCGCGATGGTGTTCGCCGTTGCGCTGGTCCTGCTGTTGACGCTTGCGGTCCACCGGCGACTGTTGCTGCGCGATCTATTGCACGTTGCCGGCGGCCTGGCGTTGGTTGCGCTCCTTGGTCTTGTTGCCGGCTACGGGCTGCTGTTCACCAATCCGGCGAGCATGAAGAGCGAGGGTTTCGGGTTGTATTCCTGGAACCTGCTCAGCCTGTTGGTGCCCCCACGAGGCATCTTCGGCGTGCTCGCGATCGCACCGCGATATGGCACGCACGGCCAGTACGAGGGAGAGGCGTATATCGGCGCCGGTGCTTTGATTCTTTTCCTCGCCTGCATCGCCATCAACCCCGCGCGAGTCATCGACGCGTTGAGGCGTTACAAGGTGTACGCAGCGATGCTCGTTGTGTTTGCGATTTTCGCTGCTTCGAACAGGGTCTACGCCGGAAGCACGCTCGTGGTCCACTATGGGCTTCCCCAGGTTGCCATCGACTTAGCCAATTACTTCCGTGCGACCGGCCGGTTTATCTGGCCGCTGTCGTACAGTCTCGCGATCCTGCCGGTCGCGTGTTTGTTCAAATGGTGGCCTCGAGCTGCCGCGATCGCGCTCGCGGCGGTGGCCATCTGGGTTCAAGTGGAAGAAGCGCGTGGCGAGCTCCGCTACCGGCGCACGTTGACGACCCAATCGTACGAGGATTTGATCGACGCGCCACGCATCGAAGGGTGGCTCGCGCAGCACGAACGGCTCTGGCAGTTTCCGTCATGGGCGTGTGGCGGGCTCGAGGGACCAACGCGCCGATGGGCGAGCCGTGAAGCCAATCGCGAGTTGCAACTGCAACTGTCAGCGGCCCGCGTGGGCATCCCGACCAACAGCGTCTACACGTCGCGTGTGCTCAAGGATTGCGAGAAGGAAGCCGAGTGGCTGACGCACGTGCAGCTCGAACCGGGCGTGTTCTACGTGCTGAGCCCGGTTGCGGTGCGTGAGTCGCAGACGCTCGCGACGCTTGCCGCGTCGGACAGCTGCGTCACGCTCGATTGGGCGGTCGTGTGCTCGACCCGGTGGGTGAACTCGTTGAGCAAGCCGGCCGACCCCATCACCCGGGGCAAGTGATCCACAGACACGCCCAGATCCTTCAAGGTCCTCCAGAACTCTTCGGAGGTGCTCTCCGGCAGATCGTCGACGTGCACGCGAGCTCGACTTTCGAACAACGGGGAGTAAACCACCTTCGCGCCTTCAGCCGCCGCGCAAATGGCCATCACGGTCGCGATCGGTGTCGGCGACGCCGTCACGAGGTCTTTCTGGAGCGCCCGTGCCGCGAAAGAGGCGCGCACCATGAACAGCCCGTCGGCCGGACGCAGGATGCAGTGCGCCTTGAGCGCCATCGCAAACGGTCCAGAGCTCGCCCGATCGAGGCCATTGAACGGTGAGACCAGGTGGCCGAAGCGGTCCGGCACGGTTCCGCAGTCGACGATCCGCCCAGTAGCGCTGACGACGCGTCCGCTCACGACCGCGACATCGCGATGAATTTCGAAGTGTTTGATCGCGTCCCAGATTCCCGCTGGTTCGAGCGCCTGACATTCCTGGTTCACGATCAGGATGTACTCGGCACCGGCATTGATGGCGGCGTGCAGGCGGACAGGCCACGGCCGATCAGAGGAGGCGTGATGGTCGACCATTCTGAACGGCAGGCCGCACCGCTCGATGGCTTCAGTCGCGGAATTGAAGGCGGCGTCCGTCTCGAGCACAATCACCGCAACAGCGGGAGGACTGTGCGGCAAACGCCGAATGCTCCACTCTTCGGCGCCGCGAAAGATCGGAAACGGCACGACCTCGTACAGGTGCGGATCGGCTTGCTGGCTGACCGTGCGGCTCAGGACGAACTTCGTTGACGCAATCGATCCAGGGTGCAGACCGCCAGCGTTGCTGTGCGAGGCGGGGTGCGATCGCCAGTGATAGAGGACGTGATTGGTGTGCGCGATCTTCTTTCCGGCGGCAGCAAAGCGCGTAATCGTGTCCCAATCATGGCAGAACTCCGCGCCGGCGTCCGCGTACACGCCGAGCGCCAGCGCGTCATCACGCCTGAACGCGCAGAGATGCCAGACGTACGACGACTCCGCGTTCAGGACCGTATCGAAGTCGGGCCTGAAGAACGGCGCGCCGTACTCGGTATCCCTGAACGTGTCTTCATCGCTATAAATGAGCGCAGGCCGCCGTGCCCGGATTTCAGCGGCCACGACGTGAAGCGCATCGGCCGCAAGCAGATCGTCGGCATCCATCGGTACCACGAACTCACTCGATGCGTGCTCCAGGCAGAGCCTCAGGCCACCGACGATCCCGAGGTTATCCTTTCGGCGAAGGACTCGCACCCTCGGGTCTCTGGAGCACTCCTCGACGACGCGGTCGACGTCCGACGCGATGGGGCCGTGAACGAGAATCACCCATTCGGCAAACCCATGCTTCTGATCGAACAGGCTCTGCGCGGTCTGGCGGAAGAGATCCGGCCTGGTTCCAGAGTAGAGAGTGGTCAACAGCGAGAACGTCGGGCTGCTCGCGCCGTCAGCGAACGTCACTGCGCGAGCGATAGCGTCAGCTGCAGCCCAATCGGTGTACGACCGTATGGTTGCCGCGGCAGCGAGCTCGGCGAGGCGGACCATTTTACTCGTGGGCTTATAGGCCGTCGCCCGGCTGAGGCCGAGCGATCGCGAGAGATAGCGCTCCTCGGGAATCAGCGCACGGTGTGCCGATCGAAACGCCGCACGCTCGACGTCGCTCACGGTCGCGTCGAGATCCAGGCTCGTAGATCCTGTAAAGAACGGCGAGTAGACGACACGCATGCCGAATGTGTGCGCGGCGGCGCCAAGCCATGGGCCAAGCCCGGCGAGAGAGACGTTGCTGCGCGCGAGCGATCGAAGCGCATCCCTGAGGAAATCCGCGCGAACACAGCAGTGCTGAATTGGGACCGCGCTGACGGAATGCTGCTTCCACATTTGCGCGAAGTAGCCGGGATCACCCGAGGCGCGACTGCGGTCCGGCGAGTCGCACCATTTCCCGAACCCGAAATAGGCACCCGCGCTGCGAATGCGTGACCGATCGAGCAGCCGGCCGCCGATCATGACGGTGTCGGGAAACAGCTCGAAATGCGCCATCGCTTCCCAGGGCCACTCGTCTTCCTCGATCGTTGTCTGAGACCAGAGAAGGTGCACGAGGCTGCCGGTCTCGACACAGCCGGCCGCGATTTGCTCCAGGCGCGCGAGGCCTTGCGAGGGCTGCATCAGGATGATGTCGTGAGGGAGATCGCTCTGCCCGAAGTTCTGCTGTGACGTCGTCTCTTCTGTGATGAGGACGGTGGTGACCGGCGTCGCCGAACGGTGCACTCGCTTGATCCACCAGTCCGGTGTGCCATTGAAGAGCGGGCTCAGCTGCAGCGCGTAGAGCGACGGATCCGGCGCCGCCGCCAGCGCTTTCTTCAGGACGCTCTGTTGCGACGCAAACACGTACGGTTTGCTCTCGATGTTGCCGGCCGTGGAGTCCGCGTGCATGCGCCACGAGTAGACCACCTCGGGCACGTGGAACGGCACATAGCCGGCCACGCGAAAGCGCGTGAACGTATCCCAGTCGTGACTGCCCTCGGTCGTTGAATCCGTGTACGCGCCGAGGTCGAGCGCAAGGTGACGGTCGATCGCGCACAAATGCGCGATGTAACAGGAGTTCGTGAAGAGCACTGGATCCCAGTCGGGCTTGAAGTACGGATCGCGAACCTTCCCGCCTTCGATCTTGTCTTCGTCGGTATACGCGAGCGCGGGATAGCCGGCCGCCTTCAAGGCATGCGTGAGCGTGCGAATCGCGTCAGGCGTCAGCAGATCGTCGGAGTCGAGGGGAACGACATAACGGCGTTCAGCACGTTCGAGGCAAAACCGAAGACCGCCGATGATTCCGGCATTGTCCTCGAATCGAAACAACCTGACGCCAGGATGCTGGCCGAGACGCGCGAGGTATTCGCGCGTGTCTGCACGAGCGCTGCCGTTGTCGAGCACGATCCACTCGAAGCCGGTGCCGCAATCCTGCCCGAGCACGGTGTTTGCCAGTGCTTCGACATACGCCGGATCCGTATTCCAGACCGTCGTCAAAAAACTAATCAGTGTTGGGTCGGCGCCGGCCGCTGGGTATTCGGTACGCCGGTGGATGAGCGACCTTCGACGGTGAAGGTCGTATTCGTTAGCCGCCCAGCCGCGGAATCCGGGAAAAATTCTGGAACGCGTCGAGCCCTGCGGGCCAGGGCCCGAACCTGGTGGCAGCGTCGGGCTTCCCTGAAGCGCGGACAGCGTGTCCAACAGCCGCGGCAGGATTGGCGCAAAACTCTCTGCCCAGCTTTGCGGCAGCGCGAGCCGCGAGTGCTTCACACGTGCCGTCCAGTCGGGCAACTTGATGACGGCCGTCGCGAGCCCCGACGCGATGCTCTCAATGGTCGGCTCGACGCCGATGATGTTCGGCGAGAACCCCGCCAGACGCTCGCTCGTCTTTGTGGCGAACGTCGTCGTGACTGAGATTCCACCGCTGGCCGCCATTTCGAGCGGGGGATAGCTCGGATGCGGCGACAGCATGAGCGAGAGAAGAACGTCGCTGTCGCGCATCTGTCGCGCGTAACCCTCGAGATCGACCCACGGCGCCGGTCGCAGCATCGCGCCGCGCCCGAGCGGCGCCGGCGTGAACTGCTCACCCATGCCGACGAAATCCCATGAGGCCGGGTCGAGCACGCCATTAGCGATGGCCATTTGCAGAGCGGCCACGCCCAGCTCGAAGAGGTTGCGCAATCCATTCGTCGGCCGCGCATAAAAGAGCAGCCGCCGTTGCGATCCGCTGGACGGTGTGTCGGGCGGATGGAAGACGGCCCGGTCGAGCGCCGGCTCGAACACCAGCGCCGCCTGCGCGAAGGCGTCGTCCGCGAAGCGGCCGACTTTTTCCGCGGTCAGGAAACCGTGCAACACGCTCGTGTTGACGATCGGCACGTGCGGCAGCGCGTAGGTTTCGCTGGCGAGCGCGTATTGCGTTGACGCGGCATGCAGAAGCGGCTCGTAATCCTGAATCAAATACAGGAACGTCTGGTGGTTGGTCAGTCTGGTCGCATACTTCGCTTGTTGCGCGGTCCACCACGCTGTCGCCAGAAACAGATCGTTCGCGCCGATCGCAGTCGTTTGCGACCGGTCGTGCGCGTCGACAAGTTCGAGGTTGGTAGGCAACCGATCGAGACGCGTGAGCGTCTTCACGTGGTTCCAAAACGGCGCGCGGTCGTCATCAGTCTCGGCGTCCGTGCTGATGAACCGAATGCTCACGCCGTTGGCGGCCAGGGCAGTCGCCAGCGCAATGGCGGTATTCGGTCCGCCCGACATGTGCTTCATCGCGAGGCCGGGCAGCAACACGTTGAGTCGTGGAGACGACGAAAGCGCATCAGAAACGGTGAGCGTCAGCGGGTTGAACCAGGGGAGCAGCCCATCAGGCGGAATGTAACGAGCATCGCCGCGGCCGAGGTGCGTGGGCCGCCGGCCGCGACGGCCCTCGCGGGTGCCGCGCGTCACGTAATGAATCAACGGATTCACGCCGGACGCAGCAACATCGGGGTTCTCCTCGAGGTAGAACGCGGTGTCGAACGAGACGTGGGGGCTGCGTCCCTCTTTTCCTCCGAATGTCAGGAAGTGAAACAACGGGTCGATCCCGGCGCGGGCGACGTCCGGATTCTGCTCGAGATAAAACGATGCGTCGAACAGCGGATGCGGATTGCGTCCTTCGCCGGCGCCAAAGCCGACATAGTGCATCAGCGGGTTCAGGCCTGCGGCGGCGACGTCAGGATTCTGCTCGAAATAGAACGACGTATCGAAGAGCGGATGCGGATCCTTGCCCTCGCTGGCGCCCGTTGCAAGGTAGTGCACGACGGGGTTCAGCCCAACGGCTGCGACGTCGGGGTTCTGCTCGAGATAGAACGATGTATCGAACAGCAGGTGCGGGTCACGACCCTCGCGGGCACCGTGCACGACGAAGTGCACGAGCGGATTCACGCCCGTTGCTACGGCGTCTGAATTCTGTTCGACATAGAAGGACGTGTCGAAGAGCGGATGCGGATCCACTCCCTCGCGGGATCCGCGCGTGAGGTAATCCGTCAAAGGATCGAGGCCCTTTGCCGCGACGTCAGGACACTGCCTCGAGTAGAAACCAACATCGAACAGTGGATGCGGACGGCGGCCTTCGGCGGCGCCGTGGGTGATGTAGTGCGCGAGCGGGTCGATCCCTACCTCCGCGACGTCGGCATTCTCCGCCAGGTACGACGCGCTGTCGAAGAGCGGATGCGGTTGACGACGCTCGAAGGCCCCGCACGTGACGTAGTGCACGAGCGCATCGATGCCCGCCGCCTCGACGTCGGGATTCTGCTGCCGGTAGAACACTGGGTCGAAGAGTAGATTCGGGCTCAACCCCTCGAACCGCCCACGCGTCAAATAGTGACGCACCGGATCCCCGACGTCCGTGTTTCCCGGCGCGAGGCTTCGATACCACTCCCGATCAAAAACTGGGCTCGACGAAAGGGCGGAGTACTCGTGTTGCAGGGAGTCAGGCGCACCTTGGCTCTGGCTCGCTTGCCGCAGCATTCGTACGGTTCTGCCAACCGCGCGGACGGGCCGGGCGGCCTTCCAGATGATCGACGACCGAATCGAGTCGAGCGCGGACTGGAGTGTCTGAAGTTCGCGGACGAGCCCTTCGACCGCACCGGCGCGGTCGGCCAGTTCCTGCTCCAGGCGCTTCACTTCGTGCAGCCGGCGAGTCGACAGTGCGTGCGCGACTTTGACTTGTTGCTCCAGCGAAGCCGAAGCCTCATGCCTCGCCTTCAACGTGCGCTCGAGTTCTTCGCCGCGCGCCTGGAGCGCCGTGATGTGCTTCGCGGACGTTTTCAGCGCGTGCTCGCTCTCCGCCCCGGCACGCTCCAACTCCGACAAGCGACTATTGCTGTTTTGCACATCCTCCGACAGCTGCCCAAGCGCCGTTGTCAGCTTGCTGATGTGAGCGTCCTTCTCGCCGATGGCCCGTTGGACCGTGCTCCGCGCGTCGCGCAGGTCGAGCTGAAGCCGGGCGAGAAGTGGCGTGGCCTCGGCTGCAAGATCCAGTGGTGACAGCGGCGGCCCGGTAATCTCCGCCGACGTCGCGAGTTGCCGCACGGCATCCGCCGCCGCTGCATCGTGGAACGCGCACACGAACGTTCGATAGTGCGCGCCGCCTTCGCGTCGAAAGACCGCGCGACTGTTGATGGCGGTATTCGTGGCGCGCTTCTCGTCACTGTCCCCGAGGTCGCTGGCGTAGACGAGATCGATCGCGTTGAACACGTGCCACTCGGCCAGCGGCGAGTTCTCGATCGTGACGATGTGCCAGGGCCGGTTGGTCAGGCCGACGGCAATTTCCGAGACCTCGGGAAGGCCAAACTGGGCATGCTCCACCAGAAACTCGAGAACCTTGCCCGACACGGTTTCCACGAAACGCGCGAACTGTTGCTCGGCGGCAACGACCTCCGGAGAGCGAACAGGCCCGGCCACAATGAGCGCGCGCCTGGCGACTCGCTGGCATTCGGCAAGCAGCGCGGCACGCCGCTCGGCTGGCACGTGCTCGAGAACGTCCATGGCGAGGACGATGTCGAAAGAGTTATCGGGGAAGGGGAGTGACCCGTCCGGCCGCATCTGGATGACGTCCGGATCGTCAAACGTCGACACATCGGTTCTGACGATCTCGATAGACAGCGGCAGGAATGTTCCGGTAAGCCGCGCTGGTCCGGATCCCACGTCGAGCAGCCGAAGATGCGGCCCGCTGCCAAAGACCGCCGCGATCAACCGGGCGAGAAATTCGTAGCGCTGATAGATGTCAGGTTGAAACCCGAGCTTGAGATCCGCATCAGCGGACATCACGCCTCCACCGGCTTCGCAGTCGTGTCGGCTTCCCTCGGCAGCGGCATCACTTGCACGGCTCGATAGGACGGCTGATAAATACCGAACACCGTCCGATCGCGCACCGGATCGAGCAGGCGGAAGAGCTCGGCGTTCTCGATGTAATCCATCCACTTGTGCTCGAACTGACTGTAGGCGATCGAGGGGCACACCGAGTAGTAGCCGGGCCGCATATCGGCCTGGAATTCGAAGCGATAGGCGTAGCGCTCGCCTTTGTGCACGGGGGGCAGCTCCACGCGCTCTTGAAACGTATTGATGCCGACCACGTTCAGGTTCAATCGGTCCTTGATGTAGAAGCCAACCAGATGTTGCAAGCGATCCTCGTAGAACTCGCAGACGATCTCGACGATCATCCGCCGCCCCATCTCGATGCTGCTCGTCGGCTGTCCTGAGGCATCGCGCACTACGCACGACACGATCCGCGCGGTGCCGTCGCCGTAGCGGAACAGCTTGAATTCGGGAAGATCGTCGCGGCCGATCGTGGGCTCCTGCACAGCGCTTGCGCTGGGCGTTGTCGTCTCGGCAATCGTGGCGACGTTCGTTTGGCTTGCCGTCGGCGTGGCGGCGCCCGCAGCGCTCGCCGCCTCGAATGTGTGCATGCGCTGCTGATCGAAATCGGTCGACGCAAAGGCCAGGTACCAGCTCACCGCGTCGCGCGGCTCACCTGCATAGACCATCCGCCCGTCGTGCAGGACGTAGGCGCGGTTGCACAGCCGCGCGAACGCTTCGAGATCGTGACCCACGAACAGGATCGACACGCCCTGATCCTGCAGTCTGCGGAGCTGCGTCATGCAACGCGCGGTGAAGCGTGCGTCACCGACCGCGAGCGCTTCGTCGACGACGAGGATCTCGGGATCGATGTTGATCGCCACCGAGAAGGCCAGCCGCACGAGCATGCCGCTCGAATAGGTTTTCACCGGGAGATCGATGAACTGTCCGATCTCGGCGAACGTCAGGATCCGATCGTAGCGCGCGTCGATCTCTTCGGCGCTCAATCCAAGCAGCGAGCCGTACAGGTAGACGTTATCGTGCCCGGAGAACTCGGGATTGAACCCTGATCCAAGCTCGAGCAATGCCGAGATGCGTCCGCGTACCACGACTTGTCCTTCGCTCGGCGCGAGCGTGCCGCACACCAGTTGCAGCAGCGTGGACTTGCCCGCGCCGTTCCGTCCCATGAAGCCGACGGTTTCGCCTGGCGCGATGTGGAAATCGATCCCCCGTAGCGCCCAGAACTCGCGGTAGTACGTCTTGCGCCAGCCCATGATGAACTGACGCAGGCGTAGATCGGGTCGATCGTAGATGTGGAACATCTTGCCCAGGTTCTGAGCCTCGATGAGCGGCTTAGAGGACATCAGCGAAGCCTGAGCGGGTTTTCTGAAAGAAGGCCCAGCCGAGCGCCATCACCGCGAGAGCGGCAAGGAGATACCCCGCGGCTGCGCCGATCGGCGGAACTTGCTGCAGGAAGAATGTCAGGTGCCCGAACTCGATCGGGACCGACACCGGATTGAACAACAGAAACGGACGCACGGCGTCCGGGAATCCGCTGAGCGGCGTGAACACCGGGCTCAGAAACAGAAAGACCGTGAGCGACAGACCGATGATCTGCGCGATGTCGCGCATGTAGGTGCCAAGCGCCGAGAGAAACCACGACAACCCGACGAGCATGGGCGCCAGCAGCACCAGCGATCCGAGATACAGCAGAGTCGTCGCACTCATGCCGCCGCCGGTCGCGATCGTCGCTAGGAGCAACATCGCGAACGACAGGAGTCCTCCGGCAAGGGCCGAGAGCACGGTGACCACGCTGAGGATCTCGAGCGGAAAGACGACCTTCTTGACGAAGTTCGGCCTGGACACGACGAGCGAGGTCGAGCGTGAGATGACGTCGGCGAAGACGGTGAAGATGACGAGACCAGAGAAAAGGAAGAGACCGAAGTCCACATTCGACGCTGCGGCTGCGCGCGGGAACGGCACGCGCGCTTTGAAGACGAGTCCGAAGACCAGCGTGTACGTGAGGATGAGGATCACCGGCGTGATCACGAACCAGAGGGGGCCGAGCAGCGAGCCCTGAAAGCGTTCGGCGAGGTCTCGCCGCGTGAGCGACAGGATCAATTTCCAGTGGCGGCGAACCGACGAGAGGATGGCCAGCGGGCTGGCGGGGTAGTCGGAGTGGTTCGCGGCGTGAACGATTTCCATGTGTGAGCGCCCGGGCTGGGCACGGGAGGCCCGGCCGGACGTACTGGCGAGCGCGCGCCGACGGCTGATAGATCAGCGACCCGAACGCCGGACGGAATTTCCGTCATTTTACACGAAAGCCAATTTTGTCTATGGGTTCGGGGTTTCCGTTCACCATTGCACAACCTGACCCCAACCGCCCCCCGAAATCCGTGCTAACCTCATCAATCGCGCTCACAGAAGAGCTAAGCTTTTCCGCATCAGGTTACGACAAGGAGCCTTATGCCGCGTGCACTGTCGTTCGTGATTACCTCAGCCATCGCGTTGTTGGCGGCGGGCGCCATGAGCTTGCAGCCGCTTCAGGGGCAACCGCAGAGCCAGGCGTTGGTCGGGACAGTGAACATGATGTGGGGGGATCCCGTTCCGGGAAGCGGCGGCGAGGCACTCACTCGCGCCACGTTCACTGATGCGAACGGAAACACGCGCGACATCACGTTCGAGCCGGGCGTGCTCGAAAACGCCGGCGGCCTCCGCGCGCTGAACCGGCGCGAGGTCAGCATCACCACGCGCGACGTGGATCCTGCCGCGGCCGACGCAGATACCGCGCCGCTGGTCGTGACCGGTGTCTCGCTTCGCGCATCGGCCGATCGACTCGCCGCCGACGAACAGGCGATCACTGGTCCGCAGCCATGGGTGACGATTCTTTGTCGTTTCGGTGATTCAACCGGCGTCACTCCCAAACTCCCATCGTATTTCACCGACCTGATGAGAACCACGTCGCCCGGGATGGATCACTACTGGCGCACGGTCTCTTACGACGCAATTAATCTGGTCGGATCGCAGGTCGTGGGCTGGTTCAATCTGCCCCAGCCTCGAAGCTATTACGTCTACGACCGGAACGGTGACGGTTTCGTGGACCTTGACTTCCAGCGAACCAAGAATGACTGTACGGCCGCTGCAGACGCTGTCGTCCACTTCCCGACGTTCGTCGGCGTGAACCTCGTCTTCAATCAGGACCTCGATTGCTGCGCCTGGGGTGGCGGAGACTCGCTTGCACTCGACGGAGAGACTCGTTCATATCGTATGACATGGCTGCCGCCCTGGGCGCACGTGTCCGGAGTCTTCGCGCACGAAATGGGTCACGGCTTTGGCTTTCCGCATTCGTCCGGTCCGTACTCCACGCCATACGACTCGAACTGGGATCCGATGAGCAACGCGCATAACTCCACCGTCACAACGGCGTTCGGTCCTCAACCGGTTAACACGATTACGTATCATTTAGATCTGGCGCAGTGGATTCCCCCGGCGAGCAAATTCACGGCGACGAACGGCACGCACACGATCACGCTCGAGCGAACGGCGCAGCCAACTGGCGCAGGCACGTACCTGATGGCGAAGATCCCCATCGCCGGATCGGCAACCAACTTCTATACGGTCGAAACGCGGCGTCGGTCTACCGCGCCTTTTTACGATAACGGGATACCTGGCGATGCGGTCGTCATTCACCGCGTGAATACGTTGCTTGGCGATCGCCAAGCACAGGTCGTCGACGCCACGCTAAACAATAATCCGAACGACGCCGGCGCGATGTGGCTGCCGGGTGAGACATTCAGCGACGCCGGGAATCAGATCAGCGTGACGGTCAACAGCGGCTCGGGCACGCTCTTCAACGTGACCATCCAAGTCGGACCGGTGTTGATGCCGCGAATGGCGATCGGTGCGCCGACTGCGAACACGACGGCGCCGATGCCGATCGTTATGTCGGGCTGGGCGATCGATCAGTCAGCGCCGAGCGGTAGCGGAGTGGACATGATCCACGTCCACGCGTTCCCCACTGGCGGCGGTCCGAACATTTTCGTGGGCGTGGCCACCTACGGCGTGGCGCGGCCGGACGTGGCGGCGATCTTCGGGCCAAACTTCATGAACTCCGGATGGACCATTCCCGTTCGGGGTCTGCCGCCCGGTAGCTACACGCTTCAAGCGTACGCGCGCAGCACCGTCACTGGGACGTTCAATCAAAACCAGGGCGTGCCCAACGTCACGGTGCAAGCCAACCCTGCGCTCGCCATTGATGGGCCTGCGAGCGGTTCGACCGTACTCCAGCCATTCAATATCAGCGGCTGGGCAGCCGACTTTGCGGCAGGCGTCGGGACGGGGATCAGCGACATCCATATCTGGGGCTTCCCCACCGCGGGGGGATCGCCGGTCATGTTTGGCGTCGCGACCTACGGCGGGGCTCGGCCCGACGTCGGGGCGATCTTTGGCGCGCAGTTCACGAACTCGGCCTACAACCTGTCGGTGAACGGCGTCGCGCCAGGCACCTACGTCGTCAACGTCTATGGTCGGAGCACGGTAACGAATGATTTCAGCATCGTGCGGAGCGTGACGCTGACGCTCGAAGATCCGGCGTTCATGGCGCTCGATCAACCCTTCACCGGAACGACGGTCAGCCAGCCGTTCATCATCAGCGGCTGGGCGATCGATCGCAGGGCCACGAGTGGTACCGGCGTCGGCGACATCCACATCTGGGCGTACCGCAATCCGGGATCTGGAATCCCGCCCATCTTCATCGGGCAGGCGCCGTACGGCGCGCCGCGCGGGGACGTCGGCGCGATCTACGGGAGCCAATTCACCAATTCTGGCTACTCGCTCTCCGTGAGCGGCCTGCCAGCGGGGAACTACCTCTTCGTCGTGTACGCCTACAGCACGGCGACGGGGACATTCAACCAATACCGCGCGACACACATCAACGTGAATTAGAGGTTCCCAGGTTCCCGGGTGCCCAGTTCCCAGGTTCGAACCTGGGAACTCGGGAACCTGAGAACCGGGAACGACAAGGATCAAGGAATACTGACCGTCACCGTCCGCAGGATGAACTGCCCGCTTGCAGCGCTTCGAGGGAACACGGCGAATTGATAGGTGTGGCCGCTCGCGAGACCGGTCACGTTGATGCTGAAGCCGCTGTTGGCGAATCGCACCCCGTACTGTTGTGCAACCTCCGGCGTCGGCAAGCCGTAATTTGCAAGGCCGACGAAAGTGGGCGCGGCGCCAGAACCAGGATCCGGATAGACCCAGACGTGCACCGACTCGATCCCCGAGCCGGACGGCGCCGACTGATCGATCGCCCAGCCGGTCAGCGCGAATGGCTGTGTCTGCGCCGATCCGTTTGCGGGGCTGGTGATGGTGGCCAGCGCTCCGCCGACGTTCACGACGACCGTACCGAGCGCGCTGAACGACTGCGAGACAGTGCTGCGTCCGTAGACGGCGATGAGGTACTGGCCGCCGGGAAGCGTCGAGGCTGACAGCGTGAACCCGCTGTTGGCAAACTGCTGCCCGAACTGCGCAGCGACATCGCTCCGCGTGCTGCCGTACGAAGCCACGCCGAGAAACACCGGTGCTTCGCCGGAGCCTGGATTTCTGTAGGCCCAGACGTGGATATTGTCGATGCCGGTGCCGGTGGCCGCGGCGCGATCGATGGCCCAGCCGGAAATCGTGAACGGCTGCGGCACGGCAGTATTGTTGACGGGTGTCTCGATGCGAACCTCTGGATCGGCGCGCACAGTGACGTTGTCCGCCAGCGCGTACTGCGAGAACTGTCCGTTTGCAGCGTTCCTGGCATACGCCGCGAACGTATAGACGCCAGGCGGTAATCCTCGCGCGACGATGCTCCACGCCGATTGTCTGAACTGCGCTCCGTATGCCGCTGCGACGTCGTCGCGCGGCGCTCCGTACTGCGCGACGCCAACCGGAATCGGCGAACCGCTCGCGGGGAACGCCCATACGTGAACCGTGTCCACGCCTGTGCCCATACTCGGCCGGACCGACATGTTCAGCGCCCAGCCGCTCATCGTGAACGGCTCCGTGAGGGTCGTGCCGCGCGCGGGCGCATCCATCGCCATGTAGTCGATTCGGAGGTCGTTGATTGCCGCGCCGACGTTGATGCGCGCGTGCGGCGTCCCGCCAAACCTCGCGTCGCCGATGACGGCGCCGGTCCGGACGAGCGAGCCGAGGATTTCTGCCACGCCAGCCAGCGGCTTCCGCTGCTTCATCAGGGCCCACGCACCGGTCACGTGCGGCGCCGCCATCGACGTGCCGGAGTTCCCGACGAAGCCGCCCGGACCAGCCGAAATGATGTGTCGGCCTGGCGCGAGGAGCGAGAGAAACGGTGCGCCGTTGCTGAACGGGGACACCACGTTCGCGGTGGTGCCATTGCTTCCGTCATCTACCGATCCGACGCTGACTGCGGTCGAGATGCATGCTGGCGCGGCAAGCGCGTCCGCCTCGCCGCCATTGCCCGATGCGATCACCGTCGCAATGCCCACAGAGCGGAGCTGATCGATGATCGCTTTGCGTGCGCCCTGCTCGGCGTCGCACTGCGCTTGATTGAAGTAGGATCCGCCGCCCAGGCTCATGTTCACCGACGCAATCGTGAACGTGTTGCGGAGATCGAACACGCGCTGCAACGCCGCGATTTGATCGGAGACAAAGCTCAGGACACACGGCGTGCCGCCGCACGTGATCGCATCGAACCCGGTGAATGCCTGCAGGCTGATGATCGAGGCCTGACGGCCGATGCCGTTGATCGCTGGGCCACCCGAGTACTGCTGGCCGGCAGCAATGCCGGCGACGTGCGTGCCGTGCGCACAACCATCGTAGGTGGTCGGGCATTGATCGCCAGAGCCGGGACCGGTCGACGTGGGGACTCCACCCGGGCACAAACTGATGCCGCCTAGTTCTGGAGCAGTCCCACCCGCGTTCGAGTAGCAGGCCTCGGAAATGATTCTGCCCCCGAAGAATTGGTGGTCCAGATCCACACCTGAGTCGATGATTGCCACGGCCCAGCCAGCGCCTGTGTAGCCGGCCGCCCACGCGGCGTTGGCGCCAACCAGGGCTGCAGATTCAGCGAGCAACGGCCGCTCGGCGATGTCCTCTTGAACGCTCGTCACTTCTGACATCGCCGCCAACTGCGAGAGTGCTGCCGGGCCGACGCGCGCCGCGAAGAACGGAATGGATGAAAACTGCCGGACAGCGTCGATCGGTAAACCCGCGAGGCGATTGATCACGTCAGCCTGTGCCAACGCGATCGTGTCGCGCTGGAAAACGGCTTGGGCTTGATCGAGCCGGCCCTCCGGGGTGAAAGCTGCACGAACGCCGACGATTACCCTGACGGAGCCATCGCGATTGGCTTTTTGGATCAGCGAGGTGACGGCTGGCGATACCTGCGTGTTCTGCGCTGCAGGCAATCCGATCGACAGCGCCACCAGGATCCCGATTGCACCCACCTGCACATAACGTGGCATTTTGAGTTCATTCCCTCCGACGGCCCCAACCCCGACCGTAATGAGCCGCGTCGGGCTAGATTCAAGTTCGGGGCCGGATCAGGTTGGCTAGCTCGTGCGCGAGCTTGCGGTGATATTGCGGCTTATCGATGCGAACTGACGAGTTTTGATGGCGAGATGGCCACTTCGGAGCACCGTCGGTCACTCGTCCCTGCATGAACGGTGAAAAAATGACACGCCGCTTTTGGCGGACGGCTTCGATTGCGACCGTCATCGACACGTCGTCGGGTGTTGCGCATGAACCGACATCCGCGTTCGCAATGAAGTCGGCAGGAAAGCCACAAAGCGCACCCGATACGACGTCAGTCGATCGTTGCTTCAGCGCGGTTCCGAAGTAACCGGCGTCATTTTCTGAGCGGCCCCGATCAGGCGAATCAACATCGTCGTCGTAGTCGAAGGCCGCTGCCGCGCTCGCAACTCGCCCGTGCGCGTCGAGAAGGCGGCCGCCAACCATGGCCGCGTCGGGAAATGACTCGATGAGACCGACCAGTTCCCACAACCATTCATCGCCGACGATCGACACGCGTCCATCGACGAGCGCGACGATCGTCGCGTCTTGTGCTGCCAGTTGCAGCGCGTCACCGAGCCTCACGTCGGCACCTGCGGCGATCACTCTGGTCACAGGATAGCCGCCAAGATGCGACTGACTTGATTCGCCAAACGCACCGCCGTCTGTCCACACAACGAGCGCCAGCGGCGCGGGAGCGACGCGTTTCCGTCGAAACCACCAGTCTGGTGATGCAGGAAAGAATGGGCTGGGTACGACGTCGACTCGATCCGCCATCCCCGTCAGCTGAACGTGCTGCTCGAGCACGTGCCGGTGCGATCGGACGATGTAGTCCTTCGAAGCGACGTCGGCGGCGGTGGACGCGGCGTGCATTCGCCAGCTATACAGAATCTCCGGCACATGGACTGCCGCGTGGCCGGCGCGCACGAATCGCAGAAACGTATCCCAGTCGTGGCACCCTTCAGCCTCGCGGTCGGAATACACGCCGAGCGAAAGCGCTCGTTCGCGATCGATCGCACAGAGATGCGCGATGTAGCAACAGTTGCGAAGCAGGACCGGATCCCAGTCTGGCTTCACGAATGGATCCGTGTGCTTGCGATCGCGCAGCTTGTCTTCGTCCGTATAGAGAAGTGGTGGGTAGTCGTGCCGGACGACCAGGCTCGCGATGGTGCGCAAGGCGTCTGGAAACAGGTAGTCGTCAGAGTCAACCGGCAGCACGTAGCGATGCGACGCCTGCTCGAGAACCAACCGCATTCCGCCGATGATGCCAAGATTCTGCTCGACGCGAAGCAAGCGCACCCGCGCGTCTTTTGCGAGGCGCGCGAGCGCGTCCCGAGTGGACTGGCGGCGCGAACCGTTGTCGAGAATCACCCATTCGAAGTCGTGCGCTTGATCGAAGACGCTCTTGCCGAGAACCTGGATGTATTCAGCAGGTGTGTCGAAGACTGTCGTAATGAGTGAAAACAAATTCGACGTGTCAAAGTCCGGGCTGACGGGATACTCGGCGCGTCGAGCGTCGGCGCGTCGGGCGAGCCATTGCTCGTAGGCGTTGCTGTTGTCAGGTAGCGCGAGCGCAACCAGCAGCCTGTTTCGTTCGCGTGGGTTGCGGAGAGAGGCGGCCAGGATTTCGCCGATGGCTGCGAGTGTCTGCCGCGGCGATTGCACGAAGCGTTCGGCGGCACCGCGCAGGACGCCAAATGCTGGCGATGCATGAATCGCGTCGATCGGACCAAGTTCGATTTCGCCGGGCCCCTCGGTGGGGTCAAGGCGCAGCCATGCAGCGTCCATCGGCAGCCAGAACTTCAGCGCGTGCGGCGTGACGTGGTCCCCGAGCCAGGGAAATGACACCGAGCCCGCTTCGGTGAACTGCCCATCGGGCGCGTAGTACACGCGGACGACGTCGAAGGGCGGACGGCTCGGCGCCGCACCCTCGAAGCGCAATTCCCAGAATCCGCGCGCGAACGGTCCTTGAA
>Ga0209382_10004547_pt1 | contig 18519 bp, 16 predicted proteins | sample SoiMetdeltSBSDD5_FD_187599 | JGI IMG/M metagenome (GOLD analysis project Ga0209382, IMG submission 187599) | Bulk soil microbial communities from a Populus tree surrounding site in Tennessee, USA - Soil MetaG P. deltoides SBSDD5 (SPAdes) (version 2) | ecosystem: Environmental > Terrestrial >...
GCTTTGGCGGCTTCCTGGATGAGATCGAGGCCCTTGGTCACTTTGCCGAGCACCGTGTACTTACCCGGGAGCGGCGTGTCGCCCCACACGATGAAGAACTGGCTGCCGGTGCTGGTGGGCTGACCGGTGTTGGCCATCGCGATCGTGCCGATCGGGTAGTTCTTCAGGTCGTCGGTGAAGTTGGGCAGGTTCTCCTCGGCCACCTTGTAGGTGGGGCCGCCGGTGCCCTTGCCCGCCGGGTCGCCGCACTGCAGCACCTTGATGCCCTCGGTGGTGATCCGGTGGCACTTGGTGTTGTCGAAGAAGTTCTTGCTCGCCAGGTAGGTCATGCTGCGCGAGGTGCACGGCGCCTTCGCCGTGTTCATCTCGACCTCGACCACCCCGAGGTTGGTGGTGATCGTCATGGTCTGGGTGCCCTTGTCGGGCGCTTTGCCGGTCGCCGGGGCCCCCACGTCCTTGAGGTCGGGGTTCTGCTTCGGGTCGTCCGGGCTCCAGACGCAGTTGTTCGCCGCCTGCTCGGTCTCGGGCGTGGTCTTGCTGTCGCCGCCGCCGCCCATCTTGCTGATCCCCCAGACGGCGCCGCCCGCCACCAGCAGCGCCCCGGCGATGGCCGCGATGATGCTGATGCGCTTCTTGCGCTTGCGCGCGGCCTCCAACTTCTCCGCCATCTGGCGCTCAAGGCGGGCCCGTGCGGCTGCCCTTTCACGGGTGTTGGTGGAACTCACTTCTCAATCCTCCTGCTTGAGCACTCAGCGGCTGGGCGTGGCTGAGGGCGACGGTTGGGTTGACGGCTCGGTGCTGGGGCCGGCGCTCGGCTCCGCGGAGTCGACGACGGACAACGACTGGATGGTCACCTCGTCCTTGGGCTTGGTGTTGGCACCCTTACCATTGTCGACCGCCCCGGCCGCGACGATCTTGTCGATCGCCTCCCATCCGGTCGTGACGTAGCCGACGATCGAGTAGTCGCCGTCGGGAGCCGGCGAATCCTGGAAGAAGATCAGGAACTGGCTGCCGGTGATGCCGGGCTGCATCGCCACGGTGCCCTTCGGGTACCGGACCGTTGTCGCCGGGTTGGGGCTGGCGCTCGGCGCGACACTCGCCGAAGCCTGGGGGCTGGCCGACGCCGGCGCCTTGGGCGGCACGTTCTCCGGCACCCACGTGTAGCCGGCGCCGCCGTCGCCCGTCCCCGAGTGGTCGCCGCAGCGCAACGCGTACTGCCCGTCTTCCCCCTTGGTCAGCTCGTGGCACTTCGTGTTGTTGTAGTAGCCGGAGCTGGCGAGGTATGCCAGGCTCTCCGCGGCGCACTTGGCCAGCGTGCGGTCGAGCGTGATGCCGACCGAGCCGGTGTTGAGCTGGATCGTCATCACGGAGGTGCCGGTCGCCGTGATCCCGGAGGTGCGCGGCGTGCCGACGTCCTTGAGGTTGGCGTTGGCCGCCGTGTTCTGTGCGTTCCAGACGCAGTCGTTGGCCGCGGGTGGCGTCTCCGGCTTCTTGTCGAAGACCCCACCGATCCACATCCCGCCGAGCACCGCCACCGCCAGCGTGGTGACGACCGCCGCCACCGCGCGGATCTGCCGCTTGCGTCGCTCCTGCTCGGCGCGGCGGGCCAGCTGCCTGTCGAGCTTGGCGCGGGCCAGCTTGCGCTGACGGGTACTGCTGGTGGCCACCCGTGGTCCTCCTGTCGGAACGTGTCATCGATCACACACGACTTTGACGCATAGCTCTCGCTACACGTCGGGGCGAGTGTACGGGCAAAGGCTGAGAAATGCGTAACGTAAGCTCAATGAATGCTTGTGGTGGGCTTCCCGGCGCAGGCGTTCGGGACCAACTGTTTCGTGGTCGCGAGCGCACCCGGCGAGCAGTGTGTGGTGATCGATCCCGGGATCGGGGTCGTGGATCAGCTCGATGTGGTGCTTGAGCAGCATCGCTTGCATCCGGCCGCCGTCATGCTCACCCATGGCCATCTCGATCACACGTTCTCGGTCACCCCGGTCTGCGGCGCCCGCGGCATCACCGCCTACATCCACCCCCGCGACCGGGAGCTGCTGCGCGATCCGTCCAAGGCGCTCAGCAGCGCCGACCCGCAGTGGTTCCTGCGCGGCCTGGAGTGGAGCGAGCCCGACGATGTAGCCGAGATGCACGACGGCACGGTCCTGGAGATCGCTGGGCTGAAGTTCACGATCTCCCATGCCCCGGGCCATACCGGCGGGTCGGTGATGTTCCGCATGCCGGACTATCAGGATCCCCTTTGCTTCTCCGGGGATGTCCTGTTCCGGGATGGGATCGGACGCACCGACCTGCCGGGCGGCAGCATGGCGGAGATGACGGCCAGCCTGCGCGACAAGGTGCTGACGCTGCCCGACGAGACCGTCGTCCTGCCCGGCCACGGCCCCGAGACGACCATCGGCCGCGAACGCGTGCACAACCCATTCCTGCGCGAACTGCTGGGCAGTTCGCCTTCAAGAGGCTTTTGATTCCCAAGGGGTACCCGATAATGGCTATTTCTGGTTTTCCAGAGTGGCTTCCACAGCAGCGCATCATCGAGCAGGCCGTGATCGACCGCGCCCGTCGCGTGTTCGAGCTTTACGGCTTCGCCTCGCTGGACACGCGCGCCGTAGAGCCGCTCGAGACGTTGCTCGCCAAGGGCGAGACGTCCAAAGAGGTCTACCTGCTGCGGCGGTTGCAGGCCGACGAGGCCGACAGCTCCGACTCGAGGCTGGGCCTGCACTTCGACCTGACCATCCCGTTCGCCCGTTACGTGGCTGAAAACGCGGGGAAGCTGCAGTTCCCGTTCCGGCGCTACCAGATCCAGAAGTGCTGGCGGGGCGAGCGGCCGCAGGAGGGGCGTTACCGCGAGTTCCTCCAGGCCGACATCGACATCGTCGACCGCGACACGCTCTCGCCGCACTTCGACGCCGAGTTCCCGCTCATCATCGCCGATGTGCTGGGCGGCCTGCCGCTGCCGCGCATCCGGGTGCAGGTCAACAATCGCAAGGTGCTCAAGGGTTTCTACCAAGGCCTGGGCATCCTGGAGCCGGATGCGACGATCAGGACGGTGGACAAGATCGACAAGATCGGCCCGGACGGGGTCACCGCAGAGCTGGCTGGCTATGGCGTCACCGAGTCGCAGGCGAAGCTGGCCCTGGCGCTGGCGGAGATCTCCTCATCGGACACGTCCTTTGTGGACGACGTGCGCAAGCTCGGCGTCACCGATCCGTTGCTCGACGAGGGCCTGGAGGAGCTGGCCTTCGTGATCGAGACGGCGGCCGAGCACGCCCCCGGCCTGTGCTTCGCCGAGCTGAAGATCGCCCGTGGGCTCGACTACTACACCGGCACCGTTTACGAGACGAAGCTCGTCGGCTTCGAGCGGGCGGGGTCGATCTGCGGGGGCGGGCGTTACGACAATCTGGCGGTCTCGGGCAACGATCGCTTCCCGGGCGTGGGCATCTCGCTGGGGATCAGCCGCACGCTCGGGCTGCTGTTCGGCCGCGACGCACTGGCCGCGAGCCGTTCCGTGCCAACCTGCGTGCTCGTGGCTCTCCCGGCGGAACAGGACAGGCGAGCCGCGAACCGGATCGCGAATTCGCTGCGGTCACGGGGCATCGCGACCGAGGTCTCGCCGTCGGCGGCGAAATTCGGCAAGCAGATCCGCTATGCCGAGCGGCGCGGCATCCCGTTCGTCTGGTTCCCGCAGACCTCGGAAGTGAAGGACATCCGGTCGGGTGATCAGGTCCAGGCCGACCCGGCCGAGTGGGCCCCACCCCCCGAGGATCTCCACCCGACGATCAGTGGGTCTTTTGATTAGGAAAGTTTAGTAATAGTCTGTGGCTTACCTCTGACAGAGAAGCCTGGGGGGCCACAGCAGTATGACTGCCACCGATCACGCGCGCCACCATGTCACCCGTGAGAAAGTCACGCGTGATAAGAGCTTGATGCGGCTGGCGGACTCCATACTGCAGCCGGGTTTCGTGGGGACGTCGCCGCCGGACTGGCTCCGGCGGCGCCTATCTGAGGGCCTCGGCGGTGTAGTCCTGTTCTCCCGCAACATCGTGGACATCGACCAGGTGGCCGCGCTTTCTGCGGCCCTTTTCGCGGAGAACCCCGATGTGGTGATCGCGGTGGACGAGGAGTCCGGTGACGTGACCCGGCTCGAGGTCAGCTCGGGCAGCACCCGGCCCGGAAACTACGCCCTGGGATGGGTGGATGACCCGGACCTGACCGCGGCGGTCGCCGCCGACATCGGGGCGCAGCTCGCCGCCGCCGGGGTCACGATGAACTACGCCCCCACCGTCGACGTCAACAACAACCCGGCAAACCCCGTGATCGGAGTGCGCTCCTTCGGTGCCGACCCCAAACTGGTCTCGCGGCACACCTCCGCCTGGGTCAGGGGCCTGCAGTCAACCGGCGTCGCCGCGTGCGCGAAGCACTTCCCCGGCCACGGCGACACCGGCGTCGACTCGCACCACGGCCTGCCCATCATCGAAGCCGGGCTGTCGCGTTTGGACGATGTCGAGCTGCCGCCGTTCCTGGCCGCCATCGACGCCGGGGTGCAGGCCATCATGACCGCGCACATCCTCGTCCCGGCGCTCGACCCGGAACGCCCCGCCACTATGAGCCGCGCCGTCCTCGTCGACCTGCTGCGCGAACGCCTCGGCTTCACCGGGCTAGTCGTCACCGACGGCATAGAGATGGCCTCGGTCGCCCAGCGCTACGGCATCGGCCGGGCGGCCGTCCTCGCGGTCGCGGCGGGGGCCGACGCCATCTGCGTCGGCGGGGAAACGGCCACCGAAGAGGTGGCCGTTCTTCTGCGCGATGCCATCGTCGACGCCGTCGCCGCCGGAGAGCTTTCCGAGGAACGCCTCATCGAAGCGTCGCAACGCGTCAGCTCCCTCGCCTCGACCAGTGTGCAGGCCCGCACCTCCCGCGCCGCCAACGGCGACGCCTGGGGGCGCTCCGGCGGTACCCCCATCGGGCTCGTCGCCGCGCGGCGGGCGCTGCGGGTCACCGGCCCGGCCCGCCTCACCGGCCCCGCTCACGTCATCGAGTTCAGCACCGGCACCAACCTCGCCATCGACGCCCGCACGCCCTGGGGCATGGCCGACGCGCTCGTCGCCATCCGTCCGGACACGACCGTCGCCCGGCTGTCCGAGGAGGCCACGTTGGACGATGTGCTCACCGGCTCGCAGGGACGCACGCCGGTGTTGGTGTGCCGGGACCCGCACCGGTACCCCTGGCTGACGGGTTTGATCAAAAAAACCGTCGCCGCGCGACCCGACGCGATCGTGGTGGAGATGGGCGTCCCCGCCGGTGACCCGATCGGCGCCGCGCACCTGGCCACCCACGGAGCCGCCCCCGTCTGCGGCCAGGCCGCCGCTGAGTATCTCGCTAGTGGGATTTGAAGAAAGTCCACATCGTGTCGACCGCGTTGATGTTTGTCTTGGGATCGCCCAGCCCGGCGTCCGTGCCTCCCGGCCAGGAATGGCCCATCTTGTTGACGGTGTAGAAAGCGGTGTCGGAGCCGTCGGCGCAGGTGGCAGTGGTGACGTTGACCGTCTTTCCGGCGTCGACCCAGACCGGCTCCTTCTCGGTGCAGCCCAGCTTGCGGTGCCAGGCTCGCATGCCACCGACCAGGCTGGACATGAGGCGGTCGTCGTTGCCGGCGAAGGCGACCACCGAAACCTTCTTGCCAGGCTTGAAGGCTGGGTCCTCGATGGCCTTCTGGCCGATGAAGCCTCCGGAGACCGGCGCGATGGCGGCGAACATGCCGGGCACCTCGACGGCCAGGCGGAACGACATGTCAGCACCGTTGGAGATGCCGGCGGCGTAGACGCGCGCCGGGTCGACGTTCCACTCGGCGATGAGGCGCTGCACCATGGTGCGGATGAAGCCGACGTCATCGTTGCTGCCGCAGCAGATCAGGGCGTTGACGGCGCCGTTGAGCCCCTGCGGGTAGGCCACCAGGAAACCCTCGGCGTCGGCCTTGGCGTCCAACCGCGTCATCTCGCGCATGGTTTTGGGTGAACCGTCGCGATAGTGCATCACCACCACCAGCGGCAGCTTCGCCCCGGTGGGCGAGAAGCCGGGCGGGGCATGAAGGTCATAGCTGCGCTGCTTGCCGTCCCACTCCATGGTGACCTGCCGGTCTCCTGGAGCGGGCTTGAAAACCGTTGGGCTGCTAGAGGTTTGCGCCTGCGGCTGGCCGCCGCCCGCGGAGCAGGCGGCGAGCGTCATCGACAGCAGGCAGGCGAGGATGGATCTGGCTCCCATCCCCAGACTATGTCAGAACTTATATAGTTTGGGCTACGCCCCGGACGTCACCCGGTAGCAGTCCATCACGCCCTCGACGTTGCGTACCGCATTGAGCAGGTGCCCCAGGTGCTTGGGGTCGGCCATCTCGAAGCTGAAGCGGCTCACCGCGATCCGGTCGCGGGTCGTGGTCACCGTGGCGGACAGTATGTTGACCCGCTCCTCGCTCAGCGCCCGGGTGATGTCGGCGAGCAGCTTGTGCCTGTCCAACGCCTCCACCTGGATCGCCACCAGGAACATCGACCCCGCCGTCGGCTTCCACGAGACCTCCACCACCCGGTCGGTCTGCATCTTCAGCTCCGCGGAGTTGGTGCAGTCGTCGCGGTGAACGCTTATGCCGCCCGAGCGCGTCATGAACCCGAAGATGGTGTCGCCCGGCACCGGGGTGCAGCAGCGCGCCAGCTTGATCCACACGTTGGACACGCCCTTGACCTCGACGCCCGGGTCGTGCCCGGGGCCGCGGCTGCGGCTGGTCCGCGACGGCGTGGTGATCTCGGCCAGGTCCTCGATCGCGCCCTCTTCGCCGCCGTAACCGGCGACAAGCCTTTGCACCACCGACTGGGCCGAGACCTGGCCCTCGCCCACCGCCGCGTACAGCGACGTGATGTCGCCCAGGTGCAGCTCGCGCGCGATCGCCAGCAGGCCGCCCGCGGTCAGCAGCCGCTGCAGCGGCAGACCCTGGCGGCGCATCGCCCGCGCCAGCATGTCCTTGCCGGCGTCGATCGCCTCGTCGCGGCGCTCCTTGTTGAAGTACTGCCGGATCTTCGTCCGGGCCCGTGACGACTTGACAAAACCCAGCCAGTCCTGCGTCGGGCCGGCCGTCTCCGACTTGGACGTGAAGATCTCCACGACGTCGCCGTTGGACAGCGCCGACTCCAGCGGCACCAGCTTGCTGTTGACCCTGGCGCCGATACACCTGTGTCCCACCTCGGTGTGCACGGCGTAGGCGAAGTCGACCGGGGTCGATCCGTTGGGCAGCGCGATAACTTCACCCTTCGGGGTGAATACGAACACCTCCTGGCTGGACAGATCATGACGCAACGCGTCGAGGAACTCGCCCGGGTCGCTCGTCTCCCGCTGCCAGTCCAGCAACTGCCGCAGCCACGTCATGCCGTCGATGTGCGTCGACGGGCCCGCCATCGTGGAGGCCTTGCCCTCCTTGTACTTCCAGTGCGCGGCGATACCGTACTCGGCCGTGCCGTGCATGGCGTGGGTGCGGATCTGCATCTCCACCGGCTTGCCGGTCGGCCCGATCACCGTCGTGTGCAGCGACTGGTAGAAGTTCATCTTGGGCATGGCGATGTAGTCCTTGAACCGGCCCGGCACCGGCTGCCACGCCGCATGGATCACGCCCAGCGCCGCATAGCAGTCGCGCACCGTGTCGACCAGGATCCGCACGCCCACCAGGTCATAGATCTCGTTGAAATCGCGGCCCCGCACGATCATCTTCTGGTAGATCGAGTAGAGGTGCTTGGGCCGCCCGGTCACCTTGGCGTTGATCTTCGCCGAGCGCAGGTCCAGCCCCACCCGGTCGGTCACCTGGCGCAACAGGTGGTCCCGCTGCGGGGTGTGCTCCCCCACCAGGCGCTGGATCTCCGTGAACCGCTTGGGGAAAAGCGTCGCGAACGACAGGTCCTCAAGCTCCCACTTGACCGTGTTCATACCCAACCGGTGCGCCAGCGGCGCCAGGATCTCCAGCGTCTCCCGCGCCTTCTGCTCCCGCTTGGACGGCGGCAGGAAGCTCAGCGTGCGCATGTTGTGCAGCCGGTCGGCCAGCTTGACCACCAGCACGCGCGGATCCTTGGCCGTCGAGACCACCATCTTGCGGATCGTCTCCGCCTTCGCCGAATCGCCGAGCTTCACCTTGTCGAGCTTGGTCACGCCGTCGACCAGCAGCGTCACCTCGTCACCGAAGTCCGCCCTGACCTGGTCAAGCGTGTACTCAGTGTCCTCAATGGTGTCGTGCAGCAGCGCCGCCACCAGGGTGGTGGTGTCCATGCCCAGATCGGCCAGGATGCTCGCCACCGCCAGCGGGTGGGTGATGTACTCGTCGCCCGACTTGCGGAACTGCCCGGCATGCCACCTGCGGGCCGTCTCATACGCCCGCTGAAGCGCCCGGATGTCGGCCTTGGGGTGAGCGGCACGGTGCGCGTCGATCAGCGGCTGAAGCTCCTCGCTGACGCTCGAGGACTGCCAAGGCGCGTTGAACCGCGATAGCCGGGCACGAACCCGGCGTCCGGACGGCATCGCCCCGATGATGGCCATGCCGAGGCGGTCCGTCCCGGGGGCGGGATGGACCTCTGGGAGCTGCTGCTGATCCTGCTCCGGCGCCGCTTCCGGCGCGGCAAGCTCGGTCTCAGCAAGGCTGTCGGCGCTGTTGGCGCTGTTGGCGGGAATGACTTCCTGAGACACCGGCCGCTCCTAAGCTTCTCGGATAGCCCATGCTACCCGCCGGGGAGTCAACCAGCGCGTTTGCGAAGATGCTCAGACGGTCAGCAGAGCATGGACCGGACGGCCGACCAGGCGCTCGCGGCCCTCGAGGAAGGCCAGCTCCAGCAGCACGGTAAAGCCGACCACGGTCCCCCCGGCGAGTTCGACCAACCCGAGCGTCGCCTCCGCGGTGCCGCCCGTGGCCAGCACGTCATCGACGACCAGGACCTTCTGCCCGGGCAGCAGGGCATCCTCACTGATCTCCAACGTGGCCTGCCCATATTCAAGTTCATAGGTGGCCGCGTGCGCGACACGCGGGAGTTTTCCGGCCTTGCGGATGGGCACCACCCCGACCCCTGCGGCATAGGCCACGGCCGCGGCGATCACGAACCCGCGCGCCTCCACCCCGACGACGATGTCGAAGCCGCCCGGATAGGCCTCCTTGATGGCGTCGATGATCTCCCGGAACGCCTCACCGTCGGCGAACAGCGGGGTCAGGTCCTTGAAGATGATGCCCGATTTCGGGAAGTCCGGGACATCGATCACTTTGCTCGCGATCAGTTCGGCGACGGTCACCCGCAAAGGATAAGGCAGCAATTCCCGGGCAGCTGTCCGGGGTGAACACTCCGTGATCAACCCCGGACAGCGCCATAAGCACGGCGGCGGGTTATCGCTTCTTGCCGCCCGAACGGCCGCCGCCGGAACGCGAGCCGCCGGAACGCGAGCCGCCCGAGCGAGCTGGCTGCCCACTGGGCCTGGCCGCGCGCACCGGCTTGGCACCGGCCTTGGGCGCCGCCGTCACCGTCTCCGGGGTCTTCGACTCCGGGGCGGCCGTCTCGCCTGCCGCAGCCGCCGCGGCGGCCTTGGCCTTGAGAGCGGTGCGGCGCGCCAGCACCCGCTTGGTGTGGTTCCTGATTGCCGGCTCGCGCTCCTTCAGCCACACCAGTACCGGGGTGGCGAAGAACAGCGACGAGTAGACCGCGACGCCCATACCGATGAACAGCACCAGACCGAGGTCCTTGAGCGTGCCCGCGCCGAGCAGGCCGGCACCGATGAACAGCAGGCCACCGACGGGCAGCAGCGCCACCAACGAGGTGTTGATAGACCGCATGAACGTCTGGTTCAGCGCCAGGTTGGTCGCCTCGGCGTAGGTCTGCGTGCTGCTTCCCGTGATGCCTCGCGTGTTCTCCTGAACCTTGTCGAACACCACGACGACGTCGTAGAGCGCGAAACCGAGGATGGTCAGGAAGCCGATGACCGTTGACGGTGTCACCTCGAAGCCCGACAGCGTATACACGCCCGCTGTGATCAGAAGGTTGAACAACAGCGAAGCCACCGCCGCGCCCGCCATACGCAGCTCGAAGCGCAGGATCAGGTAGAGCGAGACCGCCGCGATGAACACCACCAGCGAGATGAGGGCCTGGTTCGTGACGCCCTGACCCCACGAGCTGCTGACCCGGCTGTCGTTGACCTCGTTGACGGTCAGGCCGAACTTGGAGCCGATCTCATCCTTGACCGCCCTGGTCTGCTCTTCGTCGAGCTCGGGGGTCTGGATCGAGTAGACCGGTTGTGCGCCCCCGATCTGCTGTCCAGCATGAATCTCACCCGCGTCGGGCTTGGCATGGTGCACCGCCTCGTCGACAGCCTGCTCCACCTCGGCCAGCGTCCCGACCTTGACCGGCACCTGGAACTCGTTGCCGCCCTTGAACTCAATGCCCAGGGTGAACCCGATGACGGTGAGGGCCAGCACGGAGACCAGGACCAGGCCACCCGCGATCATGAACCAGAGCTTGCGGCGCCCGACGATGTTGAGGTTGGCCTCGCCCTTGTAGAGGCGAGTGGCGAAACCGCTGCTCATCAGTTGGACTCCTTTGCTTCACGCAGGACCCGGCCCAGGCCGCTGACGCGTGGGGAGAGGAACGCTTGCGTGTTGGCGAACATCGCCATGATCGGGTATCGGAAGAGGAAAACCACGATCAGGTCCAGCAGGGTGGCGAGCCCGAGCGCGAAGGCGAAGCCCGCCACCGGCCCGGACGAGAAGATGTACAGGATCGCCGCGGCCATGAGCGAGATGGCGTTGGCGGTGAGGATGGTCCGCCTCGCCCGCTGCCACGCCCGCTGGACGGCGCTTCTGGGCGCGCGCCCCTCCCGGATCTCGTCTTTAAGGCGTTCGAAATAGATGACGAACGAGTCCGCGGCCACACCTAGCGAGACGATGAAGCCCGCGATCCCGGCCAGGGTCAGGGTGAACCCCATGACCTTGCCCAGGAAGACGAGCATGCCGAAGGTCAGGACGCCGGAAAGGATCAGCGACAGGAAGATCACCGAGCCCAGCAGGCGGTAGTAGAAGAACGAGTAGATGATGACCAGCACCATGCCGATGCCCGCCGCGAGCAGGCCGGCGCGCAGGTACTCGGCGCCGAGGGTCGCGGTGACCGTCTTGTGCTCTGCCGGAAGGAACGAGACGTTGAGCGCACCGAACTTGAGGTTGTCGGCGAGCTGCTTCGCCTCGGCGGCCGTGAACTTGCCGGTGATCTGCGAGCTGCCGGTAAGCACGCCCTGGATCTCGGGCGCCGAGATGACGGCGTTGTCCAGCACCACCGCGACCAGGCAGCGCTGCTGGTCACCCTTGGCCTCGCACTTGGGGTCGCCGCTGTCCTGGTACGCCTCGCGGGTCAGGTCGGTCCAGCGGGCCTGGCCGTCGCTGGTGAAGTCGAGCGACACCACGCGCTGGTTGGTCTGGTCGAGCTGGGGCGCGGCATTGGACACGTCGGTGCCGGCGACCTTGGCCACATCCAAGTAGTACTTCTGGTTGCGCTCGCAGGCGGTGGCGCGCTGCTTCGGGTCCTGGATGGCGCCGGCGATCCGCTTGTTGAGCTTTTCGCAGGTGATCCACGGAACGTTGTACTGCATCTCCGGGGAGAGCGCGGCCACCTCCAGCAGGGGGTCCAGGGTCTGGAAGGGCTTGAGCACCTCAAGCTGCGCTGGGTCGGTGGCGGGGGCAGTCAGGGCCTTGGCCGCCTCCCAGGCGGCGTCGCCGACCTCCTTGCGCAGCTCCTCCTCGGTCGGCTTGCCCTTGAACTCAGCGCTGGCGCCGGTCGGGCCGGGGCTCGGCGTCGCGGACGCCGACGGGGCGGGTGTCGGGGTGGCACTGGGCTGGGCGGCGCTGCCGCCGGAGCCGGAGGCCTTGGGGGTCGGGGAGGCGCTCGCCTGCGGGCTGGCCGAGGCGCCGGGGCTCGCCGAAGCGCTGGGGCTCGGGGCCGGTGCGGCGGGCTCGGTGCCGTCGGTGTACCGGATCACCTTGCGGAAGAACAGCTTCGAAGCCTGGCCGACGTCCTTGATGGCGTCTTCGGCGCGGCTGGCGACGGAGATCACGATTTTGTCGTTGCCCTCGATGACGACCTGGGCCTCGGAGACGCCGCGGGCGTCGACCCGGGACTGGATGATCTGGCGGGCCTGCTCGAGGTCTTCGGCGTCGGGGGCTTTGCCGTCCTGGGTGACCGCCTTGAGCGTCACTCGGGTGCCACCGACGAGGTCGAGGCCGAGCCTCGGCTCCACGCGGTCGTGCCAACCCGCCTTGTCGGGCCCGCTGAACCAGACCATCGCGCCGAGGATGACGAAAAGCAGCCCGAGGAAGGCGAGCTGCCGTCCCGGTCGATTCGGTTTTTGAGGTGGTGCCACGGCTGTCGAGTCTCCCCTGAAACACGTCCGATAGAAGGTGGACCACGGCGCCGGCAGACGCCGTGGCGTTCGCGCCTAGCTGGCCTTCTTGCTTTCCTCGATGGGGCTCGCCGGAGCATCGGTCGGCTGATCGACCTCGTCGGCGTGCTCCTCGGGCTGGCTGACCCGCTCGATCACACGGGCGATCGCCTGACGGGCGTAGCGTGCGTTGACGCCGGGCGAGATCTCCAGCGTGGCGCTCTCGTCATCGGTCGAGACAACCGTGCCGTAGAGGCCGCCGATGGTGACGATCTTGTCACCCGCGCCGATCTGTCGCTGCATCTGCTCTGCCTCGCGGCGCCGCTTCGACTGGGGGCGGATGAACAACAGGTACATCAAACCGAAAAGCAGGGCGAACATGCCGATGGTCGGCCAGATGCTGCCCTGCGACGACTGCTGTGCGATGAGCACGTGAATGTGCCTTTCCAAGTGGCCTCCCCGGCGCACATGCCAAACTATTCGCAGGCACGCCGACGGTGGCGGCTATCAACCGTTCGGATCGCCGGAAGTCTAATCGCTATGCAGCCGTTCGCACACATGCGGTAGAGATCACGTTAATATCACGAACCGGAAAACAGATCGGGCGCCGTGCCGACGCCACTGGCAAAAGTACCATTTGGCGGCGTTTTCCCGAGGTGACGCCACCCTAGGGCGGTCGCCACACGCCCCCGCGGCGTGCGTGCCAAAAACCCGGCGCGAACCAGAAACGGCTCGACGACCTCCTCCACCGTGTCCGGCTGCTCCCCCACCGCGACCGCCAGAGTCGAGAGTCCGACCGGGCCACCGCCGAAGGATCCCACCAACGCGGTCAGCACCGCCTTGTCGAGGCGGTCAAGGCCGGCGTCATCCACGTCATAGACCTTCAGCGCCGCCCGCGCGCAGGTCAGGTCGACCACGCCGTCCGCGCGGAGCTCGGCATAGTCACGGACCCTTCTCAGCAATCGGTTTGCTATTCGGGGGGTACCCCTTGAGCGCCCCGCGATCTCCGAGATGCCCTCCTCCGTGGTGGTGACCCCCAGAATCCGCGCGGAGCGCTTGAGTAGCACGGCCAGTTCATCCGGTTGATAAAACTCCAGATGCCCCGTGAACCCGAAGCGGTCGCGCATCGGCCCCGTGAGCAACCCCGACCGGGTCGTGGCGCCGACCAGCGTGAAGGGCTCGACATCGAGCGGGATCGCGGTCGCGCCGGGGCCCTTGCCCACCACCACGTCGACCCGGAAGTCCTCCATCGCGCTGTAGAGCAGCTCCTCGGCGGGCTTCGCTATCCGGTGAATCTCGTCGATGAAAAGGACGTCGCCGGCCTGCAACCCGGTCAGGATCGCGGCGAGGTCGCCGGAGCGCTCGATCGCCGGGCCCGAAGTCATGCGCAGCCCGCCGCCCAGCTCGGCCGCGACGATCATCGCCAGGGTCGTCTTGCCGAGGCCGGGCGAGCCGGAGAACAGGATGTGATCGGGTGGCGAGCCGCGCCGGATCGCGCTGTGCAGCAACACTTCCAGCTGTTCGCGAACCCGCTCCTGTGCGATGAACTCCGACAGCCGCTTGGGTCGCACGCTGGCTTCGGCGTCGCGCTCGGACGGGTCGGCGGTGGGGCTGACGATGGAGGTCATCGGTTCTTACCCAACACCCGGATCGCCTGGCGCAGCAAGACGGGAACCGGCGGCGTGTCGCCGTCGATGGTCTCGGCGACCGCGACGACCGCCTGATCCGCCTGCGCGTTGCTCCAGCCGAGACCGATAAGCCCTTGGCGCACCTGCTCCGTCCACGCCTGCGACCGTCCACCCTGGACGGGAAGCACGGTGACCGGGCCGACCTTGTCGCGCAACTCGAGGACGATGCGCTCGGCGCCCTTCTTGCCGATGCCTGGCACCTGGGTCAGCGTCGAGGTGTCGCCCTCGGCGATCGCCTTGCGCAGCACATCTGGGCTGTGCACCGCCAGGGCGGCCTGCGCGATCCTCGGCCCGACGCCGCTTGCCGTCAGCAGCAGCTCGAAGACGTGCTTCTCGTCGTCGCCGGCGAAACCGAACAGCGTCAAGGAATCCTCGCGCACGATCAGGCTCGCGGCCAGCCGGGTCTGCTTGCCCACCCGCAGCGACGACAGGGTGGCGGGCGCGCAGTGCAGCGACAGCCCGACCCCGCCGACCTCCACCACGGCCGTGTCGGCGCCGACGGAAGCCACCACCCCGGCCACGCTAGCGATCATCTGGAAACCGCCTTCCGCCAAGCGTTTTCGATCTTCTCCCTGGTGCCGCCGCGCCACACATGGCAGATCGCAAGCGCCAGCGCGTCGGCCGCATCGGCCGGGCGGGGCGGGCTGTTCAATCGCAACAGTCTGGTCACCATGGTGGTCATCTGCCTCTTGTCGGCCTGGCCCGAGCCGGTGACGGCGGCCTTCACCTCGCTGGGAGTGTAGGTGTGCACGGGCAGCCCGGCCCGCGCGGCCACCAGGATCGCCACCGCCGAGGCCTGCGCCGTGCCCATCACCGAGCGCACGTTGTGCTGGCTGAAAACCCGCTCCACCGCGACGCTGTCGGGCCGGTGCTTGTCGATCAGATCGGTCAGGCGGCGGTCGAGGTTGAGCAGGCGCGCGGCGAGGTCGTCCTCCGGCTCCGACGTGATCACCGCGACGTCCACAAGGGAGCATGGGCGGCCGGGCGTACCCTCGACGACCCCGACGCCGCACCGCGTCAAACCGGGATCGACCCCGAGAACACGCACCGTACGCATGTACGACACCTTAGCGTGCCGCTATGCCCTCCAGGACCATATCCACCACCCGCTCCGGCAGGGTGTCGTCGTCGACGTCCGGGTTCCAGCGCAGCATCCGGTTGAGCAGGATCGGGCCGGACAGCACGGAGAGGGTGACCTCGATGTCGAGGTCATCGCGCAGCTCCCCGTCGGCGACCGCCTGGCGCAGCACCTGCCGGAACACCTCCCGGCGCGGCGCCACGATCACCTCCTGCCAGATGCGGTACGCGATGTCGCTGCGCAGCACCTCCGGCATGAGGCAGGGGAAGATCTTCGCCGCCCGGGCGTCGTGGCCCTTGCCCGTCGCCTTCAGCAGCGAAAGGACGCGCTCGCGCACATTGGACCCGTGCGGCTGCGGCAGCGGGCCCTTCAGCTCGCGCACCGCGTCGGCGAGCATCGCCTGTTTGTTGGACCACCGCCGGTAGATGGTGGCCTTGCCGACACCGGCGCGGGCGGCAACCGCCTCGATAGAGATGGCGTCGACCGTCACGCCCTCGCTCATCATGTCCAGCACGGCCTCAAGGATCGCCTCGTCCGCGCGGCTGCTGCGCGGCCTGCCGGTCCTCAGGACGTGGACAGGGGCGCCGGGGCCCGAGGCCTGCGCCTCGGTGCCCACGGCACCCGCTTCCCGCAACGTCATTGGTGCGACCCTACAAGCTCGGGCTCGGCAACCGGTACCGGTGCTGCCTGCGCCGCACGCTTCGGCAACCAGATCGAGACCACGGCAACGCCGAGCAGCCCGACGATGACCGAGCCAGTTGCGGCCCAATGCATCGCCTGGATGAAGGCGTCGTTGGCCGCGCTGATGAGGGACGTGCCCGCCGGGCCGAGCCTCTCGGCCACGCCGTAGGCGCCGGCGATCGACTCGCTCGCCGCGTCCCGGGCGCCCGGGGGCAGGCTGGCGGCGCTGTCCTCCACGCGGCTGCGGTAGACCGCCGCGACCACAGAGCCGAGCACCGCGATGCCGAGCGCCACCGACACCTGCCGCACGGTGTTGGAGACCGCCGAGCCCACGCCCGCCTTCTCCCGGGGCAGGCTCGACATGATGGTGTTCATCGCCGGCGGCATCACGTTGGCCATCGCCGCGCCCATCACGAAGAAGTTGAGCACGATGAGCCATACCGGCGTGCTCGTCTGCCAGGTGGTGATGGCGCCGAACGTCACGGTGGCGATCAGGATGCCGGCGGCGGAGACCGCCCGGATCCCGAAGCGCTTGACAAACGTCATGCTCAGCGGCGCGAACACCATCTGGCCGATGGCGAACGGTACGAACAGCGCGCCCGACTGCATCGGCGAGTAGTCGCGCACCAGCTGCAGGTAGAAGCTGACGAAGAAGAACGAGCCCATGGCGGCGAAGAAGACGAGCGCGATGCTCGCGATCGAGGCCGAGAACGCGGCGTTCTTGAACAGCTTCACGTCCAGCGACGGGTGGTCTGTGCGCGCCTCCCACCATAGGAAGGCGGCGATGACCGCGGCACCGCCCAGGATGAATGCCCACACCGAGGGCTGGCCGAAGCCGTGCTCGCCACCGTCGACGATGCCGTAGGTCAGGGCCGCCAGGCCCACGATGGACAGCGCCACACCGACGTAGTCCACCCTGCCCGGGTTGGGGTCGCGCGACTCGGGCACCAGGATCGCCACCGCGACGAGCCCCAGCACGATGATCGGGACGTTGATCAGGAAGACCGAGCCCCACCAATAATTCTCGAGCAGGAAGCCGCCCAGCAGTGGGCCGATGGCGACGGCGAGACCGACCGAGGCGGTCCATATGCCGATGGCCTTGCCGCGCTCACGCGGGTCGAAGACGTTCGAGATGATCGAAAGGGTGACGGGCATGATGGCCGCGCCACCGAAACCCATGAAGGCCCGCGCGGCGATGAGCTGGCCGGGATCCTGCGAGTAGGCTGACAGGAGCGAGGCGATGCCGAAAAGAACAAGCCCCGTGATAAGCATGCGTTTGCGTCCCCATCGGTCGCCGAGCACGCCGAAGCTGAACAGCAAGCCCGCGAAGACCAGGGTGTAAGAGTTGATCGCCCATTCGAGCTCACTCTGAGTAGCACCCAGGCCGTGGACCGGGTCGGCCAGCGTCTTCATCGCGACGTTGAGGACCGTGTTGTCGAGCACCACCACGAGCAGGCTGACGACCAGCACTCCAAGGATGGCCCACCGGCGTGGGTGCCCCGTATTGGATTCGATACTCACGGGGGCGACATTACGCTTTGCACATCCGATACGGAACCGTTTCGTATCGGATGTGACAGTGCCCACTCTTCGGCATTGACGGAATAAACGCGAGATCGATGAGACCATGTGGACATGGCTAACGCATCGGGCATGCCGAGCTGGATCGACCTGGCGACCACCGATCTGGATGCGGCTCGCGACTTCTACTCGAAACTCTTCGGCTGGACCGCCCAGGTCACGCCGGAGCCGCAAGCCCGGGGATACACGCTGTTCCTCAAGGACGGCAAGCAGGTTGCCGGCGTCGGGCCGCTCATGATGCCGGAGCAGCCGCCGTCGTGGACGATGTACGTCGCCACCGATGACGCCGAAGCCGTCGCGGCCAGGGTCGAAGGCGCGAACGGCAAGGTGCTCGTGGCTCCCATGGACGTTTTCGACTTCGGCCGCATGGCGGTGTTCATGGATACGGCGGGAGCGGTCTTCTCGGCATGGCAGGCGGGGACGCATCCCGGCGGCGAGGTCTTCGACGAGCCCGGCACCTACACCTGGTCCGAGCTGATCACGCGCGATCCCGGCGGTGGCAAGGAGTTCTACCGCCACGTCTTCGGCTGGACCGGCAGCGACAGGCCGGGCGGCCCGGTCCCCTACACCGCGTTCAAGCTCAACGGTGTCCCGGCGGCGGGCCTCATGCCGATGGTGGAGGGCATGTTCCCGCCCGACCGCCCCGATCACTGGCTGAACTACGTGGCGGTCGCCGACACCGACGCCACCGCCGAGAAGGCCAAACAGCTCGGCGGTTCGCTGTCGGTGGAGCCCAGGGACATCGCACCCGGCCGCTTCGCGATCATCAACGACCCGCAGGGCGCCTTCCTGGCCGTCATCACGATGAACCCCGACTTCAGGCCGGAGTGACCAGGCGTGGCCCCGCCCTGGAAAAGCGGGGCGGGGCCACGGTTTTGACGGCTACAGGGTGAGCGTCCAGGAGTCGATCCGGCCCACGTCCGCCGCGGCCGCGTCCTGCACGCGCAGGGTCCAGGTGCCGTTGCGCACCTCCGACGACAGGTTCACCGTGTAGGTCTGGTGGATGTTGTCCGCCGACCCGCCGGCCCGGTTGTGCAGCACGTAGGTGCTGCCATC
>Ga0209382_10004550_pt1 | contig 18511 bp, 22 predicted proteins | sample SoiMetdeltSBSDD5_FD_187599 | JGI IMG/M metagenome (GOLD analysis project Ga0209382, IMG submission 187599) | Bulk soil microbial communities from a Populus tree surrounding site in Tennessee, USA - Soil MetaG P. deltoides SBSDD5 (SPAdes) (version 2) | ecosystem: Environmental > Terrestrial >...
CCGTCGCGAACGAGACGACGACGGTGAGCAAGACCGCCGGGCAGACCTTCGTGCCCCAGGGACACTCGGGCAAGGTCGACACCGACCCGGCGCAGGACCAGTACGCGAACGCGTCGATCCCGAGCGCGTCCACCGACGTACTGGCGACGCTCAAGCTGCTCGCGCCCGACAGCTTCTGCAGCGCGAACGGCACCGTCCGGATCGCGAACAAGACCTACATCTGCCGCCAGGGCGGGTTCGTCGATGCCTCGGTGGTCGATGCCGATACTGGCCAGCGTTATACGAACTCACAACATCCGCTGGTCTTCCACCTGAGATGGGCGCCCGGCCTGGTCTCCGACCGCCAGACGGTCCGCAACTTCGTCGTCTTCTATCAGGCGGGCGACGGCGCGCCGGTGCAGGTGTTCGACACCAAGTGCAATGCGGCCGCGTCGAACCCACCGTGCCTCAGCAACGTCGCCGAGGCGGCGGACGGCAGCTGGTCGGTCGATCTGGTCAAGTCCGACAACGGCCACATGCGGTGAGTGGGTAGCGACACCGAGCCGCGCACCTGCCCGTCGTGTGGCGAGCAGGTTCCAGGGCAGTTCCGCTTCTGCGGCTATTGCGGTGTCGCGCTGACCCCTGAAGCACAGCACGCGATCCGCAAGACGATCACGGTCCTCTTCTGTGACCTGAAGGGCTCGACGACCCTGGGCGAGTCGCTCGACGCGGAGACGCTGCGGGCGGTCATCTCCCGTTACTTCGAGCGCATCCGCGGTGTGATCGAGGGCCACGGCGGTCAGATCGAGAAGTTCATCGGCGACGCGGTGATGGCGGTCTTCGGCCTGCAGCGCCAGCGCGAGGACGACGCCCTTCGGGCGGTGCGCTGCGCCGCTGCGATGAAGCGCGCGCTCGTGGAGCTCAACCGCGACTTCGCCCGCACCTGGGGAATCACTCTCACGAACCGGACCGGCGTCAACACGGGGGAGATCGTCGCCGGCGACCCGACCCGGGGGGAGCGCCTCGTCGGGGACGCCATCAACGTGGCAGCGCGCCTCGAGCAGGCTGCGCCGGCGAACGAAACCCTGCTCGGACCCGAGACCTACCGCCTCGTGCGGGACGCGGTCGAGGTCGAGACGATCGAGCCGCTCGAGCTGAAGGGGAAGGCGGAGCCCGTGGCCGCCTACCGCCTCGCGTCCTCGATCGGCGCCGCCGCGCTGGAGGAGGAGCGCCCGCCGCTGGTCGGCCGGGACGCCGAGCTCGAGCAGATCGACGCAGCGATCGAGGCGAGCGCGGACGAGTCGGCCTGCAAGGTCGTGACCGTGATCGGTGAGCCGGGCGTGGGCAAGACGCGCCTGCTCGAGGAGCTCGGCAGCCGCAGCGCCAATCGTGCGAGCCTGGTCGAGGGCCGCTGCCTCTCCTATGGGCGAGGCATCACCTTCTGGCCGCTGATCGAGATCGTCACCCAGGCGGCCGGGATCAGCGAGGAGGATCCGCCGGAGCTGGCGCGCTCGAAGCTCGTCACGCTTGCCGGCGGCGACGAGCTCGTCGCACTGCGGATAGCCGGCGCGATCGGGCTCGGTGACTCTCAGCTGCCGATGCAGGAGATCTTCTGGGGCGTCCGCCGCCTGTTCGAGGCGATGGCCGCCGAGCGCCCCCTCGTCGTCGTCTTCCAGGACCTGCATTGGGCGGAGCCGACGCTCCTCGAGCTGATCGAGTACCTGAGCGAATCGGCGAAGAGCGCCATCGTCATCGTCTGCCCGGCGCGTCCCGAGCTCGACGCGATGCGCCCCGAGTTCGAGGAGAAGACGGAAGCCCACCGGATCGAGCTCGGCGCGCTGTCAGAAGCCGACGTGCAGAGGTTGGTCGACGAGCTGCTCGGCGGCGAGATAAGCGACGAGGTCCGCGCCAGGGTCGCTGAGGCGGCGGGCGGCAATCCGCTCTTCGTCGAGCAGTTCGTCTCGATGATGGTCGACGAACGCCTGCTGCGCCTCGAGGACGGCCGATGGATGCCGACCGAATCACTCGACGAGATCGCCGTGCCGGCGACGCTCACCGCGCTCCTCGGCGCCCGCCTCGACCAGCTGCAGCCGCGCGAGCTTTCCATCCTGGAGCCGGCCTCGGTGATCGGCATCATCTTTCCCACGCAGGCGCTCGAGGAGCTCGTCGAGGACGACGTCCTCCCCCAGGTCGACCTCCGGATCTCCTCGCTCGCGGTGAAGCAGCTGATCCGCGAGGAGCTGACGCACGCGATCGCCGGCGAGAGCTACCGCTTCGGGCACGTGCAGATTCGCGAGGCCACGTACGGGCGCCTTCTGCGGCGCGATCGCGCCACCCTCCACGAGCGTTTCGTCGATTGGGGCGAGCGGTACAGCCGTGAGCGCGGCCGCGAAACCGAGTTCGAGGAGATCATGGGCTATCACCTCGAACAGGCCTACATCTACTATTCGGAGCTCGGCCCGCTCGATCGCCATGGCCGCGAGCTCGGCGCCCGCGCCGCGCAGCGCCTGACCGCATCGGGGCGACGGGCACTGGCGCGCGGCGACATGCCGGCCGCAGCCAGCTTGCTGCAGCGCGCCGCAACCGTCCTGCCCGTGCGCGACAACGCGCGGCTGGACCTCCTGCCGGAGCTGGCCGAGGTCCTCGTCGACGTCGGTCTGTTTGAGCACGCGCAGCGCTACCTCGACGAAGCGGTCGAGGCGGGGATCGAGACCGACGACGCGATCCTCCGCGCCCGGGCGCGGCTGATGCGCCTACAGCTCGAGAGCCAATCGGGCGAGTCGCAGGCGTGGGCTGACCAGGTTCTGAGTGAGGGTGACCGGGCGATCCCGGTCTTCGAGGAAGCCGAGGACCACAAGAACCTGGCGATGGCGTGGCGGCTCATCGCCTGGGCGCACGGGACGCGGTGCAACTATGCCGAGGCCGCACAGGCTGCAGGCCGTGCGGTCGACGAGGCGCGCATCTCCGAGGACCATCGCCAGCGGCGCCGCGCCGCCTCGCAGTTCGCGGTGGCCTGCCTCTACGGGCCGATGCCGGTCGCCGAGGCCATCCGGCAGTGCGAGGAGATCGTTGCCGAGGCCGGGGCCGATCGGCGCACCATTGGTCTCGTCACCAGCCTGCTGGCGCGCCTTTACGCAATGCGGGGCGACTTCGACGAGGCTCGCCGGCTCTATGCGAAGGCGCGGATCACCCTGGAGGAGATGGGGCGCAGCGTCATCGCGAGCTCGACCTCGCTCGACTCCTGTGGGGTCGAGATGCTGGCCGGCGATCCCGCCGCGGCGGAACGCGAGCTCCGTCGCGACTTCGACGCACTCACGGCGATGGGCGAGCGCTACGTGCTGTCGACCATCGCCGCGGAGCTGGCGCGCGCGATCGACGCGCAGCGTCGCCACGAGGAGGCGCTCGACCTCACGCGGGTGGCCGAGGACCTCTCCGCCGAGGACGACATCACCTCGCAGGCGCTGTGGCGGGTGGTGCGGGGAAAGACGCTGGCAGAGCAGGGTAAGCGCAGGGAGGCGCTGGCCCTCACCTCGGAGGGGTTGGATCTCCTGCGCCAGACCGACGCCACGGTCGTCCGCGACGAGGGCCTCGCCGATGTCGCAGAGGTGATGCGGCTCTGCGGCGATCCCGACGCTGCGCGCGAGCTCCTGCGCGAGGCGCTCGGCCTGCTCGAGCGTAAGGGAAACGTGGTGAAGGCGGCGACGGTCCGCTCGGCGCTCGAGACTCTTGATGCGTCGACGGCCCCCGCCTAACCCGTACCGCCGCCGGATAGGGTCGGGCTGTGATCCCAGGGACGGGGCAGTTCAGCAGGTCCTACCGGGCGGTCGCGGCCGTCTTCGTGAACCCCGGCCTGTGCCGGGTGCAGCTCGCGTGGGCGGCGGTCTCGTTCGCGACCTGGACCTATGCGATCGCGCTCGGCGTTTACGCCTTCGACGTCGGTGGCGCGACCGCCGTCGGCCTGGTTGCGCTCGTGAGGTTGCTGCCTGGAGCGCTGGCCTCGCCCTTCGCAGGAGTGCTCGGCGACCGCCACTCCAGGCGCGCGCTGTTGATCGCAAGCTCGCTCGCCGGCGCGACCGTGCTTGCAGCTTCCGCGTGGGCCACGGCGATGAGCGCCCCGGCGGCGATCGTCTTCACGCTCGCGGGTCTGTTCACGGTCGTCTCCAGCGCCTACGTTCCGGCGGAGGGATCCCTGATGCCGCTCGTTGCGCGAACGCCCCAGGAGCTCTCGGCCGCGAACGTCGCCCACAGCGCGATGGACAATCTCGGGTTCCTGGGCGGTTCGGTGGTCACCGGCGTTCTGCTCACGACCACGAGTCCGCAGGTAGCGTTCGGGGCCGCCGCCGCGCTCGCGGCGCTCGCCGCGTTCGTCCTGGTCGGGGTCAGGCCCGACGAGCGGCCTGATTATGTCCATGACTCCGGGCTCTCCGGCGCGCTCCGTCAGACGAGATTCGGCTTTCGCAGCCTGTGGACCGACCCGCCGCTGCGACTCCTAGGGAGCGCCTTCACGATCCTGGTCTTCTTCGAGGGCGCGGCGGACGTCCTCGTCGTGGTGGTGGCGCTGCAGCTCCTAGGTCTTGCGCAGGGGAGCGTTGGATACCTCAACGCCGCTTGGGGAGTCGGGGCCCTGGTGGGAGGCGCCGTGCTCGCACTGCTCCTTCACCGCGGAAACCTCTCCGCCGGATTGGTGGTCGGCGCCCTCGTCGCGGGGGTAGCAATGGCGCTCCCCGGCGCCTGGCCCGTGGTGGTCGCCGCGTACGCCGGCTGGATCGGCATGGGGATCGGCTACACGTTCGTCGAGGTCAGCGTGAGGACACTGCTCCAGCGCCTCGGCTCGGACGAGGTCCTCGGACGGGTTCTCGGATTCCTGGAGACCTCGCGGTTGGCGGCGATGGCACTGGGATCCATCGCCGCGCCGGCGTTGGTGGCGCTGCTCGGAATCAGGGGCTCGCTGGTCGCCCTGGGCGCGATCCTGCCACTGTTCGCATTCACGCGCTGGCGCTTGCTGCGTCAATTCGAGGCAGGGACCCCGGTCCCGGAGCGCTTCTACTCGCTGCTGCGTACGAACTCGATCTTCGCCCCGCTCCCGGTCGCCACCCTGGAGCGTCTCTGTGGCGACCTGGAGGCGATCGATGCAGAGCCGGGTAAGGAGATCGTGACGCAGGGCGAGCACGGGCGGCGCTTCTTCCTCATCGACCAGGGCGAGGTGGAGATCTACCGGGACGGCGTTCGCCGTCATGTGGAGGGGGAGGGCGGCTCGTTCGGTGAGATCGCCCTGCTGCGCGACGTGCCGCGCACCGCGACGGTACGGGCTACGTGCCGTACGCGGATGCTGGCGCTGGAGCGCGAGCGCTTTCTCGCCGCGGTCACGGGTCACGTCCGCAGCCACCAAGCGGCCCGCGCCGTCGTCGACTCACGGCTTCCGCAGGCGCCCGAGGGATAGTCGCGGGCAGCGACTCAAAGGCCGCGCGAGAGGAACGTCTCCGCGACACCGACCGAGAGCGCGGCGGCGAGGCCGAGATAGGTTGCGCCGACGAGCACCCGGGTCCGGGCCGGGATCGCGTAGTAGCTCCGGCCCTCGGGGGTCGCGCGAGCCTTCCACCGCCGCCAGCTCTCGATGCCGCCGAAGATCAGGATCAGGAGGAGGATCGGGCTCGGGTAGAAGATCGTCAGCGCGATCAGCCCCGCGAGACCGACGAGCCAGACCGCCGGGCTCAGCGCCGCCATCGCGCGGCCGCCGTCGAGCGGCACCACCGGCAGCAGGTTGAAGAGGTTGAGGACGAAGCCGATGTAGGCGAGCGCGCGCCAGAAGTCGCTGCCGGTCAGAAGCCAGACGGCGAGCGGGACGAGCGAGGCGAGCGTCCCCAGGACCGGGCCCGCGAGCCCCACCCGCGCTTCGGCGGCGGCATCCTTGCCCATCGACTTCGCCGAGATAACCGCGCCGAGGAACGGGATGAACATCGGTGCCGAGGCCTTGATCCCCTCGCGCCGGAGCTGGATCACGTGGCCGATCTCGTGCAGGAACAGAAGCAGCACCAACCCGAGCGCGAACGGGAGCCCGAAGAAGAGGCCGTAGGCGGCGATCGAGACCAACATCGAGCCGAAGGTGGTGAGCAGCTTCAGCTTCGGGAGCAAGAAGATGAGCGCCTTCGCCTTCGCGAGTAGGGCCGCGAGCGCCGCGAGGACACCCGCGAGCCGCTTGCCGAACCCCGGCCGGCCCGAGCCCGGGTGGATCGGCTCGTAGCGTTCGGGGGCCGGACTCGGCGGCGGCAGCGCCGGTTGGGCGGGCTGGTTGAAGCTCTCGGGCATCGTCAGATTGTCCATTGCTTCACTAAATGTAGCCCTGCGGCTTCGTTAGGTGGCTATACGAACTTGCTCAGCCCGAACGCCAGCAGGACCGCTCGCGACGCCGGATGGAGGCGGGAGACGGCCCTCATTGCCCTACGACTGCCTCGTACTCGCGCTCGGTTGCCCCCTCGTCGTGGAATCCGGCGGCGCGGGCTTCGCGCCGCGCGCTCCTCGCTTCCGCCGCGCGTCGTTCGTGCCCCTGGTCCGCCCGGTGCTGCTCCTGCGGGCGAACCACGTCCCACGCCAGCCCGAGGCGCTCGAGGGCCCGGATTACAAGGGCGCCGGGGTCGAGCTGCCAGTAGCGGTGACCGTGCATCGCCGAGCGGGGGAAGGCGTGGTGGTTGTTGTGCCACGACTCACCGAACGTGGGGACCGCAAGCCAGGCCAGGTTGCGCGACTCGTCTGCGGTCGCAAACGGCCGTCGGCCGAAGAAATGGCAGAGCGAATTGATGCTGTAGGTCATGTGGTGCAGCACGAAGATCCGCACCGCTCCGCCCCACAGCAGGGCGGTGAGCGCGGCGTCGATCGTCCCACCGACGAGCCAACCGAAGGCGAAGGGGATGGAGAGTCCTACGCCCACCCAGACGATGAAGGTCCGATCAATCGTCCGCAGCATCCGGTCGGCGAGCAGGTCGCGCGCGAAACGGCGCCGGGCGGCGCGCTGGCCTTGGGTGACGAGCCAGCCGAAGTGGGCGTGCACGAGGCCGCGGACCGCGCCCCATACTCCGTCGCCGTGGCCGACGTGAGGGCTATGTGGGTCGCCCTCGCGGTCGGCGAATGCGTGGTGCTTGCGGTGGTTGGCGGCCCAGGCGATCACCGACCCTTCGACCGCCATCGAGCCCATGACGGCGAGGGCCCCGCGCACGGCCGACGGCGCTCGGAAGCTCCGATGCGTGAACAGGCGGTGGTAGCCGACCGTGATCCCCACCACCGTGACCGCGTAGAGCGCCGCGAACGCGATGAGGTCGGGCCAAGAGAGCACTCCATTCCACGCGTGCCACGCGGCCACGCCCACTCCCAGGAATGGCACGACCGTGAACAGGATGACCGCGGCCTTTGCGAGTCCCTCGTGCGAGACCTCCTCGAGGCCGTCCGGGGTGGGGCGATCGGCGGACCTGCGAGTCATCTCGCGCCGATCGCGGATGCTCGGATCATGTATCGAGTGGAATCGTGCGGCTTGGCGGGTCATGGCCCTCTCCTCCGCTCGTGCTCGTTCGAATCGGCTCGGCTCTCGCGCGAACTCCTCGCGCCCAGTGCGTCGCCGCCCGGATGTTTTGGAGGCCCCACGCGAGCCAGATCGCGAAGACGGCGGCGAGGACGCCAATCGCAAGCATCATGAGGCCGAGGTTCATAAATCACGCAACCAGCGGAAGCGAGCGCTCCGCGCCGGCCACCTCGATCAGCCGACGAACCGCGCCCTCTCCACAGCGGATGCGAAGGCGATCCACGCCCTGAACTCGGACCACACACGCCTCGTCGATGTGTGCGGCGTCGACCTCGAGGACCGGTAGACGTGTGGGCATTGGTGACCTCCTCGCGCGGGGGCGGTGGCGATTGAGGAAGTCAAGCGGCGCTGCTCGGTCCGCCGTCCGTGCGGGAGACCAAACCCCGGAGCAAATGCCCTCCGTGACCCAGGGTACCGGACGCCGGCCGCGGCTCGGGGGATTCGCCCGCGGCCCGGCTTCGCGGTGACGCTAATTGGGGCGTTGACCGGAGCGAGCTTCCGTCACCGCGCGAAGCTCCCGCTCCTCGACGAGGTCGGTGGGGCTCAGCACGAACACCTCGCAGATCATGTCGGGGTTCTGTTGGTTGCCGCTCATGAACCCGATCACTGGGCGTCCGGTGGCGTGCTGGACGACCGCCTCGAAGCGTCCGCGCATAACCTCCTGGAACGCCATCCGCTGCTCGATCACAGCGCGCCCGCGGTCGCCGTTGAGCAGCGTCTGCTCGACCCTGGTGAATCCGCCGCGCAGTACGCAGACCACCAGGTCGTCGTGGTAGTAGGTCTTGGCCTGCGTCGGGCCGACGCCGTAGTACTCCTTCAGCAACGCGACCATCCCATTCGAGATCGCCGTTCGTACGGCGCCGTGTTCACTGGGGTCCTGAACGTCTTTTCTGGGCATCTCCGAGAGCGATCGAAAGGCCGTCAAAAAATCTTAGCTCGACAAGGGGGACTGACGGCTGCCTGTGTGAGGCGGTCGCTGAAGCCGCGACGTTGCCGAGGGCGGAAACGGGCTGGGTTCAGGTGTGCGCCCACTGCTTCGCTCGAGGCTAACCGCCAAGCCACTCGAACCGAAGGCGGTCGAGTTCCCCGCCGTGCCTGCGAAGCCACTCGAAGCGAAGGCGGTCCAGTTCCTCGCCCTCACCCAACTCGAGGTAGTCGATGCCGCGAGCATCGAGCCACCTGTCGAAGCTCCTGGCAAGTTCGAAGGGTGCCCAGCGTTTTACGTCGGACGGCGCAGGGATTTGGTCCGTTCGGTAGTCCATTTCGCTCGTCTTCATCCTTCCCCGTCTCCACCGCGAATAACATCCCGCATGGCCCCCGGCGGCAACGTGGCCACCGCGATCGCTAGCCTTGTCGTCTGGGCCGATCAACCGTTCGGCCGAAGCAGTGCCCCGCGTTCCGCAGTTGTTGCCTTCACAGCACCCTCCGCGTCACGCAGCGCACCTACCCCGGAGGGGATAGACATGGCAACGGGAACCGTGAAGTGGTTCAACGACGACAAGGGCTTCGGTTTCATCACCCCCGATGATTCCGGCAAGGACGTGTTCGTCCATCACAGCGCGATCCAGGGCGGCGGCTTCAAGTCGCTCGCCGAGGGCGCGAAGGTCAGCTACGAGGCCGAGCAGGGGCCGAAGGGCCCGGCGGCGGCGAACGTCACCGCCCTCTAGGGGCGAAGCCGCGACCGGGGCCGGTGAGGGTCCTCGGTCGCGCGTCGATCGGACGGGCGGCATAGATCCACGACGATTGGACGAGCGATGGCCACCGGCAAGAGACGGACGACGATGGCGAAGCTAAACCGCGAGCGCAAGCTGCTCGAGCGGCGCGCGGCAAAGCAGGCGAAGAGGGACGCGCGGAAGAAGGCAAAGGCCGAGGAGGGCTCGGTCGCCGCTCGACCGGCCTCCGAGCAGGTTGAGCCGCCGCCGGGTGACCTTCCTGCCTGATCCCGGACGGCTCAGAATGCGTCGACACGATGGAGTCCCTCCCTGTCGGCGCGGAAGAGCCATTCCCAGGCATTCCCGTCGCTCGCTCGGACGCCGTACTGACCGGCTTCCGTCCCGCCCTGTGCGTCAACCCACTGACTGAACGCCGCGGCTGGATCCTTTCCAGTGACGGTCGCCAACTCCTCCCAGTGCCCTTCGCCGCGGTGCCGTCCTATCGTGAAGTCCATCGGGTCACCCTATTTTGCCTTCCCCCTGGAGCCATAGGAGGGCTTGCTGGCGGGTATCAAACAGTGGGATCGTCTGGTCGATCGCCGTAAGTGAGAACATTTTGCGGACGTTGGACTCGGCGGCAATGACCGCCATCGGCACCTCGTCCTCGGCAAGGCCGTTGGCGATCTGCAGGACGAGACGCAGTCCGCTCGAGTCGATGAACTTGCAGCCAGAGAGGTCGAGGATCAGTGGCCGTTGTCCAAAGACCGCCTCGTCCGCGGCCGGTTTCAGCTGATCGCATGTCGAAAGGTCGAGCTCGCCGCTGACGGCGATGAGCATCGCGTGACCATCACCGATCGGGGTCGCTTCAACACCGAGCTCCACGTTTCAGGCCATCCTGGGTCTATGAGATTTCGAAGTGGGTGCGTCGAGGCAACCGGGGGCAGATTATCCGGCTCGCCCGCCGTCGGGCTTAACCGGAAGCCAACAATCGATCGCAAAATCGGCGCATCCGGGGATCCGCAAGGGGTAGATCAGGATCAGAGGCGGATGCAGGAGTACCTGACAGTCGAACTGCCGGCGAAGCCCGAGAGCGCCGAATGGGCCCGCGAGGCCTTGAGGGAGTTTCGTGACCGGCTCGAGGACGACGCCTTCATCGACCTACAGCTCGTAGTCAGCGAGCTCATCGCCGACGCGGTGCGAAGCGAGGAGAAAGGTAGCCGGCCGATCGTCCTGCGATTCGAGTTGAACGACCGCCACCTGCGCGTTGAGGTGAGGGACGGCGCGGCGGCGTACGAGCTTCGACCGCGGCGCCCCGAACTCGGGGAGCGGGGCTGGGGCGTCTATCTGACTCGAGTCCTCGCCCACCATTGGGGATCGCTTCATGATGATTCCCGCGGCTCCGTCTGGGTCGAGATGCCGCTCGCGGGGTCCACCTAGGTCCGCTGCGAACCCCCGTTGGACCCTCCGTTCCGTGGGCGCCAGCGGCCATTTGGTTGCCCTGTCCCAGGTTGCACGCATTCTTGTGATGCACCCAGGCGCCGTGGGTTCTGCGGATGCGAGGGTACTCTTCGGTTCAGTAGCCCAAACGAGGGGGTTGGTGCAGCGTGGCTCAGCAGACGAAGAGCAAGTCGGGTCAAAGCTCGAACGCGAGGCGGTCGAGCGCACGCAACTCATCGGCGAGTCGTCCCGCCGCGAAGTCACGCTCCGGCACCCGTCGCTCGCAGAATGGAAGCTCGTCACGAAGCACGGGCCGCTCGAAGGCATCCTCGGGGCGGAGTAAGCCGAAGTCGTCAACCGCCAAGGGCACCGGCGGCGCGGCCAAGGACACAACGGTCGAGAGTGCGAAGACCGCGGGTAGCGCCGTCGCATCGACCGCCAAGCACCTCAAGACCCCGGCGATAGCCGCCGGGGTTGGGCTCGTCGGGCTAGCCGGTGGGATCGCTCTCGGTCGCAGCAAGAGCCAGAAGTCGCTCGGCGTCCGGCTGCGGCGCCGAAGTGCCGCTGGGGCGGCGGCGAAGAAGCTATCCGGCGCGGCGAAGAACGTCGGCGCGGCAGCCGAGCAAACCGGGCAAATCGCCGAGCGGGTGCGCCTGGTGAGCGAGGCGATCGGCGGGAAAGGCGCCGCTCCTCGCAGGTCACCGATCGAGGTCGTCTTGGAAGGACTCACCAGACGCTCGAGCGCCCTCGGACCGCGGGGTTGAAGCACGGGGGAGAGGCGGTTGGCGGGGCGCGCGCCGACGGCGGGGAGTGATTGGCCGAGAGGTGTGAGCCTTGACCCTCGCCCGGGTTGCAAGGAGGAGGACGAGATGCCGAAGTACCTGTTCCAGACGTCTTACACGGTCAGGGGTGAGGAGGGTGTGCGCGCCAAGGGCGGCACCGATCGGCAGAAGGCGGTCGCCGACACATTGGAGAGCGTGGGCGGGAAGCTGGAGTGCTTCTACTACGCGTTCGGGGACAGCGACGTGATCTCGATCGCCGATCTTCCCGACGACGAGGCCGCCGCTGCCGCCTCGCTCATGGGCAATGCTTCAGGAGGGGTGACGGTGAAGACGACCGTGCTGCTCACGCCCGAACAGGTAGACGAGGCGGCGGACCGGGCGGTCACCTACCGCCCGCCCGGGCTCTAGCCACCGCGGTCGTAATCGGTCGCTTCCGTTCCTCGGCTCTCTAATCTGCGCGCCGCACCGGCTGCGGGACCGTGTACGGGCACACCGGGAACTTCCCCGGCTACACGCAGTTCGTGGCGTCGAGTTCTAGCGGTCGTCGCTCGGTCACCGTGTCGATCAACAAGCGGCTCCAACTACACGACGGCAGGCCCTTCGAGGCCGCGCGCCATGCGGAGCTGCGGGCCGTGTGCGCCGCGCTCCGCTGAGCGACCACAGCCAGTTAGGCTCCGGTGCTCGGACCGGGCGCGTCGACGACAACGACCGGAGGAGGGCCGATGAGCGAGTACACCGTCGCCCACGTGGAGGAGATCGGCGAGATCAACGATGGCCGCTGTCCCTGGCGGCCGGTGCGCCAACACTTCGGGATCACGTCGTTCGGGATCAACACATGGACGGGTCGAGAGGCAGGAGACAGGGTCATCAACGAGCACGATGAGGAGGGCGAAGACGAAGAGCTCTACTTCGTCCAGAGCGGCCGCGCCAGGTTCGAGCTCGACGGCGAGCGTGTGGCTGCGCCCGCGGGCACGTTCGTATTCGCCCGGCCCAGCGTGAAGCGGACGGCGTTCGCCGAGGAGCCGGGGACGACGATCCTGGCGGTGGGGGCCACGCCGGGGAAGGTGTACGAGCCGCTGGGCTGGGAGCTCTGGGCGCCGTTCGGGCAGCTGTATCGCGAGGGACGGTACGCGGAGGCAGCCGACCAGGCCCGCGACGTGGCCGCAGCCCACCCGGAGTATCCCGGGTTGCTCTACAACCTGGCCTGCTGCGAGAGCCTCGCCGGGCGGAAGGCCGACGCGATCGAGCATCTGCGGCTCGCGATCGAGAAGTCGGACGGCGTTCGGTCCTACCTGGCGGACGACTCAGACCTCGACCCTGTCCGCGATGAGCCGGAGTTTCAGGCGCTCCTCCCGGACCGGGCCTGAGATAGCTAGAAGCCCCGATCCCGTGAGGGACCGGGGCTTCTTCTCCAGGGCCTAGCGCCCGATGCAGTGGCCGCGGTGGGTCAGCTGCTGGTCGCGGCCGGCATCCGTTGACGGTGCGGACCGGACTTGAGCCTGCGGCCACCGAGGACGCCGCCCAGCCCCAGAACGACGACGCCGGTGATCGCGCCCGCGCCGATCGCGGCATCCCCCCAGTTGAAGCCGCCACCGGTGGTGGGCCCGGCGCTCGCGACGAATGGCACAGCCTGGGAACCGTCGCGGCGCAACACGGTGTTCGACGAAGCGGACTGTGCGTGCCCGGCCGACGGTGCGCCGGCCTGCACGGGCGTGATCACGGGGGCCGCACCGGCCGTGGCGGGAACGGCGATCGAGATCGCGGCCACCGCGCCGATCAAAATGCCGATCAGACGCTTGGGCCGGTCGTGGTGCATCCGCATGGTTCCTCCTTGGTTGGGGCTGTGGCGGTCTCTCGATCGGATGCGCGGCGGTCGGTTGCCGTTGCGATCCAGATCCATGCCGGCGAGTTTCCTCGGCCCCGATGCGACCGACAACTCAACTCTGGACCGTCGTAGGGTCCAATTCTGGATGTCCGTCCCCGAGCCCAGCGAGTCCGCCCCGCGATCGGTCGAGCGCGACACGTTCGTCGAGCTGCTCTCCGATTCCGATCGCGCCGACCTTCTCGAGCTCGGTGGGCTGCGCAGGTACAACCGTGGGGAGCATCTGATGCACCAGGGCGAGCCCGGCGATCGGGTGCTGATCCTGCTGCGCGGCCACGTCAAGGCAACCTTTCTCGACGACCGAGGGCGCGAGATCGTCCTCAGCTTTCTCGGCCCGGGGGACGTCCTCGGCGAGCTTTCATTCGCCCACGCCAGGCCCAGGTCCAGCAACGTGATCGCGATCGAGCCCGCCGAGGCGCGCGCGCTCGCCGCTTCCGAGTTCCGCAGCTATCTGAGGCGACGACCGACCGCGGCGCTGACCCTGCTCGATGTCCTCAGCGAGCGCTTCCGCGACGCCGACCGAAAGCGCGTTCAGTTCGGCGCATCCGACACGATCGGTCGACTAGCCGCTCGACTGATCGAGCTAGGCGAGCGCTACGGGGTGCGGAGCGACGAGGGAACCCGGATCGAGCTTCCGGTCACCCACGACGAACTGGGCGGTTGGACCGCCTCCTCGCGCGCGGGTGTGGCCGCGGCGCTGCGCACGATGAGAGAGCTCGGCTGGATTCGGACCGAGCGACGGCGGATCACGATCCTCGATCTGGATGCGCTGTCGCAGCGTGCGGCGTGATCGGAACTACCACCGCTCAGAGGTGGAGCAACCCGGCGGCCTGAAGGGCCCCTTCGCGATCGAGGTACTCGGTTACCCGCAGGACCTTGCCGTCGCGAAGCTCGAAGACGTCGAAGAGCCGTTGGCTGATCTCCATTCCGCTCCTTCGCCCACGGCCATATACCCTCGTGGCGGTCACGACCACCTCGCCGTCCTCGACGATCTCCTCGACCACGTCCCAGGCATCGTCCCATGCCTCGAGCCATCGTTGGATCCAGTTTGTGAGCGCCTCGTGCCCGCCAATCGGACTGACCTCCTCGACCGGCCAGTACTCGCAGTCGGGGTGGAAATGGCCGGCGACGTACGCCGCGACCTCACCGTTCTGCGCGAGTCGGCTGAAGGCCGCGTAGAGCGATCGGACGATCGCCGCATTCCCGGGCGAGGCCGGTCGTCGCAGGGGCGCGTCCAGAAGGGATGATGCGAGGAGAGCCATTGGCGGGGTCTACGGACGAGATGACACCGTGGGTTCACCGCCGATTGTGTGACGCTCATCCGTCTCGCGCGTCTGGTCCGGCCTGCGCGCGGCGAGCTCGAGCGTCATCAGCACCGCCGCCACCGCGTAGACGGGCGAGACCAAGATGTTGGACAACGACTCGCCGAGCCAGTCGCTGAACAGGGCGTCATGGATCAGCAGGTGAGGAAGCTGGAGCAGCCCGACGGCCAGGAGCTCGCTCGCGACGACGATCGGGAGCAGGACGAGCACAACTGTCCGGAACGATCCCCGGACGAGCCGCCGGCTTCGCGCGAACGCCGCTCGCACGCCACGGTCCTCGATCTCGACGATCGGGCCCGCGAGCGCGAACCAGCCGAAGAAGACGATCCCCGGGACGATCAGCAACACGAGCCCGAGTGCGGTGCCGAGCCCGAACAGGATGTCGACCGCGATCAGGCGCCCGTAGGAGAGCCGTCGCGCGACCTCGCGCAGAGCCGGGGGCGGTGAGCCCTCGCCCTGGCGCAGCGCGAGGCCGACGGCGCCCGCGTAGAAGACCTCGCCCAGCAGCGTCGTCGCCGCCTGCACGATCACCGCGACGATCAGCGCGACGGCGCCGAGATCGAACGCCTCGCTGGGGCTCTCGGCGCGGATCTCTTGAACCCGGTCCGCGAGGGCATCCACGAGGCCGAGCGGCACGAAGATCAGCGCCCCCAAGATGAGCAGGTAGCCCGCGTTTCGCCAGGAGACTCGAACCGTGCGGACGTAGATCTCACGGGCCGTCACGGCGCCGACCCTATCCGCGGTCACGGCGCGGTATGGGAGACGTTCCGGGCGGGAGGCGGCAGCTACCCTGCGCCCGTGCTCGCGGGTAAGCGGATCACCTGTGGTGTGACGGCCGCGCTCGCCGCTGCGCTCACCATGGTGGGCTGTGGGGGCGGCGATGGAAGCGGCACGTCCACGACGGCCAGCGATGAACCGCTGACGAAGCAGGAGCTCATCGCGAAGGGCGACGCGATCTGCAGGCAGGCCCGGACCCAGTTCGAACAGCTGCAGCAGAACCCACCGACCACGCCGCAGGGTGCCGCGACCCTGACCCAGAAGCTCATCGACATATCCGAAACCGAGCTGAGCCAGCTGCGCGACCTCAGCCCACCCGCAGTCCTGAAATCCAGCCTCGACGACTACGTAGGGGCGCTGGACAAGAACATCAGTGTCCTGAAGAAGGGGCTGAAGGCGGCCCAGCAGAACGACGCGACCGGCTATGCCAAGGCGCAGGCGGAGACGGTGAGCGAGCAGGTCAAGCGCCTCCAACTCGCCCGGGCGGTGGGGTTCAGGGAGTGCAGCCGCCCCGTGGGAACCGCCGCGGGCGGCGCGGGCGGCCAGTGATCCCCAGCGGGTAGCGCCGTACCGGTGGCGAGCTCCGCATCGGAGTGCACGATTAGTCCAGCTAGCAGGGAAAGTCGCCAGGGGGGCGAAACATGCGGCCGTGAGCAAGACGGCCACGAAGTCTCGTCCGACTCAGTCACGCTCGCGGGCCGCCCAGACGCGGTCGCGCCGCAACGGGCGTCCGTCCCGCCAGAACGGCAAGACGCTCTCCGGCTACATCACCGAGCGCTTCGACGAGTTCTCGCGCTCCCAGAAGGACGTCGCTCGCTACATCGTCGACCACCTCGACGAGGCTGCCTTCCAGACCGCCGAGGAGCTGGCGCGCCGCGCGAGCACCTCGTCGTCCACGGTGGTCCGGTTCTCCCAGGCTCTCGGCTTCGAGGGCTATCCCGAGCTTCAACAGGCGGCCATCGAGGAGTACCGCAACCGCACCGCGGAGGAGGCGACCGGCGCCGGCCAGCTCTTCGACTTCGATCACTCCGAGTTCGAGTCCTCGCTCGCGACCGACCACGCGAACGTCGAGGACACGGCCCGCACTTTGACCAAGGAGCAGGTCGAGGCCTGCGTCTCGGCCCTCGCTTCCGCACACCGCGTGATGCTCGTCGGCGTGGACCAGATGGCGTTCTTCGCGAGCTACCTTCGGCACCTGCTCGCCCTCCTCGATATCCGCGCCGAGGTCGTCACGAGCCCGCGGCAGGACTCGATCACGAGGCTCAGCCGCGTCGACGAGGACACGCTCGTCATTGCCTTCTCCGCCGGACGGGCCCACCCGCTGGTGGTCCGGGCGATGAAGCTCGCCCGCCACCGGCACGCCCGCACCCTCTCGGTGAGCGATGCGACCCTCTCGGAGGTGGGCGAGCACGCCGAGCTGACGCTCTACTACTCCTCGAACAGCCCGTCGTTCACGCGCTCCAACTCGGCGTTGCTGGGCATCATCCAGGCGCTCGCTCACGGCGTATACGCACGCGACAAGGCGGCGTTCAAGGACCGCATCCGCGCGTTCAAGCTGAAGTAGCCGCGGCCCCGCCACCCAATTTGAGCGATGGTCGAGAAACCGACCAATAGGTGCGGGGATCCGACCATCGTGCCGGCACGGGCCCGTCCGCGGCACGGACTTCGCGGAGCTTGCGGACTTTGATTTCCCCGCCTCCGTTTTCCGCCGCCTCGCGTATTTAGCTTTCGCGCCGTGAGGAGTGGCGGGCCCAGGCGTCTGCTCGGGCCGACCGTCGGGGCGGCGGTCCTCTTCGGCGTCTCGGCTCTCGTCCTGTGGGCCGTCGCGCTTTGGTTGTCATGGGGCGGGGAGTGCCCGAACCCGAGTGCCCAGAGCGGTGGCCTCGCCAAGGGCATCCACGTCTGGCCGCCGGCGGCGCAGTGCGTCGACCACCATGGCAACGCCTTCTGGCACGAGGCGCTGCCGTGGGCGCCGTGGGTGGTCGGGGTGCTCATCGCCGCAGCCGCGGCGATTCTCCTGATCGGGCTCGCGGTCGCGATTCGGGACCTGCGGAGCCCTACGCGGACGGCACAGGGGCGCTCCCTTCCCGCGCTGGAGGCGTCATACGCCTACGGAGGACCCGCGGCCGACCCGTCGGCGGCCCGCAGCGACGCCGATCGCGACGAGCGTGACCCGCCTGCCATGGCGGCCTGAGCGCGTGCACACCGGATCCGCTCAACGAGAGAGTGATTGAGCCGACACATGCGGCCTGATCACGCGCGCTAGGTGGCGTGCCTGCCACGAAGTAGTAAGAGCAGACCCCGAATCATCGGCCGCACGGGGCGGACGCCGCCATCGCTCCCCTATATTGCTTTCAATGACCGAGAGGGCCACATTCCGGGTCAAGCGGGGCCTCGCCGAGATGCTCAAGGGCGGCGTGATCATGGACGTCACGAGCGCCGAGCAGGCCCGGATCGCCGAGGACGCCGGGGCCGTGGCCGTCATGGCACTCGAGCGGGTTCCCGCGGACATCCGGGCGGCCGGCGGCGTGGCGCGCATGGCGAGCCCGCGGGTGATCAAGGAGATTCAGGAGGCCGTGACCATCCCGGTCATGGCGAAGGCCCGGATCGGGCACTTCGCCGAGGCGCAGGTGCTCCAGTCGCTCGAGGTCGACTACATCGACGAGTCGGAGGTCCTCACACCGGCGGACGAGGCGCATCACATCGACAAGCAGGGCTTCGAGGTCCCGTTCGTGTGCGGCGCCACCAACCTCGGCGAGGCGATTCGCCGCGTTGGCGAGGGCGCCGCGATGATCCGATCCAAGGGCGAGGCCGGTACCGGCAACATCGTCGAGGCGGTGCGTCACCTGCGGGGCATCGTCGGCGGGATCAAGCGCCTGACGACGCTCGGCAGCGAGCAGCTCGGTGCCGAGGGCAAGGAGTTGGGCGCGCCCATGGAGGTGGTCCGCGAGGTCGCCGAGACCGGCTGGCTGCCTGTGCCGCTGTTCTGCGCCGGCGGGATCGCGACCCCCGCTGACGCCGCGTTGGTGATGCAGCTCGGCGCCGAGGGGAACTTCGTCGGCTCGGGCATCTTCAAATCAGAGGACCCGGAGCGCCGGGCCCGCGCGATC
>Ga0209382_10004552_pt1 | contig 18506 bp, 20 predicted proteins | sample SoiMetdeltSBSDD5_FD_187599 | JGI IMG/M metagenome (GOLD analysis project Ga0209382, IMG submission 187599) | Bulk soil microbial communities from a Populus tree surrounding site in Tennessee, USA - Soil MetaG P. deltoides SBSDD5 (SPAdes) (version 2) | ecosystem: Environmental > Terrestrial >...
TGCAGTGCCCTGACCGAAGCGGATCAGCTCGCGCTCGTTCGACGTCCGGAAGGACCGCCCGGTGCACCCGACGTGCACGGCCTCCATCAGGTTCGTCTTGCCGGCGCCCACCGGGCCCTCCAGCACCGTGATGCCGCCGGACAGCTCGAGCTCTGCCCGCTGATGGCTGCGGAAGTCGCGGACCTCGAGCCGTGAGACGTGCAACTGCCCGCTACACGTTCAGGCGCACCGGCATGATCAGGTAGAGGAACTGGTCGTCCTCTTCCCCGCCGGCGGGCTCGATCAGCCCCGGCCGCAGGGCGCTGATCAGGCGCAGGCGCACCTCTTCGGCGCCCACGCTCTCCAGTCCGTCCTGGAGGAACTGCGGGTTGAAGCCGATCTCGAGCTCGTCGCCCTGGTAGTTCACCGGAACCGACTCCGAGGCCTCCCCCACGTCCGGGGTCTGCGCCGACAGCGTCACCGTGCCCTGCTCGAAGCGCAGCCGCAGCGGCGCGTTGCGCTGGGCCATCAGGCTCACCCTGCGCACGACGCCCAGCAGCTCCGACTTGTCGATCACGACGTCGTGCTCGTAGGACTCCGGCAGCAGCTGGCGATAGTTCGGGAATTGACCATCGATCAGGCGCGACGACAGCGTCACGCGACCCGACTCGAACACGACCTGGTTGTCGCGAGTGACGATCGACACCGCCTCGGGGTGCGTCTCCGCCACCACGCGGCCCAGCTCCTGCAGCGCCCGGGCGGGGACATTCGCCTCGAACGCGCTGCCGTTCATCCCGGGCACGGCCGCCTCCTTCACGCTCAGGCGGTAGGAGTCGGTCGCGACCATCCGCAGCGTGCCGCCCTCGAGCGAGACGAGGATGCCGGTCAGCACGGGCCGCGTCTCGTCGCGCGAGGCCGCCTTTGCGACCCGCTCGATCGTCGCGGCCAAGGCGCCGGCGTCGAGCTGCACCGCGGTGTCGGCATCAGCGCCGGGGAGCTTCGGGAAGTCGCCGGCAGGCAGGGTGCGAACGGCGAACGAAGCACGCTGGGAGGTGACCTTCACCACGCCTTGGTCGGACGCGGCCTCGATCGTGACGCGATCGCCGTCGGCGACCCGAACGATGTCGAGCAGCAGGCGGGCCGGCAGCAGCAGCGTGCCCTCCTGGTCGACGTCGGCGGGAAGGCTCGACTGCAATGCGATCTCGGTGTCCGTGGCGGCGAGACCGACGGAGTCGCCGGCCGCTTTCAGCATCACCCCGCCAAGGGCAGGAATGGCGGAGCGGGTGGCAGCTGCGCGAGTGACGAGCTGCAGCTCGGAAAGAAAGGGTTGCCTCTCGACAGACAACTTCATGCGGACATCCTCATAGTTATGTGAAGGGAGTAGAGGGTGTGGATTCTCTGGCTTGCGGCCCAGGGGGTCCCAAAGAGGGGCTTTTCCGCCTGTGCGGGGGCCTGTGCGGTGCCGGTGTGGGACATCGGGTCAAGCATCGTTGAGCTCACGGAGCAGGTTGTCCACAAGGTCCTTTGTGGGTTGATCGACCAGCAGCTGGCGCTGGACCTTGCGGTGGGCGTGCAGGACGGTGGTGTGGTCACGGCCCCCGAACCGGCGCGCAATCGCGGGCAGTGAATGGTCGGTGAGCTCGCGACACAGGTACATGGCGACCTGGCGAGCATAGACAACCTGACGGCTGCGCCTGGCGGAGGTGAGCGCCTCCGGGTCGAGCTGCAGGGCGTTGGAGGTCCGGGCCTGGATGCGCTCGATCGAAAGAGAACGGGAAGGACCGGCCGCGTCCTCCGGTGACATCGCGGCGATCACCTGCTCGGCGAGCTCGAGGGTGAGGGGCTGCTGGGTCAGGGAGGCAAAGGCCCGGATCCGCACGAGTGCGCTCTCGAGGGAGCGGACGTTGCCCTGGATGCGCCGCGCCAGCAGGTCGAGGACGCCGCTGGCGGTGAGGTCGCTGCCTGCGTCACCGGCCTGGCGGCGCAGGATCGCCAGTCGCGTGGCGTAGTCGGGCGGGGTCAGCTCGACCAGCAGGCCGCCCTCGAGGCGGCCCTTCAGCGGTGCGTGCAGCAGCGGCATCGCCGCCGGCGGGCGGTCGGCGGACAGCACGACCTGGGCGCCTGCCGTGAGGGCGGCCTCGATCGTGTAGAGGAACTCCTCGGACGTGCGCTCCTTGCTCTCCAGGAACTGCACGTCGTCGAGCAGCAGCACGTCGACCGAGCGGTAGCGCTGCTTGAACAGCGGCGCCTGGTTGTGCTGCAGGGCGGCGAGGAACTCGCTCGTGAAGGTCTCGGCGGTCGCGTAGCGCACGTTCAGGCCGCTCACGCACAGCGAGACGTAGTTGCCGATCGCCTGGAGGAGGTGGGTCTTGCCGATGCCCGGCTGGCCGCAGATGAAGAGCGGGTTGTAGACCTGGGCCGGGAGCTCGGCGACGGCCAGCGACGCGGCGTGCGCAAACCGGTTGGTGGCCCCGATCACGAAGGCCTCGAAGGTGTACCCCGGCTTGAGGGACATGCGGGCGGCGGCGGGCGGCGGTGGCGCGTCGCCTGCGATCAACTCGATGCGGCTGATCGCGGGGTTGACGGTCAGGGCCGCGTCGAGCAGCGCGCCGAACCGGCGCCGGACCCACTCGCGAGTGCTCGCCGGCGCGCGCAGATACAGGACTCCACCCTGCGCTCCGACCGGCGCGAGGGGCTCGATCCAGGCTCGATACACGTCCGGCGGAAGCGAGCCGCGCAGCGTGTCATCGACGTGGCGCCATATCTCCTCGACCTGATCTTCCACGCGTCCTCGTCGGCTTTCGAAGGTGACCCACAGAGCCCGGAATGGGCGGCTGGACCGCGCGTTCCTCCCCCGCGGGGCGGGCGATTCTAACGCCGCGAATCAGAGCTTCCGGCATGCCGCGGCGAGGCCCAAGCGGCCATGTCGCAATACGCGTCCAAAAGAATTCGGGCCCGTTCACAGGACGTGTCGGGACGACGTCCGGCGGTCGCGGGGGACCGGCGAGGCAGGCCTTATACTGAGCGGCCCCGGCCGGGATCCCGGCCGCGACTTGATCACGATCCCAGGCTCGACTGCCTCTTCCGCATGAAGCGCACGTACCAACCGAAGAAGCGCAAGCGCGCTCGGACGCACGGCTTCCGTGCGCGGATGCGCACACGTGCCGGCCGGCTCACGATCAAGCGGCGGCGCAAGAAGGGCCGCGCGCGCCTGACGGTCTGAGGCGGGATCCCGGGTGCACATGAACGAACGCCGGGGCGGGATGCGGCACAGGCGTCCACGGCTGACGCGCAGCGCGGACTTCGACCGCGTCTACCGCCGCGGGCGCTCCGCGGCGACGCGCTCGTTCGTGTTGTACGCGTTCCCCTCCGCAGCCGTCGACGCCGAGGAGCGCGAGGAAGGCGACGCGCCCAGGGACGAGGTCCGGCTGGGGGTCTCCGTCGGGCGGCGCGTCGGCGGTGCGGTCGAGCGCAACCGCGTGAAGCGGATGCTGCGGGAGGCTTTCTGGGCGCTCGACGACCAGCTGCCCGAGGGCCACGACTTCGTGATCGTGGCGCGGGCCGGCGCCGCCGAGACGGCCGAGCAGGCGGGGCTCGACGGCGTGCGCTCCGAGCTCGCCGAGCTGCTCGAGCGGCTGGCTGCCCAACCGGCGGAACGCAGCGCCTGAGATGGCGGGCGGACTGGCAGGGCGCGTCCTCACCGCCCCGATCCGGCTCTACCAGCGGCTGATCTCGCCGGCGCTGCCGCGGCGCTGCAAGTACGAGCCGACCTGCTCGGCGTACGGCGCCCAGGCGATCCGCGAGTTCGGTCCCGTGCGGGGCCTGGTGCTGACCGCGTGGCGCATTCTCCGCTGCAACCCCTTCAGCCACGGGGGGTACGACCCCGTTGAGGCGCAGCGCCTGTTCCGATGAGCCCCGTACTGGCGAACATCTTCCAGCCCCTGATCGACGTCGCCGACTGGGCGATCACGCTGCTGCACGACGACGTCGGCCTCAGCTGGGGCTGGGCGATCGTCGGGCTGACCGTGATCGTGCGGCTGCTGATGATCCCGCTGACGATCAAGCAGATCAAGTCGATGAACGCGCTGCGCGTGCTGCAGCCTCAGGTCAAGGCGATCCAGGAGAAGTACAAGGACGACCGCCAGCGCATGCAGCAGGAGATGATGAAGTTCTACCAGGAGAACAAGGTCAACCCGTTCGCCTCCTGCCTGCCGCTGCTGCTGCAGCTGCCCGTGTTCATGGCGCTGTTCTTCCTGTTGAACGGGACCGAGTTCAAGGAACAGGTGCGCGCGTCCGGGGAGCAGAGCTTCTTCTTCATAGAGGACCTGACGGCCAAGGCCACCGGCGGCGACCTGATCATCCTGATGGTGCTGTTCATCGGGTCGCAGATGGCGTCCACGATGGTGATGTCGGTGACCGCGGACAAGACGCAGCAGCGCATCATGCTGCTGCTGCCGCTGGTGTTCGCGGCGCTCGTGCCGAGCTTCCCCGCCGGGCTGCTCGTCTACTGGATCACGACGAACTTCTGGACGCTCGGGCAGGCGATCGTGGTCCGCAAGCTGTCGCCGCCGCCGGCGCCCGTCGGCGGTGTGGCGGGGGCGCCGCAGCCGGCCGCCGCGCTCGCTGCCGATGGCGGTGGTGGCGGCACGGCCGCGCCGCGCAGACCGCCCCCGCCCCCTCCCCGGAAGAAGAAGCGCCGGCGGCGCTGAGGTAGACGTTGGCGGACTCGCACGATCCGGGGGCGGGACGGATTGAGGCCGAGGCGTCGAGCGCGGGCGCTGCGAAGTGGGCCGCGATGAAGGAACTCGAGCGCAGCTACCCGGGCATCTCGATCGACCACGTCAGCTTCGAGGTGTTCGAGGAGGAGGCGGAGGACGAGACGGGCCCGGTCACGCGGGTGGTGGCCACGGCGGACCTGGAGCGGTGGCAGGCGGCCGAGCGCGACTTCGCCTGGCCCGACGAGCCCGCAGAGCGGGTGCGGGAGATATTGCGGCGGGTCGTTTCCGCGCTCGGGTTGCGCGCGAGCGTCGACGTCACGGAGCGCGACGGGGAGATCTGGGCCGAGGTCAGCGGTCCCGAGCTGGGGCTGTTGATCGGCAAGCACGGGCAGACGCTCGACGCGCTGCAGTCCGTGTGCGGTCAGGCGGCTTTCCGGGGCAGCGAGGACCGGGTCCCGGTGGTCGTGGACGCGGCCGGATACCGCGAGCGGCGCGAGGGCGCGCTGCGCCGCCAGGCCGATCGCGGCGTGGCGGACGCGCTGCGCTACGGGCGCGCGATCGAGCTGGACTCGATGGGCTCCCAGGAGCGCAAGGTGGTCCACAACTACCTGAAGGACCGGGCCGACGTGGACACCCATTCCGAGGGTGACGAGCCCTTCCGCCGGATCGTGATCACGCCGCTCCGCACGCACGGGGCGTAAAACGTGAAACGGCCGGGCGGCCGGGCCGCGGCCCGGCTGGATGCACTGGCCGCCGAGTGGTCGCTGGATCCCGGTGCGGTGGAGAGCCTGGGGCTGCTGCTGGCGATGGTCCGCGATGACGCGCGCGCCGCGACGTCGGTCCGCGATCCGGCGGAAGCGGTCGACGTGCACGTCGCCGACAGCCTCACGGCGCTGCCGGTGCTGGACCGCGCCGCTCCCTCCGCGCAGGTGGCGGACATCGGCAGCGGCGCCGGCTTCCCGGGGCTGCCGCTCGCGATCGCGCGGCCCGGCATGCAAGTGCACCTGATCGAGGCGACGCGCCGCAAGTGCGATTTCATGGAGACGGCGGTGGCCGCGCTGCAGCTCGGGAACGTGACGGTCGTGAACGCGCGCGCCGAGGACTGGGCGCGCGCGGCCGGGCGGGAGCGCTACGCGGCCGTGCTGGCCCGGGCGGTCGCGCCGCTGGCCACGCTGGCGGAGTACGCCGCCCCGCTGCTGGCGATCGGGGGTCTGCTGGTCGCGTGGAAGGGCGCGCGCGCCGAGGACGAGGAGCGTGCCGGCGCTGCCGCCGCGGCTGCGCTCGGGATGCGCCCGCTGACGGCCGAGCGCGTGCGACCGTACCCCGGCAGCCGGGCGCATACCCTCCACCTCTACGAGAAGGTGAGAGCCACGCCGGCCGAGTTCCCGCGACGGGCGGGCAGCGCCCGGAAACAGCCGCTGGGCGCGTAGACAGTTCGGGTCCGAACCATCGCGAAGGGGTCTCCCGCAGGGTGGTTCGGGAACGAACCGATCGGCCGGAGGTAGCCGGGAGGAGACGACGGTTCGGCGGCGAACCATACCCCGGGAGCCGCGCGGCCGGCGGTGCTACGACCGCGACCGCGTGTATCGTCGGCTCCCTTGGCGATGGCGACTGTATATGCGGTGGCAAACCAGAAGGGCGGCGTGGGCAAGACCACGACCGCGGTCAACCTCGCCGCGTGCGTGGCGGAGGCGGGTTCCCGCACGCTGCTCGTCGACCTCGACCCGCAGTGCAACGCCACGGTGGCGCTGGGCCTGCCGAAGGACCACGAGCCCAACACGTACACCTGCCTGCTCGGCGACACCCCGGTCGCGGAGGCGGCGATCCCTTCGGCGATCGCCTCGCTGCAGGTCGTGACGTCGACGCCCGACCTCGCCGGCGCGACGGTCGAGCTGCCGCGCCTGGACTCGTCGGAGCTGCGCCTCCGCGACGTGCTGCAGCCCGTGCGCGAGTCGTTCGACCACATCGTGCTCGACTGCCCGCCTTCCCTGGGGCCGCTGTCCGTGAACGCGCTCGTGGCCGCGGACCGGGTGCTCGTCCCGGTGCAGGCCGAGTACCTCGCCCTCGAGGGCCTCGCGCAGTTCCTCGACACCCTTGGTCTGATCCAGCGCGAGCTGAACCCGCGGCTCGAGGTGGCGGGGATGCTCCTCACGATGTACGACAGCCGCACGAAGCTGGCGCAGGACGTGGAGGACGAGCTGCGCCGCCACTTCGACGGGCTCGTCCTGCGGACCGTGATCCCGCGCAACGTGCGCATCGGCGAGGCGCCGAGCTACGGCAGGCCCGTGATCCATCACGATCCTCACTGCGCCGGCACCGACGCCTACTTCGAGCTGGCGAAGGAGGTCGTGAGCCGTGGTTGAGCGCGGCATCGGCCGCGGCCTCGCCGCGATCCTGCCGACCGCGGCAGGGGACGACGAGACTCTGCATCGCATCCCGCTCGAGCACATCACGCCGAACCCGAGCCAGCCGCGCAAGTCGTTCGACGAGCAGGACCTGCGCGGGCTCGCGGACTCGCTGCGCGAGCACGGCGTGCTGCAGCCGATACTGGTTCGCCCGCTCCCGGGCGGCCGCTACGAGCTCGTCGCCGGCGAGCGCCGCTGGCGCGCCGCGCAGCTGGCCGGCCTCGATCGGATACCGGCCGTCGTGCGCAGCGCCGCCGACAGCGAGCGCCTGGAGCTCGCCGTGATCGAGAACATGGCGCGCCAGGATCTCAACCCCGTCGAGTCCGCACGCGCCTGCGCGGCCCTCGTGGACGAGTTCGGCATGACGAAGGAAGACGTCGGCCGCCGCGTCGGCAAGAGCCGCGTGGCCGTCTCGAACCTGGTCCGCCTGCTCGAGCTCCCCGACGAGGTGCTGTCGATGCTCGAGGCCGGCACCCTCTCCGAAGGACACGGCCGTGCGGTGTTGCAGGCGCCCGATCATCACGCCCGCCGTCGCGTCGCACGCGAGGCACGCGACCGCGGCCTCTCGGTGCGCCAGACCGAGGAGCTCGCCCGCGGCAACGGCGCGCGGCCTGCGAAGGGCCGCGCCGCGAAGCTGCAGAGCGCCGACGCGCTCGAGGCGACGCGGCAGGCGGAGGACATGCTGGCCGCCCTGTTCGGCCGCGAGGTGAAGGTGCGCCTGGGTCGCAAGGGCGGCACCGTCGAGATCCCGTTCGACGACCTCGCCGAGCTGAGCGAGCTCGCCCGCCGGCTCGCAGCGCGCCGGGCAGCCTAGCCGCACAGCCGCGCTTCATCCGTTCGCTGCCGCCAGGCGGCGACTACGATCCGCGCGATGCCGGTCGACGAGCGCGACAAGGTCCTCGAAGGCCGCGACGGCTTTCTGTTCCTGATCGACGACGGGGCCGCGCCGCCGGGTCAGCAGGTCGGGCGGCAGCTGACGGACGCGCAGCTCGAGGAGTGGCGAGTGCTGCTCGAGGGCCGCATGGAGCGCGCCGCCGCGATCGGTGCGCAGTACCTGTTCGTCGTGGCCCCGGACACGCGCTCCGTGTATCCGGAGATGCTCCCCGGCCGCTACCGCACGGCTGCGCGCCGGCCGGTCCATCAGCTGATCGAGCATCTCGAGTCGTGCGGATCGCCGGCGTCCGTGCTTTACCCGGTCGACGAGCTGATCGCGCACAAGTGCAAGCAGCCCGTGTGCGAGCGCGTCGGCACGCACTGGACCGACTTCGGCGCGTTCATCGCATACCGCGCGATCCTGGAGGCGCTCGCCGACAGCGTCGCGGGCCGCGTCTTGACCGAGCGCGACATCTACTACATGGACGGCGTCAGCGGAATGGACCTCGGCGGCAAGCTCGATCCCCCGCGCACCGAAACCGTGCGCGCCGCACGCGTGGTGCATAACGCCGGACACCCGGTGTACGACAACTGCGTCTTCTCGACCGGCTCGCTGATCGCCACCACATGCGGCGTGGCGCCGCCCACGCGGTGCATCCTGTTCGGCGACTCGTACATGTACGGGTTGCTGAAGTTCTTTCCCGACACGTTCGGCCGAGTCGTGTTCGCACATCGAGCTTCGATACCCGAAGACCTGCTCGAGGCCGAGCGCCCCAACCTGGTGCTCTCCGTGATGGCGGAACGGGACCTGGTGCGCGTGCCGCAGGACATCGCGGGCCCAAAACAGGGTGAGCTGGAGCAGCAGAGGCGTGCGGCCCGGGCGGTGCGCGGTCCGTATGCACCCCAAGGAACTCGCATCAACCTCGCGACCGTGGCTCAGGTGGAGGCGGTTCGTGCTCGCATGCTGGCGGCCGGCGGAGTCTGCGATGCGACGATCGTGTCCCTGCTGGCCTATGCCGGGCTCGGCAGCAGGGACGTGCTGACGCTGCGGTGGCGCGACGTGGGCGGCGACCACCTGCACGTTCCACCCCGCGGCGGTGGCGACCGGGTACGCCGCGTGCCCCTCTGGCCGTCCGTGACGGGCGATCTCCGCCGCTGGCAAGAAGAGCGACCGGCCGCCGGGACAGCGCACGTGATCTACGACGACGGGGAAGGATGGGGTGTGAGCTACTGGGGGGACTGGCGCGAGCGCTGTTACACGCCCGCCGTGCGCTCGATCGGGCTTGGTCGCCTCGCTCCGTGGGGGCTGCACAACACGTACGTGCACCTGCGCCTGATCGAGGGCGCACGGCCGGCGGAAGTCGCCGCGGAGATCGGCACGCCGGTGCACGACTACGCCGTCGCGCGAGCGGCGGTCGTGGCCGGCGGCGACTGCGCGCCACGCTCCGGCGAAGCGGCCATCCAGGCCGCGCGCGCGGCGCTCGATGCCTCCGGGAGCGGCACCGGCCGTTAGCTAGAATCGCGAGCGGCCGTCACGGCGGCCAGCGGGGCGATTAGCTCAGTCGGTCAGAGCGCCTCTCTGATAAGGAGGAGGTCCCTGGTTCGAGTCCAGGATCGCCCACTTTGGAACCCGCATCCTGTGCGGGTTTCCTCGTCAGGGCATCACCGCCGCAGCATTCAACGGTTCACCTATCGAGCCGTCGCAACGGCAGGCTCAACCGAGATGGCTGCTTGCGCACCCTCAACGGATGTTGTTACGCGATAGCTCCTTGCTACTGCCGTGCTGTCGCGTTACAGGTGCAGGAGGTATCCACATGAAGAGAATCGTTCTCTTGACAGCCATTGTTGTTCCAGTGTTTGCGGCACTCGCCGCACAAGCGTCATCTGCTCCGCCCGCCGGTAACTCGAACCTGACGATCTCGGCGAAGCCGACCACGATCACGTTCGGCCAGGCCACGACGATCGCGGGCAAGCTGAAGGGCCCGAAGGATCCGATCACCGTCACTCTGCACCAGAACCCGTACCCGTTCACGGACGCATTCGATGCCATGGGGACGAAGCCCACCGCCGGCAACGGCGACTACTCGTTCACCGGCGTTCGTCCGGCGCAGAACACGCGCTATCGCGTGACGACCGCCGCGCCGGCGCTGGCCAGTGGCGACGTCGACGTGCTGGTGCGTATCAAGGTGGTGCTGCGCGTGAGCGACCGCACTCCCAGGGCCGGCCAGCGCGTGCGCTTCTACGGCACCGCTGCGCCACAGCACGACGGGCGCACCGTCCGTCTCCAGCGTCAGACGTCAACGGGCTCCTGGACCACCGTCGCGCGCACGCCGCTGCGAGACGCCGGCGAGGAACGCTCGAGCTTCAGCCGTCGCATGCGGGTCAGCCGCGACGCGGTCTACCGGGCACGCGTGTACCGCGACGTCAACCACGCGACGGGCACCAGCAGTTCGAAGACTCTCGACGCGCACTAAGGCTTCCTCGAGCGCGGGGGTACGAAGATGCGTCGGCCGTGACAGGGCCGACGCACCCGACGCACCCGACGCAGGGGCCGGTTCTCGCCCACCGAGGAACTCCGTCGCTCGATGCTGATTCCGCTGAAAGCCGAGCGCGAGAAGCAGCTGCGGGCCGGCTCATGTCCGCCGCGTATACGCGGAAGCTCGGCTCGGCGCCCCACGGCGGTCGGCCCGGCGACCGCGGCCGTTACGATCGAATCGTGGGCGAGGTTCACGACGATGCCTGGCGGACACGCTTGCCGCAGCGCATCGTCTACGACGCAAAGGTCGTCGAAGGCCGCGACGGCTACCTGTTCATGGCCGACGACAACAACGAGGTCATGGCGCAGCACTCCGGCGAGCGGCGTCTCAACGACGTGCAGCTCGACGGGTGGCGCCGCGTCCTGGAGGAGCGCACCGAGCTCCTCGCCGGCCGTGGCTGCGCGCACCTCGTGATGGTCGTCCCGAACAACCACTCGGTGTATCCCGAGAAGCTCCCCGCCGACGTCGAGTCGGCGCCCGAGCGGCCGGTGCACCAGTTGATGGCCCATCTCCAGTCGGTCGGGTCGGCGGTGAACATCATCTATCCGCTGGACGAGCTCGTGGCGGCGAAGGAGAAGCATCAGATCTGCTCGCGCGTCGACAGCCACTGGACCGACCGCGGGGCCTTCCTGGCGTTCCAGAAGTTGATGGAGGACGCGGGCACGCTCGTGCCCACGCGGATGATCGACGACGAGGACGTGGTCTTCATCGAAGCGGAGGTGGATGGTGACCTCGGCGAGAAGCTCGACCCTCCGCGCAAGGCGATTCAGGACATCGCGCGAATGCGCAACCGGTATGCACGCCTCGTCTACGACAACTGCGTGGACGGGACGGGCGCGATCGTGCTCACGAATTGCGTGGTCGCGCCCCCGACGACGTGTCTCCTGCTCGGCGACTCCTACGCGTACTTCCTCGCACCGTTCCTGTCGGAGTGCTGGCGCCGCTTCGCGTTGATACATGCGCCCACGCTCGACTCGGGCGTGGTGGACGCCCTCCAGCCGGACATCGCCGTGACGATGGTCGCCGAGCGCTTCCTGGTCGCCGTGCCGCACGACCCGAGCGGGCCCACGATGAAGGAGCGCGAGCAGGATAAGCGCGCCTACGAGCGAGTCCGGCCACCGGTCCTGTATTGGATGTGGCCGAGCATCATGTCCGCCGGCCCTGTGGAGCTGATGCGCGCGCGGCTGCTGAGAGAGGAGCGCGTGCGCGATGCGGCGCTGGTGAGCGTGATCGCGTACGCGGGGCTGCGGCCGGCCGAGGCGATGGCGCTGCGCTGGTCCGACATCGACGCCGATTCGATCGTCGTCCAGCCGCTGCCGCGCATGGAGGCCGACGGGGCCGGCCCACGCCGCGTGCCGCTGTGGCGGCCCCTCGCGGAGGACCTCGAAGCCTGGCGGCGGGAGTCGGACGGCGACGGCGGGCGACGGGTCTTCTCGGTTCCCGGCCGGCCCTGGGCGGTCGACATGCGCGTCTGGCGGCTCGAGACATATCCGGAGGTTGCACGCGCGGCCGGGCTCGACGACCTGGCCCCCGGGACCTTGCGCAACGTCTTCTGTGCCCTCCTGATCAGCCAGGGGTGCTCCGTGGAGGAGGTCGCCGAGCTCGCGAGCATCACGCAGACCGAGGTGTGGGAGACCTTCGGGTGGCTCCTCAATGACGCAAAGCACGCCGAGCCGCTGCCGGCGGAGCGCGCAATCGCCAGGGCGCGCGCCGCAGTCGGGCAATAACCGGGATCTGCCGCCGATCGCCGGGAGCCTTCCCGGGGGGCGTTCCTATAATGGGCGGCCCAGCCGTCGCGAGGGTCAGGAGTGACCGCAGTGCAGGAAATGGTCATCTATGGAGTCAGCTTCGACATGGTCGGCAAGCAGCCGATCGTGCTGCTGAAGACAATCGATGGCAACAAGTTCCTGCCGATCTGGATCGGCCATCCGGAGGCTGCCGCCATCCTGATGAAGCTGCAGGGCGCTTCCACGCCGCGGCCCATGACGCACGACCTGATCAGCGAGATGATCAACGAGCTGGACGCCCAGTGCACGCGCGTCTCGGTGACCGAGCTGAAGGAGAACACCTTCTATGCCTCGATCACCCTGCGGGTCAACGGCCAGGAGATCGAGATCGACTCGCGTCCCTCGGACGCGCTTGCCGTGGCCGTCCGCACCTCCGCTCCCATCTTCGCCGCCGAGGACGTGATCCAGGAGAGCGCGATCGAGTTCGAGCAGGAGGCCGAGGACACCGAAGAGGTCGTCGACAAGTTCAAGCAGTTCCTCGACGAGGTGACGCCGGAGGACTTCGCCGCGGGATCGGGCTAGCCGGCGGTCGCGGACGCGGGCGTCCGCGCCAGCGCCTGCTCCAGCATCTTCTCGACGAGCTGCTCGAACGTGATGTCCGCCGCCTCGGCCGCCTGCGGGAGCAGGCTGGTGTCGGTGAGGCCGGGGATCGCCTGCGCCTCGAGCACCTGCAGGCCGTCGTCGCCGAGGATCATGTCGACGCGCGCGAAGCCGTAGCAGCCGAGCAGCCGGTAGACCGCGACGGCGAGCTCGTGCGCGCGTGCCGCGACGTCGCCCGGCAGGTCGGCGGGACACAGGAACTCGGTCTTGCCGATCTCGTAGCGCGCCTCGAAGTCGTAGAAGTACTGCTGCTCCGGCTTTGCCTCGACCACCGGCAGCGCGCGTGGCTCACCTTCGTCCTCGAGCACCGAGACCGCCAGCTCGCGGCCCTCGACGTGCCGCTCGAGCAGCACGCGGTCGTCGTAGCTGAAGGCCGCGATCAGGGCCTCGGGCACGTCCTCCGCGGCGCGCGCGAACTTGATCCCCAGGGCGGACCCCTGGGCGGCGGGCTTCACCACCACCGGGAAGCCGAGCCGTTCCTCGATCGCCGGCAGCGCCTCGCCGGCACCGAGCTCCTTGAAGGCGATCTCGCTGAACGCGAAGAAGTCCGGGGTCGGCAGCCCCTCCTCCAGGAGCATGTGCTTCGTCAGCACCTTGTCCATGCACCGCATGCAGGCGAGCACGCCTGAGCCGGTGTAGGGAATGCCCACGATCTCCAGCAGCTCCTGCACCGTCCCGTCCTCACCGCCGCGGCCGTGCAGAGCCACGAACGCCACATCTGCATCGCTCGCGCGCAGGTCGTCCACCAGCGTCCGGCCGACGTCGATCGATACGAACTCGATGCCGAGCCGCTCGAGCGCGTCCTCGACCCGCGCCGCGGAGCGCAGCGACACCTGGCGTTCGAGCGACGGGCCTCCCTTCAGCAGCGCGACGCGCCGCGGGGTCATGAGCCCTGCGCGCGCCGCTCGCCGCCGCGGCGCGGCAGCTCGACGACATCCGCGAGACGAACGTCGGGCGGAGGATCTGCGGGCCGATCCTCGGGCTCGTCACGCGACGGCGCTTCCGAGCTCCGGCCGGCGAATGTGGAGAACAGGGAGATCTGCTCGTCCACGACCTTCCCGATGCGCCGCACTCCCTCGACGATCCCGTCGACGTCGGCGCCGGAGAAGTTGAGTCGCATGGAGCTGCCGCCGCGGCCGTCGACGTACGCGGCCGACCCGGGCACGAAGGCCACGCGCTCCTCGCGCAGCGCCTTGGCGAGCAGGTCGCCGGTGTCGATGAAGTCGGGCAGCGTCGCCCAGATGAACAGCCCGCCGCCGGGCTGGGTCCACTCGGCCTCGCGCGGGAAGAACTCCGCCAGCGCATCGAGCATCGCGTCGCGCCGCTGCCGGTAGACGCCGCACAGGTCCTGCACGTAGCGGCGCCAGTTCGATTCCTGGAAGTAGATCTCGACGAACTGCTGCGTGAGGGAGGAGCTGCACAGGTCGGCCGCCTGCTTGCCGAGCTTGATCTTCGAGAGCACCGGGCCGGGCGCGGTCACCCAGCCGAGCCGGATGCCCGGCGACAGGATCTTCGAGAAGGTCCCGAGGTAGATCACGTACTCGCCGCCGTCGAGCGCGTACAGCGGCGGCAGCGGCTCGCCCTCGTAGCGCAGCAGGCCGTAGGGGTTGTCCTCCAGCACCAGCAGCTCGCGCTCCCGGGCGATCTCGACCAGGCGCCGGCGGCGGGGCGCCGACAGCGTCACGCCGGCCGGGTTCTGGAACGTCGGCACCGTGTAGATGAACTTCGGCCGGCGCTGCTCGCCGTCGAGCCGCGCGAGGGTCTCCTCCAGCAGGTCGACGCGCATCCCGTCCGAGTCCATCTCGATCTGGATCACGTCCGCCTCGTAGCTCGAGAAGGTGGGCACGGCGCCCGGATAGGTGGGCGCCTCGCAGATCACCACGTCGCCGGGGTCGATCAGCGTCTTGGTGACGAGGTCGATCACCTGCTGGCCGCCGGTGGTCACGACGATGTCGTCGGCGTCGGCGCGCATGCCCTCCGCGGCCATCACCTCGACGATGCATTCCTTCGTCCGCGTGGAGCCCTCGGTGGGCCCGTACTGGAGCGCGCTCGCGCAGGACTGGCGCGCGATCTTGTCGGTGATCGCGGCAAAGGACTCGGGCGGGAACGAAGACGTGTCGGGGAGTCCCCCGGCGAGCGAGATGACCTCGGGCCGGGCCGTGATCTCCATCAGGTCGCGCATCGCGGACGAGCGCATGTGGCGCGTCCGCTTGGCGAAGAGACCGGCGTAGCGCTCGATCTCGTGGCTCGTGGTCTGGTGCCTGTCCTTCACTGGTGAGAGCTTCGTCCTCCCGGCTGGCGAACCTGTTGGTGCTCGGGACTGTGCATAGTGTGGTCCGGCCACGAGCCGCTCGAGGCGGCGACAATGGAACATAGAGGATAGACATGGACCTCTTTCTGGCAATCTCGCAGGGAATCGGAACGTCGCTCGCGACCGGCATCCGCGCGCTGCTCGTCCCCCTGTTCGTCGGCGTGATGGCACGCCTCAACGTGGGCATCGACTTCGAGCGCACGGGCTTCGAATGGCTCGAGGCCGTGTGGTGGCTGGCGCTGCTCGCGGCGCTGGTCGTGGCCGCGTGGCTGGTCGACCGCTCGGACATCGACGTCCCCGAGGGTGTCTGGGCGGTGGTCGCGATGGGCCTCGGCGGCATGCTGTTCGCCGGCGCCCTGGAGGACGAGAACTACTTCGGCGAGGCGGGCATCGTGCCCGGCATGGCCTGCGCGCTGCTCGGCTTCCTGGCCGCGCGCGCGTTCCTCGGCGGCGCGGTCGACCGGCTGGCCGCGCGCGGCGAGAGCGGGGGGACCATCAACGCGCTGGGTGACGTCGCCGCGCTCGCGGTCGCCGCGCTCGCGGTGTTGCTGCCGCCGGTGTCGCTGGCTGCAGTCGCGTTCTGCCTCTGGGTGCTGCTCGCGCGGCGGCAGCGCGCGGGACAGAAGTACGAAGGCCTCCGCATCTTGCGGTGACTCGCACCGGTCGTCCCATCGCAAACCGCCGGATCTGCTTGCAGATCCGGCGTAGATGTTCATGACCAAGCTCGTCTTGGTCATGGTGGACGCATTGAAGCCGGCCATGCTGGAGCGCGCCGTGGCGGAGGGCCGCGCGCCCGCGTTCGCCGAGATCCTGCGCCGCGGCACGTACTACCCCGACTGCGTGAGCGTGTTCCCGTCGGTCACGCCCGCCGCCGCCGGGTCGATCACCACCGGCACGATGCCGGACGTCCACGGGGTGCCGTCGATCTGCTGGTACCACCGGGGAGAGAAGCGCTACGTCGACTACGGCTCGTCGGGTGCGGCGGTCCGCACGTTCGGCGTGCTGCGCGCGCTCACCGACACGGTCTACAACATGAACTTCGACCACCTCCAGCGACGCACGCTGACGGTGTTCGAGCAGCTGGACGACATGGGAGTGCGCACGGCGTGCACGCCTTTCCTGATCTTCCGCGGCCGCACCCGCCACGAGCTGGGCGTGCAGGGATGGTTGCGGCGGGTCGCGCAGGCCGCGAACTTCCGGCACCCGGTCTACGGGCCCTCGGAGCTGTTCTACGGCGAGCTGTACTCCTCGCAGGCGGTCGACTGCCGTCCCACCCTCGCGCGCCCGGGCACGCGCGATCCCTATTCCGGATGCGTCGGCGCGTACGTCGAGCGCCACGACCTGTACGACTTCATGCTCTTCTCGCTGCCCGACAACGACCATCACTCCCACCGCTTCGGGCCTCAGGCGACGGTGGAGTCGATCGCGCGCGCCGATCACCACCTGGCCGAGCTGGCCGAGCCCGCGGGTGGCATCGAGCGCTTCCTGGACGACCACGCCGTGGTGCTGATGTCCGACCACGCCCAGGTCGCGGTGTCGAAGCGCGTGCACCTGGCCGCTGCGCTGTCCGACTGGCAGGTGCTGCAGCCGAACGATCCCGATGCCGACGCCGCCGAGCTGGCGGTGGCCCCGGGCGCCCGGTCGGCGATGGTGTACCTGACGGACCCGGAGCGCTTCGGTGCGCGCGGCATGCAGCGGCTGTTGAAGCAAATGCGCGCCATCGAGGGCGTCGAGGTCCTGGCCTGGAAGGAGGACGGCGGCGCGTGCGTGTGGAGTGCGCAGGGCGAGCTGCGATTCCGGCCCGGTGACACCCTCCGCGACCGTCGCGGGATGGGGTGGGACGTGGAGGGTGAGCTGGCCGCCCTGGAGCTCGAGACCGGCGACGGCATCGCGGTCAGCCGCACGTATCCGGACGCCCTGCGGCGGGTGTGGTCAGCCCTGTCGTGCGGAGGCGCCGGCGACGTGCTCGTGTCCGCGGCGCCCGGCTACGAGTTCACCGACTGGGGCGGAGCCGATCACGTCGGCGGGGGGAGCCACGGCTCCCTGCGACACGGCGACTCGCTGGCGACCCTCGCGTTCGTCAACTGCGGCCCCGACGTGCAGCCCGACGGCGACTGGCCGGCGCAGTGGTCGATCACCGACGTCGCGCCGATCGTGCTGTCTCACTTCGAGCGCCGGTGATCCGCCGCCGGGTCGTCGTGCGCGGTCACGTGCAGGGAGTGTTCTTCCGCGACTCCGTGCGGCGGCGCGCGGCGCAGGGCGCGGTCGCCGGTTGGGTGCGCAACTGCCCCGACGGCAGCGTAGAGGCGGCCTTCGAGGGGGAGGCCGAGGCCGTGGAGGCGCTCGTGGGGTTCTGCCGCACCGGGCCGCGCGGCGCGCACGTCGAGTCCGTCGAGGTGACGGAGGAGGACCCGCGCGGGGATCACGGATTCACCGTGGGATGAGCCGTCCACCGGCCGAGCGCACCGGAAGGTCGGCTATCTTGGGGTCGGTGCAGCGAGAAGCCCCCCTTGCCGCCCGCCACCACGCGCTGCGGGTGGGCCGCGGCCTCAGGAAGCCCGCCAATTGGATGCAGCTGGTCAAGTTCTCGGCCGTCGGCGCGAGCGGGTACGTCGTCAACCTGGCGGTCTACACGACGCTGGTGAAGGGCCTTGGCGTCCACTACATCCTCGCCGCGGTGCTCGCCTTCTGCGTCGCGGTGACGAACAACTTCCTGTGGAACCGCCACTGGACGTTCCGCGCGACCGACGGTCACATGGGCTTCCAGGCTGCGCGGTTCTTCACCGTCAGCGTGATGGCGCTCGGCCTCAACCTGATCGTGCTCCAGCTGCTCGTGAGCGCCGCCGACGTGGACAAGGTCGTCGCGCAGGCGATCGCGATCCTCGCCGCAACCCCGCTCAACTTCATCGGCAACAAGCTTTGGAGCTTCGGCAAGCCCGCACCGCGGCGCTCGCTGTAGCGCTTGCCTGCGGGCTGCTCGCCGCCGCGCCGGCACCGGTCTCGGCGCAGGAAGCGGAGACCCGCAGCCAGGCTGTCCGTCCCGACGCGACCCTCACCCGCCCCTCGTCACCGACGCGGCCGCCGCGCGACCATTTCCTGAACGCCGTCCAGGCCGCGCGGATCGCGGTGCGCTCCGCCAAGCTGCGGGACGAGCTACGCCGGCACGACAGCGTGCGGAGGCAGACCTTCGCGAAGGGCCCCGGCCGGTGGCAGGTGAGCTGGTACGCGGGCGGCGACGAGGTCGCGCAGGTGATCGTCGACGAGCGGCAGGGACGCGCGGTCGAGGTGTGGACCGG
>Ga0209382_10004553_pt1 | contig 18501 bp, 18 predicted proteins | sample SoiMetdeltSBSDD5_FD_187599 | JGI IMG/M metagenome (GOLD analysis project Ga0209382, IMG submission 187599) | Bulk soil microbial communities from a Populus tree surrounding site in Tennessee, USA - Soil MetaG P. deltoides SBSDD5 (SPAdes) (version 2) | ecosystem: Environmental > Terrestrial >...
ACCCCGGCGTCTCTTCCAGCTTGAGGTCGAAGGTAACCGTGTCGCGGCAGCCCGCTTCTTGGGCGATCTGATATCATCCCGTCGTGCGCTACTTTTTGACTCTCCTCCTTACTGCGCCCATATTTGCCCAAGCCCCACCTATTCCCATTGAAAATGAATGGGTTAAAGTGATCGTTGCGCAAAACACCTCAGGCCAGAAGAGCCGTCTTCACAAACACAACGTCAACCGCGTGATGGTCCACTTGAGTCCCGGCACAATGCGGCTGGCCTACGAGGGAAAGCCGGTGAACGACGTGAAATTCAACGCTGGCACCGTCCGCTGGGACCCGTCGGGCGGCATGCACACCAGTGAAAACGTCGGCGGCACCACGTACAAGATCGTCGAAGTCGAACTGCGCAAGCCCGGATCTCCTGTCACTTGGCCCCCCAAAGACCCACTGGCAGTCGCCCCGAAAATCTACCATCTTGAGTTCGACAACGACCAGGTTCGCGTGGTGCGCGTCCGCGTCCCGGCCAAAGGGGCCATTCCGCAGCACGAGCACGCAACCAATCGGGTGACTGTCGCTCTCACTGACGCGAAGATTCAACTGACGAAAGCTGATGGATCAAAGGTCGAGGCCACCTTCGCCGCCGGCGAGCCGCGTTGGGGAATGCCCGATGTCCATGCCGAGCAGAGTCTGGTGGATCATCCCATCGAGCTGATCATGATCGACATAAAGTCGAAGTAGACAAGGTCCCTTAGAGGGGCGCGCTACACTGGGTGCAATAACATGAAACCGCGCATCCACGGTACTACCATCCTCTGTGTTCGCCGCAACGGAAAAGTAGTTATGGCGGGCGATGGGCAGGCGACCATGGGCTCGGAAGTCCTGAAAGCCTCGGTCAACAAGCTTCGCCGCCTGTATAAGGACAAAATCGTCGGCGGATTTGCCGGATCCACGGCCGACGCATTTTCCTTATTTGCCCGCTTCGAAATGAAACTCGAACAGCACAACGGAAATCTGCCTCGTAGCGTTGTGGAACTCGCCAAGGACTGGCGTACGGACAAAGTCTTGCGCCATCTCGAGGCCCTGCTTCTGGTGGCCGATGTGCAAAACACTTTCATCGTAAGCGGCGATGGTGACGTCATCGAGCCTGATGAGTCGGTGGCGGCCATCGGCTCCGGTGGTGGCTTTGCAAAGTCAGCTTCGCGGGCGCTGATTGAGAATACGGAATTGGAAGCCCGCGCTATCGCCGAAAAAGCGATGAAGATTGCCGGGGACCTGTGCATCTACACCAATCAAAACGTGCGATACGAGGAACTGGGTTAATCCCCGCTGGGAAGAGGTAACGCATGGTCATTTATCTGCCAAGCCAGGGCGGCGATAACGCACCGCTGCTTGACGAGCTAACCCCGCGCGAGATCGTAAACGAACTCGACAAATACGTCATCGGACAGGCCGAGGCCAAACGCGCCGTAGCCGTGGCGCTGCGCAACCGCATCCGCCGCCAGAAACTCGAACCTGAAATGGCCGAAGAGGTGATGCCGAAGAACATCCTCATGATCGGCCCCACCGGTGTTGGCAAGACGGAACTAGCGCGGCGGCTGGCGCGGCTGGCGAATTCGCCGTTCCTGAAGGTGGAAGCGAGCAAGTTCACCGAAGTCGGCTATGTGGGCCGCGATGTCGAATCGATGATCCGCGATCTTGTGGAAATCGCCATCGACATGGTGCGCGAAGAGAAATTAGATGAGGTGGCCGACCGCGCCGAGCGAAATGCCGAAGAGCGATTGTTGGACCTGCTAATGCCGGCCCAGCCCGAGGGGGCCGATCCCGCCGAGAAAACCCGTGAAAAGCTCCGCGAACGATTGCGCGCGGGCAAGCTCGACGACCGGGTTGTGGAAGTGGACGTGAAGGAGCGCGGCCCGACGTTTGAAGTCGCCACAAACATGGGCGTCGAGGAGATGGACATCAATCTCAAAGAGATGCTGCCCAATTTCTTCGGCCAGCGCTCACGAAAACGCAAGATGCGTGTCGGCGAGGCGATGGACTATCTCATCCAGGAAGAAGAACAGAAGCTCGTCGACATGGACCAGGTCACGCGCATCGCCATCGAGCGCGTCGAGCGTAACGGAATGATCTTTCTCGACGAAGTCGACAAGATCGCCGGCCGCGAAGGCGGCCAGGGACCCGATGTCAGCCGCGAGGGCGTGCAGCGCGACATTCTACCGATCGTCGAAGGAACAACGGTCAACACGCGCTATGGTTTCGTGCGCACGGATCATATCCTCTTCATCGCCGCGGGTGCGTTCCACGTCTCCAAACCAAGCGATCTGATCCCCGAACTCCAAGGGCGTTTCCCCATTCGCGTTGAGTTGAAGTCCCTCAGCGAGGAAGATTTCATCCGGATCTTGAAAGAGCCCAAGGGCGCTCTCGTGAAACAGTACACGGCGCTGCTCGAAACCGAGGGGCTTGATATGCACTTCACCGACGACTCGCTCGTCGAAATCGCGCGTATGGCCGCGCAAGTGAACGAGACCACCGAGAACATCGGCGCGCGCCGCCTGCACACCATCATGGAGAAGGTGCTCGAAACCATCAGCTTCGAAGCCCCCGACATGAAAAAGCGCAAAGTGAAAATCGACACTGCCTACGTGCGTGCTCAGTTGTCCGATATCGTCAAAGATCAGGACCTGAGCAAATATATTCTGTGAAGCACCTGGCGCTTCTCCCCGCATGCTGGATTCTCGCCTCCTGCGGCTACGTCGGCGATCCGATGCCGCCGTCACTGCACATCCCGGTTGCCGTCGCCGATTTGCGTGCCGAACAGAAGGCCGATCAAATCGAGATCCGCTTCACCCTGCCGCCGCTAACTACCGATAATGCCGGCATTCGGCGCTTTCAGGATGTCGAACTCCAAGGCGGACCCGGCGGCGCCACCGGCCGCATTCCGATCCCCCCCGCCGGTCCGGGTCCGGTAGAGCTAACCGTGCCTGTATCGGATTGGGGAGGCAAAAGCGTCACTTTCAAAGTCCGTAGCCAGGGTATCCGCGGGCGTTGGAGCGAATGGTCTCACGTAGTCACGATCCCCGTCGCCGCACCGGCCCCCGCTCCCGTGGTTCGCGCGACTGCGACTGCCTCCGGTGTGAAGTTGGAGTGGGATGGCCAACGCGGCGCGACGTACTTCATTGAGCGAAGCAGCCCCGGCAGCCCAACCCCACTGTCCCTAGGCCCCGTTAACGAATCAACCTACCTCGACAAGGACGCGCAGTTCAATCAGTCCTACACTTACCGCGTCCGGAGCACTGGCAGCCTCATGTCGGCCCCAGTCGAAATCACCCCCAAGGACACGTTCCCTCCCGCCGCTCCCACTGGTCTTTCAGCAATTGCCGGAGCGGCATCGATTCAATTGAGCTGGAATCCGGTCGAAGATCCCGGTCTTGCCGGCTACCAGGTCTACCGGGCCGAAGGCGATGGATCGTTCGTTCGCGTCGGCGGGCGGCTGAGCGCTCCCAGCTTCAATGATCGCGAGGTAAGGCCAGGCGTCTCCTACCGCTATCAGGTGACCGCTTTGGACTCGGGCGGCGCCGAGAGTCCGCCGTCGGAAGTCTCGACAATCGCAGTGCCTTGATATACTGAAGACGTTCCGGCCTTCCGCGAGACCTTTCTGGAGTATTTGGCATGAAAATATTTATCGATACGGCGAATCTCGACGAATTGCGCAAAGGTGCCTCCTGGGGCATCATCGACGGCGTCACCACCAACCCTTCCCTCATTGCAAAGGAAGGTGTCCCAATCGAGGAGCGGATCGCTCAGATCTGCGAAATCGTCGACGGCGAAATTAGCGCCGAAGTGGTCTCCACCAAGCACGAAGAGATGGTGCAGGAAGCGTACAAACTAGCCAAGATCCACAAGAACATCGTGGTGAAAGTGCCACTTACGCGCGACGGCATTCAAACCTGCGCCAAGCTCTCCAAAGAAGGCATCCGCTTCAACGTCACACTCTGCTTCTCGCCGGCGCAAGCGCTGCTTGCGGCTAAAGCTGGGGCACATTTCGTGAGTCCCTTCGTAGGCCGTTTCGACGACATAGCCGCCGACGGTATGGAATTAATCCGGCAAATCTGCAAGATCTATAGCAACTACGGCTTCAAGACGCAGGTTCTGGCCGCTTCCCTGCGCTCCCCTCTCCATGTGGCGCAGGCGGCCACGGCCGGAGCTCATATTGGGACGCTTCCTTTTAAAGTGCTCGACCAGATGTTCAATCACCCGCTCACCGACCGCGGTCTGGAGCAGTTCTTGAAGGATTACGCCAAAGCGTTCGAGTTGGCCCCGGCCGGCCGGTAATTGCCGGTTATTCACGGAGATCAGATACCAAGGCATGATGACCCCAGTCGGGCGGTTGGCGCTGCTCGCCGCGGTGGCTTTCTTGCTGTTTGCCGCGGCGGTTCACATCCTCTTCAGGCTCCGCATGACGGCGCCGGAAAAAGAGAAACGCCGCCGCGCCATGATCAACCGCATTGGACGTATGAGCGACGCCATGCTTACAGACACCACCGGCGACACTCTTTACTACCTGTACTCGGTCAACGGCGTCGACTACAACGCTTCGCAGGACGTTTCAGCGCTCCGTGACCGCGTGCCCCTCGAACCGTCTTTATTGATTGGCAACGTCACCATGAAATATGCACCCCGCAATCCGGCGAACTCCATCGTGTTATGCGAGGACTGGTCTGGGTTGCGTGCGCATTTCCAAGGCCTCGGGGAATCGCCGTCGCCTGTCCCATTGCATACTGAATTAAAGGAGAAGGAAATCGGATGATGAAACTGATAACCGCGAAAGCCGTGATGACAGCCGCCCTGGCCCTTACCGTTATGGGCGCGGGCGCGCTGATCGCCGCCAACAAGTACGGTAAGCCAACCTCGGTCATTCATGTGGTGACCGTGAAATGGAAGGCGGGAACGACGCCGGAACAGATCAAAACGGCGCTTGCCGGTGTCGAAAAGGTGGCCGCCACCTACCCTGGCATCAAGAACGTCTGGATCAAGACCCTCAAGGTTCAGGGTAAGGACTACAGCAATGCCTTTGTCATGGAATTTGAATCGGAAGATGCGCTGAAAAAGTATACCGACAGCAAGGCGCAGCAGGAGTGGTACAAGGTTTACCTGCCGATTCGCGAGGAGTCCACGACGCACGATATCACCAACTGAATGTACGTAGGCAAAGAAAAAAGGGGTGAAGGCGTCTGGACCTTCACCCCTTTTTCATTTCTTCTTTCGACGGGGAAAACTAAACTTTTTGAACGTTCTCCGCCTGAAGGCCCTTCGGGCCCTGCTTCACTTCAAACTCCACTTCGATGCCGTTATCGAGTGTTCGATACCCCGACATCGCAATTGCGCTGAAGTGGACGAACACGTCCTCTCCGCTGGCTCGCTGGATAAATCCGTAGCCCTTGGCATTATTGAACCACTTCACGATACCCTTTTCTCTCACTACTTCTTCTCCTGCACGAATGGATCATCCTCGCGACTGGTCCTTAAAAGCGGCGTGTCTGGGTTAGAAAACACGAAAAGCTACGGGCATAACCCGTAGCTCAGTTTCACCTTATAAATCAGGACCATGCGACTACTCCGGCCCTTCCGGACCGAAGCAGAATTGTCTCAGAACTGCATTATGTGGTCAAGACATTTTTGCGGAATCTTGTAGTGGAACTCGGTCCACCGTTACTGTACTGGCAGGAATCGTGGAACTTCCCCGCGCAGCCCAACATTTTCGCCACTCCTTTGTCAGATAAAAACTAGTACCATCCGGTAAGAGAATCACCTCAGCGAACAGCCCGCGGCTGATAGTGGCGTCTGAAAGCCCTTGAATATGTCGCTTGTGGACTCGAAACCAACGCTTATAGAAAAAATGTTCACCTACTAGGTAGCCCATTGTCAGCCTAGGCAGGCGTCCCTTCCTGGCAAACAGCCTGACGGGTGTCGCTCCATGAAGGTGCTCTTGCATCCAGACCGGTGCGTCAGATTTGTCCGCATCCGCGCCAAATGAAAGCAGACGCCCCAGGCAGCAAGCGATGATGAAGCGCAGGATTCGAAGCAGCAGCGGCAGCACCATCATCATCGCCACAAGTAGCGCACCCAAGACTGGTAGCGCAATATAAGGATGCTGATAAGCCAGCAGCAGTAGCGCCACCACGCCAATGTCCTCGGCCAAACTGAGTAGGGAATGGGAGGCCGGTTCTGGCGCCGAGTGAGCCAGGAGCCTGACACCCATCTTGGTCGAGTGAGTGCCGAGCGCCACCGAGCCGGCAAACAACACCGCCGCCACCTGTGCCATTGGGCTCATCTCGGATGCAGCGCCGAATGCCAGCATCGCTGCCCCAATCGGCCGGATGACCGTGTGCAACCCGTCCCAGATCGGAGTGAAAAAGGGAATCTTGTCGGCTACGAACTCGGCCGCATAGAATAGCCCGGCGGCGGTCAGCACAGCCGGGTGGCTGACTATGGCAAGTTCGGCCGGAAGGCCGGAAATCCAACCAAAACGCAAACCAAGGCCAAGCGTCAGGATTGCGGCATAGAGATTCACTCCCGACACCATTGCAATGCCGAGAATGGCGGAAAGTGCTTCCACTGACTTCATGGAATAATCCTCATCAGCTCGGTTTGGACATCTTGCGCCCGATCCACAGGATCAGAATCGCGCCGATCGTGGCCATGACGTATCCCGCCGGCTGGCCGTCGCCGTAAAGCCCCATAAAGCGGCCCAAAAAGCCGCCCACCATCGCGCCCGCGATGCCGAGAATAATCGTCACCACGCAACCGAGCGAATCCTTCCCCGGCATGAGGAATTTTGCCAGCGTTCCGACGATCGCCCCGAAGATTACCCAACCCAGGATGTGGAACACGCGTCCTCCTTCCCCACTCTCCCATACTGACGTAAATCGGAACTCAGTGGTTCAGAAATCCGGTGTCCGCGCCCACCTGATCCGCCGCCAGCCGCAGTCCCTCAATCGTGTTGGCGTTGAGCGGAATGCCTTCCACCTTATATTGCGCCTGAATCATCGCTTCCATGCCACCCGGCGCGAACAGGCGGTCCACGCCCTCTCTCCTCCTGCTGTTCTGAATCTGCAGTACCACCGAATCGGCGCGCTCACGGAATCGCTCCAGATCGGTGAAGGCGGAGATATCTAGCGCCAGAAAAAAATGTCCGTCGGCCCCCGGCCTTGCCCCCTCCACCATGTTACCCAGCTCGGTTCCGTAACTCGCATCCGAGAGTAGCGTAGATAGCATCCCGAAAACTACTGCCAGCCCCACCCCTTTGAACTCTCCAATGGGCTGCAGCAGTCCCGCAAGCGCTTCGGCCGCGTCAGTCGTGGCATTACCCTCGGAGTTGAAAGCCCAATTCTCCGGAATCGGTTCCCCCTTCTGGTGAAACACGCGGATGCGCCCGTGCGAACTGAAGCTGAACGCCGCATCGAGCACCACCGGCGCCTCACGCAGGGTGGGAATGGCCACCGCCAGCGGATTGATGCCGGCGATCTTATCCACTCCACCCCACGGCGCCATCGTCGGCAGCGCATTGGTCGCGCAAATTCCAATCATGCCGTGCCCCATCGCCTCCATGGCGTAATAGAACATCGCCCCACAATGATTCGACCCGCGCACCGCGGCGAATGCCACCCCGTACTTTGAGGCGCGCTCGATAGCCTGCCGCATGGCGAACATCGCAGCCACTTGGCCCATCGCATTGCCGCCATCCACTACCAGAGCCGCCGCCCGCTCGCTGGCGATCGTTGGTGTGCCGCGCGGATCGACGCCGCCCGTGCGCAACTTCACCATATAGTCGGGCACCCGCAATACGCCGTGAGAATGCACGCCACGTTCATCGGCGGCGACCAGTGAATCGGCCACCAGCGCCGCGTCCTGACCTGCCATTCCGCACCGCTCAAACACGCCATTCACGAATTCGCGCAGCGAACCCGCGCTTACCCGCTGCTCGCGTTCCACTCCCGGATACCAGCTCATCGCGGCCTAGCGTAACAAACTGCGACCGCCACGATACAATCTGGAGCGATGCTCTTCCAAACAGAAATTCTGCCCGTCGAGTTGACACGCGTTGACGCTGCGCTGGACCGGATCGTCAAATCCTCGGCTAAAATCGAGCGCCTCGGACGTGGCTTTATCTTCACTGAAGGCCCCATCTGGCGTCCCCGTGAAGGCGACCTCATCTTTAGCGACATCCCTGCTAACTCGGCTTTCCGCTGGCGTCCGCACGATGGCAATGGATCGGTCTCCGGGGATTTCGAACTGTTCCGCAAGCCGAGTGGATACTCCGCGACGGATCTCCCGCCGGGCGCCTTTCTCGGCTCCAACGGCATGACGCTCGATTCCGATCACCGCCTGGTCATCTGTGAGCATTCCTCCGGACGCGTCACACGCCGTGAACACGACGCATCCATCACCGTTATTGCCGCGAAGTATCAAGGTAAGCGTTTGAATTCGCCCAACGACTGCGTGTACCATTCCAACGGCGATCTGTATTTCAGCGATCCGCCCTACGGCTTCGTTGGCATGGACGACGACCCTAAGAAGGAACTCGACTTCAACGGCGTCTATCGTATCCGCCAGGGCGAGCTTCAGCTCCTCTTCAAGGACCCAACGGTGAAGCGTCCCAACGGGCTCGCATTTTCCCCGGACGAGAAGGTGATGTATCTTTCTAACTCCGATCCAGAGCGGAAAATCTGGATGAGTTTTGATGTTGACGGCGATGGCACGCTCGCCAACGGCAGCGTCTTTGCCGATGTCACCGCGCAGACGCCGGGCGGGCTGCCCGACGGCATGAAAATCGACAAGGAAGGGACGCTCTACTGCACGGGCCCGAACGGAGTTTGGATCTACTCACCAGACGGTAAGAACCTGGGCACGATTCACTTCCCGGAGATACCCGCGAACCTGCACTGGGGGGATGCCGACGCGCAAATGCTCTATGTCACCGCGCGGACTGGCTTATATCGAATCCACCTGGGTATTCCTGGCATCCGCCCGGAATAAAGGAATCTGAGCTGACTTACTAGGTTAGGGCTGCCCTCTAAGAGAGCAGCCCGCCCACCGGCGGGGACATTGTGGGGTGTGGGTTGTTGGGTCTGTCCGTCGCCGGTACTCAAACAAAGACGAAACAGAAAGCTCAGTAGTTCCCCCCTCAAGCAGATTTATATCGGGAAATTTCAATTGCCAGACCCCACACAATCGCCAATAGAAAGGCAATGCCCCACATGACCACGGGGCGCACCGCACCCCAATCCTTCTTATGCTGAGTTCTGTAGATGCTTCCCACTGGAAGCTCGCGCCGTACTCCGGCGGCAAGAGCGAAGTTGATCGCATCTAGTTGCTCACGCGCTTCGGATTCTTTGTTATGTCGTTCTGGAAGAAGGATTTGCCTGCCGTCCAAGAGATTCAATCCAATGCGCCAGGAGTAGCCTTCTTTGGCTACATGAATGCGATCCAATGTGAGTTCCGCGATCTCTTCGCGCGCAAACTTCCTTGCCCTCGCACCGCACGGCAACGGTTGATAGTAGATGCTGACACCGTTTGCATTGACGTCTAAATGCCACTTCGCCACTAACATCACCAACGACCCATAAAACCAAAGTCCAACGAAAGGAAAGCCCGCAAGGATTCCTCGCCAGTCTGGATCGCCGTCGCGCCATCCGAGCATCGCCATAATACTGGCATAAGCAATGGCGAGCATCATAAGTGGTATCGAAGCATAAACTGGTAGGACCCTCCGCGATCGTCGCAACCCGGCCTCCTGAGTCACTCGCCCCGATCTACCTTCCAACGAATTTGCCTCAGCATGCCTAGCCACATACCCGCGTCCTTTTCCGAAAGTCCCAATCGCCGTACCATCCGCCGGACCTTGAGTTCCGTGGAGGCCGCCGTCTTGGGATTTGTGTAACCGCTCCGGTTGAGAATATCGTTGAATGTATCCGCGATGCGATCGACCGATGCGCCATCCGCGGTATGAATCGCCTTCTGCTTTTTGTCTGGCGCACGCCCGTCTCTAGCTAACTCGTATAGGCAGACTGCCACGGCCTGCCCCAGGTTCATCGACTCATGTTCGCCACGCGTGGGAATGCGCATCAGCCAATGGCAGTAACTCAAGTCTTCGTTCGAGAGGCCGAACTTCTCGCTGCCGAATAGCAAGGCAATGCCCAATTTGCTCGCGGCGGCATGCTGCTTCATCAGCCGCGCTCCGCGTTCCAGCCGCCGTAATGGAGTCTGTGGGTCGCGGTGGCCCGGTGAAGCCGTTCCAACGACCAGTGTGCAGTCGCCTACGGCTTCCGCTACGGTTGCACACTCGCGGGCGGAAGCCATCAATGCCGACGCCCCCACTGCCGAGCGGGCCTCGCGAAAGGCAACGTCGTAGGCGTTCACCAGACGCAAATCGAGAAAGCCAAAATTCGACATCGCCCGCGCCGCGGCCCCAATGTTCAGCGGGTTCCGTGGCGAGACCAGGACGATTTTAAGCTTTTCGGCAATCGGGGAGATGGACGCCTTACCTCAGCTCCTCCATGATCTCATCGAGTGCGGCCTTCGCCGGACGCGTCAGGCCCTCGGGCAGCGCCGCCAGCGGCGCGTCCACCATGTTCAACGTTTCGAAATAGTCCTTGGCGTGAGTGTCGATATACAGAACGCCGGTGACGACTTCCTGCGCCGCTTCCGCTTCATGAAGAACGCGAATCGCCGCCATCTTATCGGTGGGATCGTAATCGCGACCGAGCTTCTTTACCCGCAGTACACTTCCATCGTGCAGGGTCACCTCTTGCGTTTCTCCGTCGGCAATTTCCACCTGAATTTCATCGAAGTGGGGGATGAAGTTCAGTTCGTGTAAGGGGATGTCATGGTCCTTTACATAGGCATAAGACATGGTCGATCCCGGATGATCGTTGAACGTCGTACAGGGGCTAATCACGTCGATGATGCTCAGGCCCTTATGCGCGATGGCCGTTTTGAGTATCGCCTGCAACTGTTTCTTGTCGCCGCTGAAGGTGCGCGCCACAAGCGTGGCGCCGTGCTCGATTCCCAACAGGCAGCAGTCGAGTTTATGCATCTCGTTCAAGCCGCCGCCCTTGGATTTTGCGCCGTAGTCGGAGGTTGCCGAAAACTGGCCCTTGGTCAAACCGTACACGCCGTTGTCCTCGATGATGTAGATCAACGGCAGGTTGCGGCGCAACAAGTGCATGAACTGCCCGATTCCGATCGACGCCGTGTCGCCGTCGCCCGTAACCACGATACCCATCAGGTTGCGGTTGGCCAGCATGGCCCCGGTGGCCACTGACGGAGCGCGGCCGTGCACGGAGTTGAACCCATGCGCGAGATTGAGAAAATAAGCCGGCGATTTCGACGAGCAACCGATGCCGGAAAACTTCGCCACTGTCCACGGTTGAATGCCCATCTCGAAGAACACTTCGACAATGCGCTCGCTCACTGAGTTGTGGCCGCAGCCGGCGCAAAGCGTTGTCTTGCCGCCTTTGTAGGAGAGCACCTCCAACCCGATACGGTTGGTCTTCTTCGGGGGAACGGCTGTCGTACTCATAATGACTCCTGGCGAAGAATTTCATCGGTAATGGAACGCGCGTCGATGGGCAATCCGCAGTAGTAGCGCACACCGCGCAGTTTGGCCAGGTGCGTCAGATCGAGGTCCAGCTTCATCAATTGGTGCAGTTGGCCGTCTCGATTCTGATCCACGACGTAGACACGCTCGTGGCGGTCGATAAACTCGCCCAACTCCGGTGTGAACGGATAGGCCCGCAACCGGCAAAGGCTGACAGGCCGCTGGTATTCGCGCTGGAACTGATCCTGGCTCTCGCGGCACGCCTCGCGCGACGTGCCACAGAACACGATGCCGAACTTCGCGCCCGCCGCATAGTCGACCTCCGGCTTGGGAACTGCCGCGCGGATCGACTCAAACTTCCGCGCCAGGCGGTCCATGTTGTTCATGTAGTCTTCGGGCCGCTCGCTGTATTGCGCCTTTTCGTTGTGGCCCGAACCCCGCGTGAAATAGCTGGCGGCCGGATGGTTTGTGCCCGGCAGCGTCCGATAGCCGACGCCATCGCCATCCACATCTCGATAACGTTCAAAACCGCCTAGCCGCTCCAGGTCCTCCGCTGAGAGCACCTTGCCGCGCCGGATGGGCCCCTCGGGATAGGGAAACGCATCCGACATCCAGTTGTTCATCCCCAGGTCGAGGTCCGTGTTCACAAACACCGGCGTCTGAAACTGCTCAGCCAGGTCGAACGCGTCTCCCGCCATCGTGAAGCATTCCCCGGGCGATGCAGGAAAGAGAATCGGATGGCGTGTGTCGCCGTGCGACAGCACGGCGTTGCTCAGGATGTCGCCTTGCATGGTTCGTGTCGGGAGGCCTGTCGAAGGGCCGACTCGCTGCACGTCAAAGATGACCGCCGGGACCTCGGTGTAATAGCCAAGGCCGACAAATTCCGACATCAGCGAGATGCCCGGTCCGGCGGTCGACGTCATTGCCCTCGCGCCGGCCCACGACGCGCCGATCACCATGCCAATCGAGGCAAGCTCATCTTCGGCTTGCACCACGGCGTACGTAGCCTTGCCGTCGGCATCCGTGCGGAGGCGCTTGAAGTAACCGATCATCGATTCGACCAGCGACGACGACGGTGTAATCGGATACCACGCGGCGAACGTGCAGCCGGCAAATATGCAACCCAGCGCCGCCGCCGCGTTGCCGTCGATGATGATCTTATTCGCGGTGCCGTTCATCCTCTCCACGCGGTAAGGATTGTCCTTCGACAGATTCGCCGCCGCCCAGTCGAAGCCGGCCTTGGCCGCTCCCCAGTTCAGTTCCGCCGCCTTTGCTTTCTTCGGTCCGAACTGCTTGAACAGCGCCTTATGAATCTCTTCCATGTCGATTTCCAGCAGGTAGGCGACCACGCCGTCGTAGATCATGTTCTTCACGAGCTTGCGCAGCTTCGCATCCGGACAAACCGGTCCCACTAACTTGTCGAAGGGCACGGGGTACATGTGCAGATCCGAGCGCAGCTCGTCGAGCTTCAGCGGCTCGTCATACACAATCACCCGGCCTGGCTGGAGATCCAGGCAATCTTCCTTCGCCGTCTCCGGGTTCATCGCCACGAGAAAATCGATTTCCTTCTTGCGTGCGATCCAACCGTGCTTGGAAGCGCGGATGGTAAACCATGTAGGCAGTCCCTGAATGTTCGAGGGGAACATGTTTTTCCCGCTCACGGGAATGCCCATCTGGAAGAGCGCCCGCATCAGGACTGTGTTGGAAGTTTGGCTGCCGCTCCCGTTCGCCGTGGCAACCTGAATGGAAAAGTCGTTCACGACGCGTTGCTGCGGCGTGTTACCACTCGGGAGAGTGGGTGAAGCGAGGGTGGTCGACATCGAGGTCGTATACCTCCCGGTATTGATTCGGGACGGACTATGCCGTCCCGCCGAAATTATACGCCTATCAGCGCTTGGAGGGAATGCGCCTCGATTTCTCTCTACCTACCGCTCGTGAGAATCTTCCAGATAGGTGTAGCCGTACAGGCCTTCTTCGTAGAACTTAAGGAGTCTGCCCGACTCTTCGTATCCGATGCGGCCTTCGCGTACGGCGCGCTCGATATCGCGCCGGAACATGTCGAGCAACGTTCTCGCATTAAATTGCACGTAATCGAGCACTTCGGCCACGGTGTCTCCGCGCACCACCGTATCCAGCTCCACCTCGCCTGCGTCATTCAAGCTGACGTGTACGGCGTTGGTATCGCCAAACAGGTTGTGCATATCGCCCAATATTTCCTGGTAGGCGCCGACGAGAAACGTGCCCAAATAATACGGATCGCCGTTGAAAGCATGCAAAGGTAACGTCTTCTTCACGTCGCGGCGGTCAATGAAGAGGTCTACTTTCCCATCCGAATCGCAAGAGATGTCGCCTAGTACCGCGTGCCGCGAAGGCGATTGCTCCAGGCGGTGAATTGGCATGATGGGGAACAGTTGCTTCACTGCCCAGGAGTCTGGCATCGATTGGAACAACGAGAAATTGCAGAAATACGTATCCGACAACTGCGCGTCGAGGTTATCCAACTCCTCCGGCCGCTCGTCCATTTCTGCTACCAGCCGTTGAATGCGGCGGCAGATGGACCAATAGAGGTTCTCCGCCATACTGCGCTGTGCGAGGGGCAGGTAGCCGAGGCTAAACAGGTTCAGCGCCGAATCCAGCGCCTGCTGCGCGTCGTGAAACGCCTCCAGCACATTTTTCTTCGACAGCCCTTTGTGGGTCTCAATCAGGTCGGCGATCGGTTGCTCAAAATCGTTCTGTGACTCGGCCGGCGCCTCCACCTGCTCGCCGAATCCGCTCACGCCGAGAACGTTGAACACCAGCACACTGTGATAGGCGGCTACGGCACGTCCGCTCTCGCTCACGATATTCGGATGCGGCACCTCGGATTCATCGCACACCTGCTGGATGTGATACACGACGTCGTTGGCATACTCCTGCAGCGTGTAGTTCACGCTCGATTCGAAGTCGGTTTGCGAGCCGTCGTAGTCGATGCCCAGCCCGCCGCCGACGTCGAGAATTTTAAGTCCCGCGCCATTCTTTTTCAGGTCGGCGTAGATGCGCGCGCCTTCAGTGACGGCGGCCTTTATCTGGCGGATGTTCGTAATCTGGCTGCCGAGGTGGAAGTGCAGCAGTTGCAGCGTGTCTTCCATGCCGAGGGCCTTCAATTGGTCCAAGGCGCGAATCGCCTCGGTCACCGTCAGCCCGAATTTCGAGCGATAGCCGCCGCTCGATTTCCAACGCCCCGAGCCGCGGCTGGCCAGCTTGATGCGTAGGCCGATCACCGGCCGCACGCCCACGCGCTCGCTGTGTTTCAGAATCAGATCGAGCTCGGTGTATTTCTCCACCACCGGCGTGATGTTGCGGCCGATCTTCCGCGCCAACATCACCATTTCAATGTACTCGTCGTCCTTGAATCCGTTGCAGATGATTGGCGTGTTGTTGTCGGCGATGGCCAGCACGGCCAGCAGTTCCGGCTTCGAACCGGCCTCCAGTCCATACTCGTACTGCTTGCCGTAGCGCACGACCTCTTCAATTACCTGACGCTGCTGGTTCACTTTGATCGGATACACGAGCGAATACTTGCCCTGGTAGTTGTGGTCGCGGATGGCGTCGGTGAAGGCGCCGTGCAATTCGCTCAATCGATGCTGCAACAGCTCGCCGAAGCGGACTAGAACAGGAAGCGGAATGCCACGCAGCACGAGAGTGTCGATCAACTGCTTGAGGTCGATGGACCGCGTGGAGTCCTTCGTGGGATGCACCCACACGTTCCCGTTCGCGCCGATGGAGAAATAACCTTGGCCCCACCGGGCCACATCATAGAGTTCGGTGGCGTCGGTGACGGTCCATCTTTCGGTCGGTTCCCACGTGGCGTTCTCGGCAACTTTCACACTCAACTGCGCACACCTCCTGAACCTACAGTGTCGGGCCTAGGGGTGGTACGCCGCAAGCGGAATCTCGACATGGCCCAACGATGGCATTACGGTCGGCTGTTCGACGCAGCGAGTGTGGAGGCTCGTTTGCCGGCGCGGGCGCCGACCCCCTGTCGAATCAGCTCGGCGTCGTGTTGCGTGAACTGCAACGGGCGAAATGACATCGCCAGTCTCTCTTTGGCGCTCCAACTTGGCTTCAGAACTCCACTCTGCGAGTGCCGGGCGATTCCCTGCAGGACGTGCGCAATCTCATGCGCCAATACGTGGCCCATCAGGTCTCCTAGGTAGCTATGCGTGCTTTGTCGCACGCGGTCGTGAAATACTTCGATCGTTTTCCCTTCGTACGGCAATGCCCACGCCAGCACTTCCGGGGCGAGGTCGTTAGGAGCCTTGTGCCGGAACCAGATGACTACGTCACCGTCGCGCTTACTACCGCAGAATAGCCACTCGAGTTTCACCCCGATCTGCGCATAGATTTGCGATGCCACCAACCTCGCTCTCTGAGCCTCATTGAACTCCACGGATTCGTAGTTCAAACAAACGGCGACCTTTGCCATTTCATCTTTCGCATCCGAATTCGCCGCCATCAAAACCATTGCCAAAATGATCGATTTCATCGCTTGCTGTCTCCGCTTCAGTGAGCGGAGATAGCCGCGGGGGACCGCCAAAAATCAGTGGGCTTTCCCCAAGGGTGGGAATCGGACTTCGTAACTCGTTGTCACACGTGAATGCAGCCAAGCCGACACTCAATTGCCATTCAACCGTGACTTAGCGCTTTTACATTGAACCTTCAATCCCACTTCAGAGGAGTCTGCGATGCGATTAGCCGTTCTTGCCGCCCTGTTCCTTTGCGCTTTGGGCTCGGTCTTTGGCCAAGCCACCGAAGGTTCCATCCTGGGTACGGTTTCCGATCCCAGTTTGGCCCCGGTTCCCAACGCCAAGGTCACCATCGTCGGCGCCGGCACGGGCCTGCGCCGTACGGCCGTCACCAACAGCTCCGGCGAATTTGTTGTCCCCGCCCTCCCAATCGGCGTTTATTCGGTTTCCGCCGAACAGGCGGGCTTTAAAAAGACGCTCGCCGAAGGTATCCAGATCACGGTTAAGGCGCGCGTGCATGTGAACCTGCGCCTCGACATCGGGCAGGCCGCTGAATCGGTCAGCGTCACCGCCGCCGCGCCCTTTCTCAAGACAGACACCGTCGAAGTGGCCAATCTCGTCACGCGCGAGCAGTTACAGAACCTGCCTGTGCTCAACCGTCACTTCCTCAACCTCTCCATCCTCACGCCCAACGCGGTGCGCATGCCCACGGGACGTCAGGCCGACCTTGGCGGCGACTCCTTCGGCGTCGGCACGCAAGGCGCCGACCAGAACAACTTCATCATCGAGGGCATCTCGAACAACATGGAGTTCAGCGGCACCATCGGCGTTGTTCCCGCCATGGATGCCATCCACGAAGTCTCCTTCCAAACCAGTGGCTACTCCGCTGAGTTCGGACGTGGCGGCGGCGCGATCGTCAACGTCGCCATCCGCAGCGGCACCAATCAACTGCACGGATTCGCCTACGACTACCTGCGCAACGATGCTCTGAACGCCCGCCCCTATGACTTCAGCGGCACCAATCCGCCCAAACAGCCTCTACGCCGCAATCAGTTCGGCGGCGGCGCGTCGCTGCCCATCGTGCGCAATCGAGCGTTCCTATTTGCCAACTACGAAGGCTTCCGCCAACCGGCCAATGTCATCACCTACGGCCGCGTGCCCACCGATCTCGAAAAGCAAGGCGATTTCTCGCAAAGCGGCTTCCTCATTTACGATCCGCTCACGCAACGGCCCGATCCCGCCATGCCGTCGCGCATCCTTCGCACTCAGTTTCCGGGCAATCGCATTCCCGTCGACCGCCGCAACGCCATGATGTTCGACCTCGCGTCGAATTTCCCCGCTCCAAACTTTCGCGACCCCAGCCCGTCCGTCTTCAATAACTACATCGCCTTCCAACGCAACACCGACGTGCTGGATTCGATCAATGCCAAGGGAGACTTGATCCTCTCCGGCAACGACAACCTCAGCGTCCGCTATACCGAACAACGCATCGACCGCACCCGCCAGGGCTTTATGCCGGATGAGCTGAACAGCGGCCGTGGCGACCTCGACGCGACCAACGGCGGCCTCAATCACACCCATGTCTTCTCGCCCAATCTGCTGAACGAATTCCGTTCCGGCTACAACTACCTGCGCTTCGGCAACACGCTGGTGAACAACACTGTCTTCACCGACCGCTACAACATTCCGGGCGCCAACATCCAGCCCGGCTTCCCCAACTTCAACATCCGCAACTTGGCCCGTCCTGCTCCCATTCGCGCCTTGTCCACTCTGCCCAACCCCTTCGGCGTCACTCAGCACTCGCTGCAGCTCATGGACAACATGACGTGGCACCATGGCCATCACACCATCAAGTTCGGCGGCGAGTACAGCCGCCATCGCAACGACACGTCGTCGCTTCCGCCCGGCGGCATCGAGCCCATTTTCCAGGCCAACTACACTACGCCCTTCGTCGGCGCCACGCGAGAAGCCGCCCGTACGGGCCTTGCCGATGCTTACCTCGGACTCGCCGACCAATGGACCACTTATTTCTACCCCGACGCCACCCGCCTCCGCGTGCAGCGTTTCGCCGCCTTCGTTCACGACGAGTTTCGCGCCCTTCCCAATCTCAATCTCACGCTCGGCCTGCGCTATGAAGTGAATCCCAAGTGGGGCGAACGCGACGACCGGCTCACCGGCTTCGACACGCAGAACGGCAAGATCCTCATTCCTGAATCCAGCCGCCCCATCCTCATCGGCCTCGGCCTGCCCAATGGCAACCTACCCTCCACATTTCAATATGTGCCCATCGATCAGGTGATCCCCAAGACCGATTACGTGAACTTTGGCCCCCGTCTCGGTTTCGCCTACACCATCCGTCCCCGCATCGTGTTGCGCGGCGGTTATGGCCTCTACTTCGGCAATGAGC
>Ga0209382_10004556_pt1 | contig 18478 bp, 18 predicted proteins | sample SoiMetdeltSBSDD5_FD_187599 | JGI IMG/M metagenome (GOLD analysis project Ga0209382, IMG submission 187599) | Bulk soil microbial communities from a Populus tree surrounding site in Tennessee, USA - Soil MetaG P. deltoides SBSDD5 (SPAdes) (version 2) | ecosystem: Environmental > Terrestrial >...
CCATCGCCTCGAAGTCACCCGGCAGCAACCGGTCGAGCAACTCGATAGCGAACAGCACGGGGACGACCGCGCACATCGTCACGAACGCCCGACCGATGGTCAGGTAGAACGCGTCGGTGCCGAAGCTCGCCTCCGCGGGATAGCCGTCACCTAGGCTCACGTACCAGTAGGTACCAGCTTCTCCGCTGACCCGCCAGCCCGGACGGCCTCCGCGATCGCCTCCGCGAACGTAGATACCTGGGTGTACACGCCCGGGTAGCCCTTTCGGGCGCAGCCGTACCCCCAGCTGACGATCCCTACCTGCACCCAGCCGCCGTCCGCCGCGCGGTGCACCAGTGGCCCGCCGGAGTCACCCTGGCAGGCGTCCGGCCCGTTGCTCCGGGCGTTACCGGCGCAGATCATGTCGGACGGTACGAAGTCGTAGCCGAGACTCTCGTACGCCCGCGCGCACGTTCTATCGTCCACATAGGACACCGTGGCGCGGCGCAGCTGCCGTTGCTGTACGAGCGAGCCCTCGCTCGTCGAGCCCCAGCCGAGCACCGTGAACCGGCCGCCGTTGTACCGGCCGCTCGTGGCCAGCGGCAGCGTCGGCAGGTCCAGTGCGCGCTCCAGCTCGACGATCGCCCAGTCGTTGCCGGAGGTGACCTGGCGGAAGTCCGGTGCCTGGCGGACGTACACCGACCGCACGGTGACCGAGCGGTCCGAGCCCAGGTCGGCCGAGCCGGCGGTGACCCGGATGCTCGACGTCCTGCCGGTACCGGGAACGCAATGCGCGGCGGTCAGCACGAAGCGGGGAGCGGCGAGGGCGCCGGCGCAGCCGCCGGAGAGCCGGACGATCCACGGAAAGTCGCCCTCGTCGGCCCGTACGCCGCCAACGACCTCGGCTCGGTCATCCGAGCCGGACGAGCCGAAAGCGGCGGCGGGCGGGGCGGCGAGGGCGACTAAACCCGCTACAGCGCAAAGTACGTAGAGACTCTTGATTCGCACATAAGGATGCTAATACCAGTTATGGGACAAGAAGAACGACCACGCGCCGCAGGGATCCGTGTACCGGCCCTTGATGTAGTCCAGTCCCCACTTGATCTGGGTCGCCGGGTTGGTGCGCCAGTCGGACCCGTACTTGCCGAGCTTCGAGGCCGGGAGCGCCTGCGGGATGCCGTACGCACCGGAGGACGAGTTCGTGGACGTCGTCGTCCAGCCGCTCTCCTTGGTCCACAGCTTGTCCAGGCACGGCATCTGGTCGAGGCCGAAGCCCCATTCGAGGAGTAGCGCGCAACCGATCTTCCGGTTGCCGGAGTACACGTTGCACGACGCCGGGATGGGGCCGATGTCGACCCGCGGTTCGGACCGGCTCGCCGACTCCTGCCGGCGGGCCTTCTCCTCGAGGGCTCTTGCCCGAGCGGCCGCGGCCTGCGCCGCCGCCAAAGCCTTGGCGAGTGCCTGCATCTGGGCGGACCGCTCGTCCGACGTCTCTACCCGGTTCGCCTCGTTGCGCTGTTGCAGTTCGTCGATCTCCGCCTGCTCCACCAGGGCGGCGCGGCCCGCTTGGTCGATGCGCTGTTGGGCATTCCGGTTGTTGCCGAGGTACACGCCGCCGATCACGCCCACGAGGAGCAGGACGACGGCGAGGACCCGGGCGGCGACCCGGCTCCACAGCCGACTCACGAAGTGATCCCTTCGTCGGGGACAAGGACGCGGCACAGCCGAAGCGTGTACCGCAAGCGTCACGATGGGTTACCGAAACCTCATCAGACGCTCGCGGCCCACCTTGGCGCACGAGTCGACAGAAGGGAAGGCATGCCCCGTGTCAATGTGACCCGGGCCACTGGACATTACATCCTAAAGCGGGACATCTTCGAGCAGGTCAGTGACGACCTCGGCGATCGGTGACCGCTCGGACCGGGTGAGCGTCACGTGCGCGAAGAGCGGATGCCCCTTGAGCGCCTCGATCACCGCGGTCACGCCGTCGTGCCGGCCCACCCGGAGGTTGTCACGCTGTGCGACGTCATGGGTCATCACGACCCGCGAGCCGGTGCCGATCCGCGAGAGCACGGTCAGCAGCACCCCGCGTTCGAGCGACTGCGCCTCGTCGACGATCACGAAGGCGTCGTGCAGGCTACGGCCGCGGATGTGGGTCAGCGGCAGGACCTCGAGCATGCCCCGGGAGGCGACCTCGTCCCGTACGTTGTCGTGCACCAGGGCGCCGAGCGTGTCGAAGACCGCCTGCGCCCACGGCGACATCTTCTCCGCCTCGGTGCCGGGCAGGTAGCCCAGATCCTGGCCGCCGACGGCGTACAGCGGGCGGAAGACGATCACCTTCTTGTGCTTGCGGCGTTCCATGACCAGCTCCAGGCCGGCGCACAGGGCCAGAGCCGACTTGCCCGTGCCCGCGCGGCCGCCCAGCGAGACGATGCCCACCGAGTCGTCCAGCAACAGGTCGAGGGCGATGCGCTGCTCGGCGGACCGGCCGCGCAGACCGAACACCTCACGGTCGCCGCGCACCAGCCGGACCGTCTTGTCGGACTGGATCCGACCGAGTGCCGAGCCGCGCGGCGACTGCAGCACCAGACCGGTGTGGCAGGGCAGGGTCGCGGCGGAGCCGCCGTCGGCCGTCGGGATGTCGGTCGCGTCGAGGGCCTCGCCGGCGTACAGCCGGTTGACCTGGTCCTCGAGCAGCACGAGCTCGGCCATCCCGGTCCAGGTCGGGTCGGTCGCCTGGCCGTGCCGGTACTCGTCGGCCCGGACCCCGACCGACGCGGCCTTGACCCGCAGCGGCATGTCCTTGGTGATCAGGGTGACGTCACGGCCCTCCGCCGCCAGCGCGAAGGCCACGGCGAGGATGCGGGCGTCGTTCGACTCGGTGCGGAAACCGGGCGGCAGCACGGCCGGATCGGCGTGGTTGAGCTCCACCCGCAGCGTTCCGCCGGCCTCGGTCACCGGCAACGGCGCGTCCAGCCGCCCGTGCTCGACCCGCAGATCGTCGAGCAGGCGCAGGCAGCGCCGGGCGAACCAGCCCAGCTCCGGATGGTGCCGCTTGCCCTCGAGCTCCGAGATGACCACGAGCGGCAGGATCACCTCGTGCTCGGCGAAGCGCAGGAACGCTGCCGGGTCGGACAGCAACACCGACGTGTCCAGGACGAACGTTCTCAGCCGTGCCAGCTCTTCGGTCGCGGCTGCGGGGCTCGTTCCGCTCGCTCCTCGCGCTCCCGCTGGTTTCCTACTGCGTCCCCCGGCTGCCATGCCTGGAGGTTATCGGGCCGTGGCTAACCCGGCCAGTAAGCGCGCATTAGTTACGCTTTCCGCCATGCGGCCCGCGACCCTCGAGGCGGCCTGGCGGGCCACCGCCGGTGTCGCGCCCGGAACGGTCTTCCTCTTCGATTTCGACGGCACCCTGGCCTCGATCAGCGAGGATCCCGACGGCGTCCATCCGGTCGCGGGAGCGGTCGAGGCGCTACGCGCCCTGGCCGAAGCCGTCGGTCGGGTGGCGATCGTCTCGGCACGGCCGGCCGACTTCCTCTACTCGCGGCTCGGCGCACTCTCCGATGTGGACCTGTACGGGCTGTACGGGCTCGAGGTCCGCCGCGCCGGCGCGGAAACGGTCGCCGACCCGGAAGCGCTCGCCTGGTTGCCAGTGATGCGCGAGGTGGTCGCGGCCGCCCGGGCCGAACTCCCCGCGGGGGCCGGCGTGGAGGACAAGCGGCTGGCCGTCGCGCTGCACTGGCGCTCCGCGCCCGAGGCGGCGGAGACGGTGGAGGCGTGGGCCGCCGCACGGGCCGCGCGGCACGGCCTGCGGGCCCAGGCCGGGCGCATGGTGGTCGAGCTGAAACCGCCCGTGGACCGGGACAAGGGCTGGGTGGTACGCGACGAGCTCGATCCAGGGACCGAAGCGGTCTGGTACTTCGGCGACGACCTGGCCGACCTCCCCGCTTTCGCCGCCATCACCGAACGGGAACGCGCCGATCCCGGCTTCCTCGGCTTCCGGATCGCCGTCCTGAACCCGGAGACCGGGGCCGAGGTCACCGCCGCCGCCGACTACACAGTGGACTCTCCGGAGGCGCTGCCGGCGGTGCTGGCCGCGGGGGTACCCGTGCTCCGCGGGCGTCAGTTGCCGTAGCGGCGCTGACGGTTGGCGTACGAGCGCAGCGCCCGCAAGAAGTCCACGTGCCGGAAGTCGGGCCAGTTGGCGTCGCAGAAGTAGAACTCCGAGTGGGCGCTCTGCCACAGCAGGAAACCGGACAGCCGCTGCTCGCCACTGGTACGGATGACGAGGTCGGGGTCTGGTTGGCCGCGGGTGTACAGGTGTTCGGCGATGTGGTCCACGTCGAGGATCTCCGCCAGCTCCTCGATCGTCCGGCCGGCCCGGGCGTGTTCGTGCAGCAGGGACCGGACCGCGTCGGCGATCTCGCGCCGGCCGCCGTACCCGACGGCGAGGTTGACCTGCGCTCCACCGGTACGCCCGACGGTCCGCTCCTCGGCCGCCTTCAGCGCGGCGGCGTGGTGCGCCGGCAACACGTCGAGCGCGCCGACCATCCGCAGCCGCCACGGCTGGCCGTCCTCGGCCAGCTCGGTAGCCAGGTCCTCGATGATCTGCAGCAGCGGGTGCAGCTCGGCCGCGGGCCGGTTCAGGTTGTCGGTGGACAGCAGCCACAGCGTCACGTGCTGGACCTCGGCCTCGTCGCACCAGCGGAGCAGCTCCTTGATGCGCTCGGCACCCATGCGGTGACCGTCGTTCGGGTCGACGTACCCCATCTCCTTTGCCCAGCGCCGGTTGCCGTCGCACATCACGCCGACATGGCGTGGGCGCGGCTTCCCGGTGAGCCCGGCGGCGAGCCGGCGCTCGTACGCCGAGTAGATGAGATCGCGCAGCCTCATCCCGGCATGCTAGCGAGCCAGACTGGCTACTCCATGCCCAGTCGGGCCTTCAGGGCGTCCAGCTCGGCCCAGAGCACACCGGGCAGCTTGTCGCCGAACTTGCCGAACCACTCGACGACCTGAGGTACCTCGGCCCGCCACTCGTCGACGTCCACGCGCAGCACCTCGGCGAGATCCTCGGCCGACATGTCGAGTCCGGTCAGGTCGAGCGACTCGGGCGTCGGTACGTACCCGATGGGCGAATCGATCGCGGCGGCCTTGCCCTCGATGCGCTCGATGACCCATTTGAGTACGCGCGAGTTCTCGCCGAAGCCTGGCCAGAGGAACCGGCCCGTCTCGTCGCGACGGAACCAGTTGACGTAGAAGATGCGCGGCAGCTTGGCCGCGTCCCCGTCCACGCCCTTGCCCATCTCGATCCAGTGCCGGAAGTAGTCACCCGCGTGGTAGCCGATGAACGGCAGCATCGCCATCGGGTCGCGCCGCACCACACCGACCGCGCCGACCGCGGCGGCGGTGGTCTCCGACGACAGCGTGGCACCCTGGTAGACACCGTGGACCCAGTCGCGGGACTCGGCCACCAGCGGCACGGTCGTCTTGCGCCGGCCGCCGAAGAGGATCGCGTCGATCGGTACGCCGCGCGGGTCCTCGTACTCCGGTGCGAGGATCGGACATTGGGTGATCGGCGTGCAGAACCGGCTGTTCGGGTGGGACGACAGCTCCTCGGAGTCGGGCGTCCAGCCGCGACCCTTCCAGTCGGTCAGGTGGGCCGGCGGCTGACCCATCCCCTCCCACCAGATGTCCCCGTCGTCGGTGAGCGCGACGTTCGTGAACACGGAGTTCCCGACGGCCAGCGTCCGCATCGCGTTCGGATTGGTCTTCCAGTCGGTGCCGGGGGCGACGCCGAACAGGCCGTACTCCGGGTTCATCGCGTAGAGCCGGCCGTCTTCGCTGAACCGCATCCAGCAGATGTCGTCGCCGAGAGTCTCGACCTCCCAGCCGGGGATGGTGGGCTCGAGCATCGCGAGGTTCGTCTTGCCGCACGCCGAGGGGAAGGCCGCGGCGATGTAGTAGACCCTCTTCTCCGGAGAGGTCAGCTTGAGGATCAGCATGTGCTCGGCGAGCCAGCCCTCGTCGCGGGCCATCACGCTGGCGATGCGTAGCGAGTAGCACTTCTTGCCGAGCAGCGAGTTGCCGCCGTAGCCGGATCCGTACGACCAGATCTCCCGGGTCTCCGGGAAGTGCGAGATGTACTTGGTCTGGTTGCACGGCCACGGTACGTCCGCCTCGCCGGGGGCCAGCGGGGCGCCGATCGAGTGCAGGGCCGGCACGAAGTCGGCGTTGGTACCCATCGCCTCGAGCACCTTCGTACCCATCCGCGTCATGATCCGCATCGAGGCGACGACGTACGGACTGTCCGTGATCTCCACCCCGAACATCGGGTTGTCGGCGGTCAGCGGGCCCATGCAGAACGGAATCACGTACAGCGTCCGGCCGCGCATGCACTCGCGGTACAGCTCGGTCATCGTCCGCTTCATCTCGGCCGGCGCCATCCAGTTGTTCGTCGGCCCGGCATCGGCTTCGTCGACTGAGCAGATGAACGTGCGTTCCTCCACGCGGGCCACGTCGCTCGGGTCGGTCCGGCACCAGTACGAGTTCGGCTTGTGCTCGGGGTTGAGCGGAACCAACGTGCCGGCTTCGACGAGCTCGTCGGTGAGTCGCCGCCACTCGGCATCGGAGCCGTCGCACCAGACGACCCGGTCCGGCGTGGTCAGCTCGGCTACCTCCCGAACCCAAGCAACGAGCCGCTGATGCGACGTCGGGGCCTGGTCGAGGCCAGCAATGGTGGCCGGGGCGCTCATGACGTTTCTCCTCGAGTGTCGACGCTGACCCGGTCGCCGGCGGTAACAGGTAACACGTGCTCGGCGCGCGGCGATAGGTCTCGCAAGATGGGCTCAGCGTAACCGAGGGACCAGTGAGGGGCTCATAACGGTTGTTGCCGAACTACGGCGAATCACCATAATATACTGGTATATCCGCTTCTATCCCCCGGGAGGCGGCCTTGAGTTCCAGCCTGACCGACAATGCCCTGATAGCGGCCGTCCGCGCGGGCCACACCGAGTCGTACGGCGTGCTCTACATCCGGCACGTCAGCGCGGCCCGCGGCCTGGCCCGGGCGCTCGTACCCGTGCCGGCGGACGCGGACGACCTGGTGTCCGAGGCGTTCGTCCGGGTGCTGAATACGCTGCGTCAGGGCCGCGGGCCGGCGACCGCGTTCCGGCCGTACGTGCTGACGACCGTCCGGCACGTCTGCTACGACCGGTCACGCCGGGACCGTCGGTTCCTGTTCACCGACGACCTGACGAGGTACGAGCGCAACGAGCCGTACATCGACCCGACCGTGGCCGAGCTCGACCGCTCGTACGCCGCCCAGGCCTTCGCCAAGCTGCCCGAGCGCTGGCGGCGCGTGCTCTGGTACACGGAGGTCGAGGGCGGCAGCCCGAACCAGGTGGCCGATCTGCTCGGGTTGACCCCGGGTGGGGTGGCCGCGCTGGCGTACCGGGCACGCGAACGCCTCCGCCAGATGTACCTACAGGAGCACGTGACGCGCGGTGGCGACCCGAGGTGCCACTGGACGGCGGGACGGCTCGGCGCGGCGGTCCGCGGCGCGCTGCGGCCGCGCGAGCGCTCCAAGGTGGACCACCACCTCGACACCTGCCCGCCCTGCCAGCTCCGGCGGCGCGAACTGGCCGAGCTCAACGCGGCTCTGAAGCGGTACGGCCACGGCTGAGCTGAGTACCCGGGTACGCTCGTGCCGTGTTCGTTTGGTTGCGCGGGTACGTCGAGCGGTTCCGGCATCTGGTGCACGAGCTGGGCAAATTCGGCGTCGTCGGCGCGATCGCGTACGTCATCGACCTGGGCCTGTTCAACCTCGGCCTGTCGGTGATGTCGTGGCTGCCGGCCAAGATCCTCGCGACGGTCGTAGCGGCCACGGTGGCCTTCCTCGGCAACCGGTTCTGGACCTGGCGGGACCGCGAGCGCTCGGGCCTGCACCGGGAGTACGGGCTGTACTTCTTCTTCAACGCGGTCGGGCTCGCGATCAGCCTCGCTTGTGGCTGGATCAGTCACGACGTGCTGGGCAGCTTCTGGCCGAATGTGTTCCATACCCGACTCGCCGACAATGTGGCCACGATGTTCGTCGGCATGATCGGTGGGACGGCGTTCCGCTTCTGGTCGTACCGCCGGTTCGTCTTCGTCGTGGCGCGCCCGGAGCCGGTGGCCGTCACCGCGCGCGAGTCGTGATGTCTCCCGCACCTGAGGTCGTTGTCTGACGCGACTTGACGTTGTCGCGTAAGGTGTTCGGGTGCGCCTCGACCGTTTAGTGCCGCAGCGTTGGCAGAGCCTTGTGCGAGAGGCTCTGAAGTTCGGCACGGTCGGGGGCGTGAACGCCGTGATCAACTTCACGGTGTTCAACGTGTTGATCCTGACGATCTTCGCGAACGGCCAGCTCAAGGCAAACGTGCTGGCGACCGTGGTGGCCACGACCGCGTCGTACCTGATGAACCGGCACTGGACGTACCGGGACCGTCCGAAGTCGACGATGCACCGTGAGTACGCGCTGTTCTTCATCTTCAACGGCGTCGGGCTGCTGATCGAGCTGAGCGTGCTGGGCGCGGCCAAGTACGGGTTCGGCCTGACCAGCCTGCTGGCCCTCAACGCCGCCAAGGTGTTCGCGGTCGGCCTCGGTACCGTGTTCCGCTTCTGGGCCTATCGCACGTTCGTGTTCCGGCTGCTGCCGGCGGCCGCCTCGACGGGGATTGCGACGCCCGCGCCGCGCACCGACGCCGATCTGGCCGAGTTCGAGCACGAGTTCGACGAGCCGACGCCCGCGCTCGGGATCGAATGGGACGCGGAGCTCACCGACATGGCCAAGGCGAAGCCCGCGGATCGCGGCCTGTAGCCGCGATCCGCGAACCTAGTTACTCACCACGCTGGTCGCGTACGACCTGGCGGAGTTCACCCTCGCCGAGCGAGTGCTTGTCCCGGTCAGCCTCGACCAGCTCGTAGAGCGTGGTCTGTACCCTCTCGACACCCGGAATGTCGGTGAGAACCGACTGCCCGCGTTCGCCCGCCGACTCGATCGTCAGCGTGCCGCAGCCGAGAAGCCGCTCGATGAACGTCTGGCCCATCGAATGGTCGTTGACCCGGGACAGCGGGATGTCCCGCCGGTCACGGGAGAACACGCCGCTCTGCAACAGCACCCGCTCGTTGGTGAGGACGTAGTGGGTCGTCCGCCACACCACGAACGGCCAGAAGCTCAGCCATGCCACGAGCACGATCGCGACGGCGCCGATCGCGTACAGGCCGACCTGTCCTCCGGTGCCCGCGGGGAGCAGAAACAGTCCCGCCACAACCGCGGCGATGGCCAGTACCAGCACGAAAACTGGCCGGATCATCGCCTTCCAGTGCGGGTGCAGGTGCAACACGACCTGCTCGTCGGTCGTGAGCACGTCCTGGGGGAAAGCCACACTATCCTCCTCGAACCTCCATGCAGTCGGTACGGCGCTGACGGTAGCGGGTAGGCGACCTGGATGGGAGTCCCGCTAACTGTCGAAGTTTGGCCGCAGGTGGAGGACATCGCCGGCGGCGACCACCTGCCGGATCCCGTCGAGGTCGACCACCACGAGCCGGCCGGCCTCGTCGACGGTGGCGGCCTCGCCGATCAGATCCTGGCCGCCGGGCAGGCTCACCCGCACGTCCTGGCCGACCGTGCGGCAATTCTCCAGGTACGCGCGGCGCACTCCGCTCGCCTCCGGGTCACCGGATGCGTCCCGCCAGCGCTCGTACCACCGGGCCAGCGCGCGCAACAGCTCGCGCAGCAACGGATCCCGGTCCGGGTACGCGGCCCCGGCCAGCAGCAGTGAGGTCGCGTCCGGCCCGGGCAGCTCGTCGGCGTGCACGGTCACGTTGAGCCCGACCCCCACGACCACCGCTCCCGGGACACCCCGCGCGCCCGGCACCGCCTCGGCGAGGACGCCCGCGCACTTGCGCCCGCCCAGCAGAACGTCGTTGGGCCACTTGAGCCCGGCATCCAGCTCGGCGACCCGGGCGACCGCCTCCACGACCGCCAGACCGGCGAGCAGCGGCAGCCAGCCGTGTCTCGCCACCGGCGCGGCGGACCATTCCCTCACCTCGTCGGGGCGGCACGGGCGCAGGAGGACGCTGACGGCGATGCCCGCCCGAGGCGGGGACTGCCAGACCCGCCCGAGCCGGCCGCGACCGGCCGTCTGGCGCTCGGCGACCACGACCAAACCCTCGTCGGCGCCCGCGCGGGCCGCTGCGGCGACGTCCGCATTGGTCGAGCCGGTCTCGGTACGCAGCTCGAGGCTCGTCCAGAGGCCGCCCGGGACCACGAGCGCCCGGCGCAGTGCGCCGCCGTTGAGCGGCGGTCTGCTCAGGTCCGTGTACGGCGAGCCGGGCACCACCCAGCCAGCGTAGTGCGGCCTGATCAAAGTCAGGGCCGGGGCGATGGTCGGCGGGCCCGTGGTCTGCGACCGATGGGAATCAGCTCTACGTCTCTGTTGCGCGGCCGCGGGCGCTGTCGCCGGGCTTCGCGCCGGCGGAGTTGCTCCTGGCGGACCCAGTGTCGGTACGCGGACAGGATCACGGCACCGCCGATGAGCAGGGCGAGTCCGAGTACCATCACGCATTAACTAACGAACCGGACAAACCGCCCGACGCGGGCGGGCCAGGCCGGGCTTGCATAGGATCGCGCCGTGACGGATCTGGACATCCACACCACGGCCAGCAAGATCTCTGATCTGGAGCGCCGGATCGACGAGGCGGCACACGCCGGGTCGGCGCGGGCGATCGAGAAGCAGCACTCCCGGGGCAAGGGGACCGCCCGCGAGCGGATCGACCTCCTGCTCGACCCGGGTTCGTTCGTCGAGCTGGACGAGCTGGCCCGGCACCGCTCGACGAACTTCGGTCAGGAGGCCAACCGGCCGTACGGCGACGGGGTCGTCACCGGATACGGCACAGTGGACGGTCGGCAGGTGTGCGTGTTCGCCCAGGACTTCACGGTCTTCGGTGGTTCGCTCGGCGAGGTGTTCGGCGAGAAGATCGTGAAGGTCATGGACCTGGCCATGAAGATCGGTTGCCCGGTCATCGGCATCAACGACTCGGGTGGCGCCCGGATCCAGGAGGGCGTGGTCAGCCTCGGCCTCTACGGCGAGATCTTCTTCCGCAACGTACGCGCGTCCGGCGTCATCCCGCAGATCTCGCTCGTGATGGGTCCGTGCGCGGGTGGGGCGGTGTACTCCCCCGCGGTCACCGACTTCACCGTCATGGTCGACCAGACCAGCCACATGTTCATCACCGGCCCGGACGTCATCAAGACCGTCACCGGCGAGGACGTCGGCTTCGAGGAGCTGGGCGGGGCCCGGACCCACAACACCAAGTCCGGCAACGCGCACTACCTCGCCGCCGACGAGCAGGACGCCGTCGACTACGTCAAGCCGCTGCTGTCGTACCTGCCGTCGAACAACCTCGACGAACCGCCATCGTACGAGTCCACTGTGGACGATCTCGCCGACGACGAACTCGACACGCTGATCCCGGATTCGGCGAACCAGCCCTACGACATCCACCGGGTAGTCGAACACGTCCTCGACGACGGCGAGTTCCTCGAGGTGATGCCGCTCTACGCGCAGAACATCGTCGTGGGCTTCGGGCGCGTCGAGGGCCACTCGATCGGCGTGGTCGCCAACCAGCCGATGCACTTCGCCGGCTGCCTCGATATCGCGGCCTCGGAGAAGGCGGCCCGGTTCGTGCGTACCTGCGACGCGTTCAACATCCCGATACTGACCTTTGTGGACGTTCCCGGGTTCCTGCCCGGTACCGGCCAGGAGTGGGACGGCATCATCCGGCGCGGGGCGAAACTGCTGTACGCGTACGCGGAAGCCACCGTACCGAAGGTCACCGTCATCACCCGTAAGGCGTACGGCGGGGCGTACGACGTCATGGGCTCCAAGCACCTCGGCGCCGACCTGAACTTCGCCTGGCCGACCGCGCAGATCGCGGTGATGGGCGCGCAGGGCGCGGTCAACATCCTCTACCGGCAGGAACTGCAGGGCGCCGAGGACCCGACGGCCATGCGAGCGCGGCTCGTCGAGGAGTACGAGGACACGCTGGCGAACCCGTACGTCGCGGCGGAGCGCGGCTACGTCGACTCGGTCATCGCGCCGTCGCAGACGCGTACCCAGGTGGCTCGCGCGTTGCGGGCGCTGCGTACCAAGAGGGAAACGTTGCCGCCCAAGAAGCACGGCAACATTCCCCTGTAGTGGTTGCTTACAGCGGCTCGCTCGGAGCGCGACGCCGGAGCATCCACAGGCCGGCGACGACGAGCGCGCCCGCGGCGATGCTCGACACCGTCCACAGCACCACAGCGCCCGCGCCGGAGACGCCCAAGACCGCATCGGTGCCGAGGACGAACAGCCAGAGTGCGGCCGTCGGCTTCTGGCTGCGGTGGCGGTAGTTCATCGTCCCCTCCCTTCGCGGTGGACAACGTTCTGCATCGATTGCATACCCAAGGGCACCTAGATCGATACCGCTTTTTGTGGGTCACTCGGCGACGAGCGGCTCGATCAGCAACGTCCCACCGAGGACCGCGGCGCCCGCGGTGACCAGCGCGAAGAGCGCGATCCAGACGAAGGGCGGTACCCGGGTCAGCCGGGCCAACTGGTCGGCGTCGGAGTCGGCCAGTTGGCCACGGCGGCGCAACCGCTGCAACTCACCGACCGGCTTCACCCCGCCGAGGAGCAGGAACCACACGCCGCCGTACGCGAACGCGGCCTGGGCGTCCGGCCGGGCGTACCAGGAAACCAGGAAGACGAGTGCGGTGGTCGCCACGACCGCCAGCAAGCCGTACGCGTTGCGGGTCATGACGAGCGTGGCGAGCAACAGCGCGACAGCTACCCACAACAGCAGTGTGATGCGCCCGACCGCGAGGACCGCCGCACCGAGCAGGCCGAGCAGCGACGGCGTCACGTACCCCGCGAAGAGGCTGAACACCATGCCGGGTCCGGTCGGGCGGCCCGCGGACACCGTCAGGCCGGACGTGTCCGAGTGCAGCTTGATACCGCGTAGCCGGCGGCCGGTGAGGACGGCGACGAGCGCGTGACCGCCCTCGTGCGCGATCGTGATGGCGTGCCGCGCGAGACGCCACGCCGGCCGTGCCAACACGACGACGACAGCGACCGCCGCCGTGACGAAGACGAGCCACGGCGGCGGGTCGGGCTGTGCGCTCAGCACCCGGTCCAACACACCCGGGAGCCTAACCTCGAACTGTGCTGACCGAGGCGCCTGGACCTTCGGTCGGCGCAGACCCAGCCCAAGAAACCAGGCTTACGGGCAGGCGGTAAAGCCGGCTCGCGTACTCAGCGTGAACTGACAACCGAACGTCGCTTCCGCCACCGCGCTGCGGTCGAGGATGTTGTCGCCGGCCGGCCGGTGCCCGGTGCTCACCCAGTTGACCAGATCGTCGAAGCTCTGCCGCAGCTCGCCGAGCGTGAAGTCGCAGTGGCCGATCCCGCGGATCGCCCGCGACACAACGTTCTGCGACCGTCCATGTAGGAGGGCACGGAGGGCGTACACCTGCTCCATCGAGAACGGTACGAACAGGTCACCGAGGTCGTGCATCGACAGCACCGGCATGCGAGGCTTGCCCTCGACCAGCGGTACGCCGTCCAGTTTGCGGCTCGGCTTCGCGGTCCGGGACACCCGCAACACGTCGCGGTTGAGCCGCAACTCAGCGGCCGACAGCCGGAAGTCGTCGTCCATCTGGTAGAGCGTGAGCTTGTTGGACGTGACGTTGCCATCGGCGATGTTGAGCGTGCCGCCGGACAGCCCCGGGTAGAGGCCGAACAGGAACGGCACCGTGTTGAGCGGCGCGATCGACGGGATGCTGTTCCAGAAGCCGAAAGCGGCCGCGAACCCGGGGCGTACCCCGCCGCTGCGTTGCTCGACCACACCGGCCCACTGCTGCCCGGCTTCGTTGAGCGTCGGCGGCACACCGGTGCCCCAACCGGTACCGAGGGCCGGCAGGATCTGGGTCCGGACGGTCTGGCCGTACGCCGGGATGAACTCCGGCGGCGGCTGCAGTGGGAACGTGACCGGCACGTGCGCCAGCGCCGCCGCGGTCAGGTTCGCGTCCAGGAAGTAGTCGAACAGCTCGGCATCCCCGAGCACGCCACAGATCGGCATCGCACCGGCGAACGACCGCGGGAAGTGCTCGATCGCGACCGCGGTGATGTGGCCGCCCATCGAGGCACCCGTCATGAACACCTTGTCGGCGTGCCGACCGGTGCTGTCGGTGAACTGGTCGATGAGGGCGTGGGAGTCGCGGACGCCCTGACCGACGTCGTACCCGTTGGTCTGGTAGCTCGACGCCGCCCAGGCGAAGCCGCGGGACACGTAGTGGGCGCGCAGGCTCGGGCTGTCCACCCACACCACCAGTCCGGTGCCGCGGAAGCCGTGCGCGAAGAGGACGAGGTCGCCGTTCCAGTTCAGCGGGACCTCGACGCGGAACGACGCACCGTCGCGGATGCCGGTGAAGACCTCCGACAGCGGCTGGCCGGCCGCGTCGGTCAGCGGCACGAACGGCGCGCCGGACAGGTCACAATCCGGATCGACGATGGTGTAGCCGGGCTGAGTTTCGCTCGGCACCGGTGGGGAACACACGGGGGGTTCGGCGGTGGCCGGTGTCTGTGAGGCCACCAGCAAGCTGGAAATCAACAGAGCGCTGCCCACGAGACTGAGCCAGCGGCGGATCGGCGTACTGCGCATCGGCGCCACCTCCGACGCCATCCAACGCCCCATCGATGGATGCCGTCAAGGTAGTCAGACTGACCAGCGGTCAATTCATCGCGCGGCGGGCGACGATGACGAGCAGCACCAAGACCCCGACGCCGACCAGGCCGACTCCGATCGCGGCGACCGGCAGGAACCGCAGCGACTGCCGGTCGGTCGGCGGTGGGGTCGCGGTGGCATCGCCGTACAGCGCGATGACCGTCACCGATACCGGCTTCTGTCCGATCTGGACGGACCCGGGAAGCGCCAGCGAAACGTCGTCGACCGCCGCGCGCGCCGGCACGACCTGGCCGTCGGCCGTGGGCTCGGCGAGGGTACAGGTCATCGGGCCGGGGAAGCTGAGCGGTTGCGGCAGGGTCACGGGGCCGGTCGAGTCGACCGGTAGTACGAGCTGACCGGTAGCGCCGTCGGCGCAGGAGATCTGCAGGACGAAGGCCGCGGTACCGGTGGGCTGACCCTCGGCGCGCACGAGCACGCTCAGCGTGACGGACGGTTGCAGCTCGTAGACCGCCGTACACACCGCGTCGGGCTTGGCGTCGGTCAACTCGACGGACAGCGTTCCCTCGCCGCCGGCTTTGCTCGTCCCGGGGTCGCAGGTGAACTCACGGAGCAGCCAACTGCCGGCCACCGTCGTGGTCGGTGGCGTCGACACCAACGAGTACGAGCCGAAGGGCAGCCGGTCCGGCACGCTCCCCGTCGCCCGCGCCGGTGGACCCGGCTGGTCGGTCTGCGCGCTGACCGACCATCCGTCGGCGGACGCGGGCGCGGCCACCGCGGCCACCGTGAAGCCGGCCGCGGCGGTACCGCCGAGGGTAACCAGCCGGGCCGAGATCGTGCCGGCGCGGCGGCGGTTGTGGAAGACACAGTCCAGCGGCTGTCCGGCGGTCAGCGTGACGGCGGCCGCGGAGCCCGTGACCGGTACCGCGGTGCCGTTGCAGACCACGGCCACGAGAGTCCACCGGTCGTTGGCGGACTGGGTGAGCCGGTACGAGCCCGGCGGCAAAACGGTCGTGTCGTCCCCGCTGGCTGGCGTCGCCGTATCCTCCACAGTGGACGTAGCGGTCTGCCGTACCGTGCCGGCCGTCCCGTCGACGGCGAAGCCGAAGCTGCCGACCCCGCCGGACGTGGCGAGCCGGATCGTCAGGCCGGTCGGCGCCGGCCCCGGCGGCTCGTCGACGAACGTACACGTCACCACGTCACCGCGGCCGAGCCGGACGGTGGCCGTCGTATCGGCGATCGTCCACGTGCTCGCTCCCGCCTTCGTCCCGGCACAGGTCAGGTTGGCCAGCCGCCAACCGGGTGACAGTTGGGCACTGACCCGGTACTCGTTGTCGCTCGCGCGGTAGAGCGTCGTCGAGACCGGTTCGCCGGAGGTGGTCAGGTCGACCACGCCATCCCGGGCGTAACTGGCGTTGGAGGTGAACCCGAACCGCTGCGGGTAGCCGAGCCTGCCGGTCACCTCCTGCCGCACGACGAGCGCCCCGACGGCCGGGCGCGGATCAACGTAGTACGCGAAGCAGAAGACGTGCCGCGTACCGGCCGGGTACCCGATCCACTCGACGTTGCTGCCGTTGCCGTTGTCGATCGCGCAGCGCAGCGTGCCGAAGCCGTACCCACCGGCCGGATCATCGACCCGCCCACCCTGGACCCAGAGCCGGTGGTGCTGGGCGAGCACCGTCTGGGGTTCGGTCAACGTGACCGTGACGGCGCCGGCCAACTGCTGGTCCGTCGGCTTGCCGAGCCGGTCCAGCAACGGCGTACTGGCGACGGTCGCCGTGCTGCCGCTGGGTCTCTTCACGACGCTGAACGGACCGGTCCTGGTCCGGTCCTCGCCGAACGTGAACCGCCACCCGGTCAGCGGCTTGCATTTCGGGTGGGCGGCCGCCTCGGCCGCCGGGTCCACCGGCTGCCCCACCCCGTAGCCGCTGTCCGGTCCCAGTTGCGCCAGGCTCTCCTGGTCGTTGCCGCGCACGCGGTCGGCGACGATCTGCGGGTACGAGCCACACAGCCTCGCGGCGAGCGTGACCGTGTAGATGACCGGTGCCGACTTCGAGAACGGCTCGGGATCCGGGTACGCCGCCGCCGCCGTCCCACCGAGCATGGCCACTAGGGCGCAGACCCCCGCCGCATGACTCCACCTGCCGGCCACCTGCCCAGTATGCTCGGGCGTGTGTTGCAAAACGGACACGATCGCGAAGCGGTTCGCGTCGTACGCGGTGCGCCTACTCCGGAAGAGGTAGCCGCGCTGGTCGGCGTACTGCTGACTCGTCGTGGCGAAACGCGGACGGCGCCGCCCGCGCGGTGGCGGACCAGCGCGTTGCCGGTCTGGCCCGGTCTGCGACCCGCCCCCGGCGCGTGGCGCGCCTCCTCACTCCCGCGCTGACTCGGTCGTCGTGGTCTGCCGCCGGCGCGGCAGCGCGATCCCGCGGCGGGCGCGTTGCTCCGCGAGCCGCTGCTGGGCCTTCTCGACCGACGGCAGCTCGTCGACCAACTGCCGCCCACACTGCTTGCACACCAGGGATTCGGTGGGTATGGGGGTGATGCAGTACGGGCAGTCGCGGGCGACGAACGACCGGGCCTGGCCGATACCGATCTGCACGACGAGCTTGATCACGGCGAACATGACGAACGCGAGGATCATGAAGTTGATCGTGTCGGTGAGGAACGCGCCGTACTTGATCCGCGCGCCGTTGAGGGAGAACGACAGCTGCGTGAAGTCGGGCTTCCCGAACACGGCCGCCACCAGCTGCATCAGTACGTTGTTCGCCAGCGACTCGACGAGCTTCGCGAACGCGGCTCCGATGAGGAAGCCCAACGCGAGGTCGAGCACGTTGCCGCTGACCGCGAATGCCTTGAACTCCCGCCAGAACTTGAGCATGCCCGGAATGTTGTCACGTCCCTCGTATCCGGCCGCAACCCGCTAGCCTCTGCCCGGTGGACGAATATGTGCGGATCGATGCCGACCTGCGCGGCATGAAGGACGTCGCCGCCACGCTGGCCGCCGAGCTGACGAGGAACTACGTACCGCGTCTGCACCGGATCGACGCGGACCTGGTGACGCCAGCCGGAGGCGCGTCGTTTCCGGAACTACTCCGGTTTCTCGAACGGCACCGGGAGAGCCAGCAGGTCGCTACCGCGCTGCTCGCCGAGCACGGCGACGCCACGGGAGCGCTGGCGCACGCGGCCGACCTCATCGCGACGCGGTACGGCGATGCCGACGGACTAGCCGCGGCCCGGGCCCGGGACGTGGAGCGGATCCTTCGGTGACGTCGAACTGGTCGGCGCTGAGCGTGCCGGAGCTGTGGGCGCTGGTGGCCCCGATCGACACTGATCCACAGTGGACACACGTGGCGGGTTGGCGCCAGGCGCTCGAGCTGACCACGCACCACCTCGAGCGGATGGCCGAGTACCGGTCGCGGATCGCCGCCGTCTGGCCACCCGAGCGGAACGAGGCCGCCCGCGCGTACCTGGCCAAACTCGACGAGATGGTCGCGTCGTTGCGGAAGATCTGCGACGCGGCGACCGCGAACTACGAGACGGTCAGGTCCGTTACCGCGGCGGTCGACATGGCGCGGATACAGCTCTGGCTGGTCAATGACGAGTACGCGGTGGCCGGTGCGGCTTTGCGGGCGGAGCTGACGTCGTATGCGCGCGCGGTCATGGCGGAGCTGGGCGGCGTACTGGCCGCGGCCACCGTGGCACTGGTCCTCCCGCCGGCGTACGCGGCGCCGCGAGTGGC
>Ga0209382_10004557_pt1 | contig 18474 bp, 17 predicted proteins | sample SoiMetdeltSBSDD5_FD_187599 | JGI IMG/M metagenome (GOLD analysis project Ga0209382, IMG submission 187599) | Bulk soil microbial communities from a Populus tree surrounding site in Tennessee, USA - Soil MetaG P. deltoides SBSDD5 (SPAdes) (version 2) | ecosystem: Environmental > Terrestrial >...
AACGGCGCCACGACAAACTTCACGCACGCCGGCGGGGTGACCGCCCCCGGGAATGCCTTCTATCTGGTGACGGCGTTCGACGCCGCCGGGCTCGAATCAGGGGCGGGCCATGACCTGCCGAACGGGGTGGGCGATCTCGTCGTGAGCTTCACGGCGCCCTTGACCGTGCACCTCTCCTGGAGTCCGGTCACGACCGACGTCCAGGGGAACGTCACCCAGGTGCGCTATCAGATTCACTCCACCGCCACGCCGGTCGGCCGGCTCGGACTCGGGCCGGGGACGATCCTCCAGGACAACGTGACCGGAACCTCGGCCAACCTGAGCATCGCCGCCAACCCGCTTGAAATCACGACCTCGGCCAGTACGAATCCGAAATCGCAAGACGATTTTCCGAATGAACGACTCGCCGTCGTATCCATAATCAGGTCGGTTTTCCGGGCAGCGGACCGTTGCCAGCACCTATCCTGCCGGTGCGATGAAGTTCCGAGCGAATTCCGACTGACGCGTAGTTGGCCTGATTTCAGCGGGTCGCTTCATCTGTTCGCCACAAGCGACGGAACGACTCGTTGGAAGACCGTCCCAGCCCGGTGTCGAGTCCAGAGGCAAACGCTGTCTCATTAGCAGGCAACCCGCCCCCTTTCGGACTCCAGATTCTGACGCGGTCAGTGTCCGTGCTGATGCTCCTGAATGTATTCCTGTTTCAGACCGAGCTTCTCCGGCGCGTGCAGCACCAGCATCTTCATCCGAATGTCCGACGGAACCTCTCTCGCCGTCAGCTTGGAAATGACGAACATAAGGACAATCGCCAGCGGCAAAGCCCAGATAGCCGGTTGCTCGGCTAGGATGCGCAACAGCGGATGACCGGCGTAAAAGTCGGCCAGACCCCTGGCCCACAGTGCCTGGTCGGCGAGCATGGTGCTGGCAATGGCCACCAGACTGAGGGTGCCGCCCGCCAGCATGCCGGTCGCCGCGCCCTTCATCGTGACCCCGCGCCACCAGGTGCTCAGGAACAACAACGGAAAATAGCTCGTGGCGGCAATGGCAAACGCCCAGCCGACCATTTTGTTGATCTCGAATTTCTCAACCAGGAAACCCAGCAGGATCGCGCCACCGCCGCACAGCACCGCGCAGACCTTGAACATGCGCATCCGCTGATCGGGAGTCGATTTCGGATTCAGCATCCGGCCATAGACATCGTGGGCCAGCGCGCCGGTCAGAGAGACAAGCAGGCCGCTGAAAGTGCTCATAAAAGCGGCGAACGCGCCGGCGCAGGTGATGCCGCTGAAGACGCTTCCCCACGGGAAGCGTCTGGTTGAGGGTTGAGAGTTGAGAGTTGAGGGCGGAGTGGGGCGAGACTCCGTCGAGCCCTGTTTGCCGACAACGTCGGCGCGAGCGGAGCGAGCATCATTGTTAGTGGCCGGCTGGGAGACGCTCGCTACGCTCGCCTCTCCCGCAGTCGCGGGATCGGAAGTGGGCTCGACGGAGTCTCGCCCCACCGGGTTCAAAATCCGCGGAAGTTCCAACACCACCTTGTCCGTCCCTTTCGCGCCAGTGCCGGCGTAAAGCTCGGGCAAGAGGTTGCGGCCCATCACGCCGAACACGGGCGGAAACAAATAGAAAACGCCAATGAGGATCATGACCCACATCGTGGTGCGTTTGGCGGCGACGCCGTCGGGGTTGGTGTAGAACCGCACGAGAATGTGCGGGAGACCAGCCGTGCCGCAGACCAGCGCGATGATCAGCGAGTAGGTATAGAGGAGGGCAAGAGGCTTCTCATGCGATCGCAGCCAGGCCTTCTGAACGGCCGCCATCGGGTTGCCGTTCTTCTCTCCAAATTCAATGGCGTTGATCGCGCGAAAATGTTTCGCACTCTCCGGCACGACCACGAGACCATTGGTTTTGAACAAGGCCTCCAGCCGTTCCTTGACCTCATTGGCACTGAACAGACCATCACGATGATAGAATACGCCGCTGGAAGTTTTCGACGGCGGTTTGACAAGCTTCCATCGGCTCAATCGGCCGCCAAAGAAATCGTCGATGCGGCCGATCAGGCCAGTGTTGCGCGGCACGAGTGTGCGGCCGGTCAGCTCTGCATAAGTGGCGAGGGCCTGGGTCAGGTTGGTCTCGCTCATGTTCACCGTCATCTTGGTGTCGGGCGCGAGGTCAGCGCGGAGCGGAATCTTGCCGATGAACTGCGCGTTGTTCGTGAGCGTCGCAGCCGCGGCCTTGGCGGCCTTGGTGGTGAGCGGGCCGAACGGAGAGAGCCAGGTGGAGTCGGTGGGGGCTTTGCCGGGCATTGGAGAACGTCGAACTTCCAACATCGAACTTCCAACATCGAACTGGCCAGCTGTTGCATTCGTTCGATGTTCAGCGTTCGATGTTCGATGTTCGATGTTCGCCCCGAGCTGTCTCCCGTAATGCCCGTACACCGCCATAAGCACGAAGATCGGCACCGAGATGGCGAACATCTTGAGCCAATACTGAAACGCCTGCACCAGCGTGATCCCTTTCATGCCGCCCAGCGCGACATTCAGTGTGATCACCGCGCCCACGACGAACACACCCACCCCGTAGTGTAGCCCCTTGAGCGCCTCGCCCTTTTCGTGCGGCGCGAGGAACGCGAGCGCTGTCTCGCGGAAGTCCAGATCCTGAAAGATGTAGCCGAGCGTCGTCCCCGCCCCCTTCATCTGAGGCATGGTGTAGAAGAACCCGATGAAGAGCACGAACACCACCGCGATCTTGCGGAACACCGGCGAGTCGAACCGCCCCTCGGCGAAATCTGGAATCGTGTACGCCCCGAACCGCCGCAGCGGCCCGGCGATGAACAGCAGCAGGAACAGGTAGCCGCACGCGTAACAGACCGGATACCAGAGCGCGTCGTAGCCGCTCGACATCACCATGCCCGCCACGCCCATGAACGACGCGGCGCTGAGGTATTCGCCGGAGATGGCGCTCGCGTTCCAGCCCACGCTCACGCTTCGCCCGGCCACGAAAAAATCGCTGGCGGTCTTCGACTTCTTCGCCGACCAGAAACCCATCCAGATGGTGGCGATCACCGTCAGGGCGCTGAAGGTGAGGATGTAGGGGTCGATGGTCATAATTACGAATGTCGAATGACGAAATCCGAAAGAAGCTCGAAGTTCGAAATACGAATCTGACGGTAGCGAACGCGCTTTTCGGGCTTGGGGCTTCCGGTTTCTTTCGTCATTCGGTTTTCGTCATTCGTCATTATTTGTCGCTGTCCTCCCCTCGCCTTTCCCCTTCCACTTCCAGCACTTCCCTCTCTTCCAGCGCAATCGACCGCTTGATGAACGCCCACGAGATCAGCCACACGAACGGAAAGAACAGCACGCCCAGGACGAACCACGTGAGCGTGAAGCCGAACACGCGCACCGCCATCAGTTCGGGGAAGAAATAGTTGAGCAACGGCAGTCCAAGCAGGGCGATCAGGAAGGTGACGGAACAGGTGATGGAAAGCCGGAGTTGCCGGCGCATGAGTGAGTGCAGGAATGCCTCGCTGTGGATGTCCGCGTTCGAGCCTTTCCGGGGTTCCATGGCCGAAAGCAATAACAAGGAACGGCGAAGTTTTCAAAGCTCAAAGCTCAGAGCTCAGAGCTCAAACTAAGCTCCAAGAACCAAGCTCCAAACAAATCCCAAGCACCAACTTCCAAGAACCGAGCCAAATGACGACCTCCGATGAATGGACGTTCGATCACCGTGTTTGCACTTTGGAGCTTGCGATTTGGAGCTTATTTCGATCATGGGGCTTGGGTTTTGGAGCTTCAGATCGCCCTTCCCAAACCCGGCACCGGTAGCGTACCTTCACCGCGCTCCGAAAATGCCTAGCGTTTACATCAAAACCTACGGTTGCCAGATGAACGAGCGGGACAGCGAAGCCGTCGCCGCCCAGCTCGTGGCGAAAGGCTATTCCCTGGCGCCGTCGGAACGCGTCGCGGATGTCATTCTGTTGAACACCTGCAGCGTGCGCGACATGGCCGAACAAAAAGCATTGAACAAGATGCAAAACCTCGTCGCCGAAACCCGTCGCACCCGGCCGAACGTGGTGCTGGGTTTCCTGGGTTGCATGGCCCAAAGCCGCGGACGCGAATTGATCGACAAACTGCCGGACGTGGACCTCGTCATCGGGACGCAGAAGTTTCATCGCACTGTGGATTATCTCGATGACATCCTCGCTGGTCACCGCGACAAAGTAGTCGATATCGCGGAAGAAGCAGGGAGTGAGGCGACGATCAAGGAGCACTTGCATTCCGGAGGCCGTAGAAACAACGGCGATCATAGATCGCCACTACAGACGACGGCGTTCGTCAGCATCATGCAAGGGTGCAATCAGTATTGCACGTTTTGCATCGTGCCTTACACGCGCGGCGCGGAGCGGAGCCGGACGATCCCTGACGTTGTCGCCGAGTGTCACGAACTGGTCTCGCGCGGGGTGAAGGAGATCACCTTGCTGGGGCAGATCGTGACGAGCTACGGCAAGCGTGAGATCGGAACGAAAGATGGGAAGTCGGCGTTCGTGCAACTGCTCGAAGCCGTGAGCGGGATTGAAGGTCTGGAACGCATTCGGTTCACTTCGCCGCATCCGAAAGGGTACGGTGACGATCTTGTCGCGGCATTCGGTCGCCTGTCCAAACTCTGTGAGAGCGCGCATCTGCCCGTGCAGAGCGGCAGCAACCGCATCTTGAAACTCATGCATCGCGGCTACTCGCGCGAGCGGTTCCTCGAAATCGTCGCAAAACTGCGGCGCGTGAAACCGGAGATGGGAATCACCACCGACGTCATTGTTGGGTTTCCCGGTGAGACGGAAGCGGACTTCGAGGAGACGCTGTCACTGGTGCGCGAAGTCGGGTTCGACAACGCGTTTGTGTTCAAATACTCGCCGCGACGGGATACACCGGCGGCGACGATGCCGGACCAGGTGCCGCGGGAAGTGATCGAGGACCGACATGCCCGGCTGCTCGATCTGGTGAACGAGATTGGCAAGGTAAGGTATCGCCGGTATGTCGGACAACGGGTGCAGGTCCTGGTGGAAGGTCCGAGTCGCAGGAACCCGGAGCGGTTCGAGGGCCGGACTCGCAGCAACAAGATCGTGGTGTTTGAAGGGAGCGAACGGCATTGCGGGCAGTTGCTCGAACTGAATATCGATCGCGCCGGCTCGTTCACCCTTTACGGCGACCCGGACATCCTGAATGACGAATGACGAATTGCGAATGACGAAGGTATTTCGAATCCCAAATGAGGAACGAGGTTCGGCTCCCAAGGTGGCCGAATATCATTCGGCGAAAGTGGTTGGACAGCTCGTTTTTCGGATTTCGGACTTTGGGCTTCTTTCGTCATTCGGATTTCGGCCTTCGTCATTGCTATTGTTCTAAGCGCAATGAAACTTTCCACTCTCGCCATTCTGCTGGGCCTCGGATTCGGTCTGCCGCAACTTTACGGTTTGTTGAAGCCGACAGAACTCCGCGAAGCCGCCCGCAAATTTCCGCGCAACGAGCCGTGGGGCTACGGACTGATGTTGCTCGGCACGGCGTGGTTTCTCTGGAACCTCAAGAACGAGAACATCGCCGACTTTGCGGCGTACAAGTCCGCTCTGCTGGCCGGATTCGCGCTGGTCGGCATCGCGACGTGCGTTTTTGTCCGGGATTTCCTGGCGGTGCGGGGCCTGGCGATCGTTTTTCTGTTGCTCGCGAAACTGATGGTGGACACCGCGCGCTGGGCGGAGACGGAATGGCGCCTCGTGATCGTGACGTGGGCGTATCTCCTGGTGATCGCCGGAATGTGGTTCACGATTTCGCCCTGGCGGATGCGCGACCTGATCCAGTGGGGCACCGCGACCGATCGGCGTGTCCGCGTTGGAAGCGGCGTGCGTCTGGCGTTTGGTTTGTTCGTCGCGATCCTGGGACTGACGGAGTTCCGCCGCGTGGAAGCCGAGGCCGCGCGGACTCCGGAGGTGCCTCCCGCGATTGAGCGTTCGGGTAGCCCGTGAAACCGGCGCGGGGAAAAATCCTTGTCATCCGTGGCGGGGCGATCGGCGACTTCATTCTGACCCTGCCGGTTTTGGCGGCCTTGCGGCGGCAGTTCCCGGAAACGCGCCTCGAAGTCCTGGGTTATCCGCACATCGCTCAACTGGCAATGGCCGGAGGACTGGCGGATGCGGTCCGGTCTATCGAAGCACGTGCGCTGGCGGGCTTTTTCGCGCGGGGTGGTCCCCTCGAAGAAAAGCTTGCCGAGTATTTCTCCGGATTCGCAATCATCATCTCCTACCTCTACGACCCGGACCTCGTTTTCCAGGAGAACGTGGCCCGCGCCTCCACGGCGCAGTTTATCGCCGGCCCGCACCGTCCGGACGAGGCACTGGACGAACACGCGACGGCAGTCTTTCTGAAGCCGCTTGAACGACTGGCAATTTTCGACGCGGATCCAGTGCCGCAGCTGATGCTCGCAGAGGCAAGGGCAGCGGTTCCTTCGGAAGGCAAATGGCTCGCCTTGCACCCCGGCAGCGGGAGCGAGAAGAAGAACTGGCCGGAGCAGAACTGGCGGCGGTTGATCGCGCATTTCGCTCTCATCCCGAATCTCAACTTGTTGCTGGTGGGCGGCGAGGCGGAAGGCGACCGGTTGCAGCGACTGGCGACAGCTCTGCCAGCGGGTCGATTTCAACTCGCGCAAGGCCTGCCGCTGGTCGAACTGGCGAGTCGGCTGAAAGGCTGCATTGGATTCATCGGCCACGATTCCGGCATCACGCACCTGGCCGCCGCGTTGCGCGTGGCCTCCCTCGTCCTTTGGGGCAGCACCAGGCAATCTGTCTGGCGCCCACGCCACGATCATGTCTCGATCGTCGCGTCCGGGGATGGAGCTGCCGCCGGAATCAGCGTCGAGGCTGTCGTTGCCGAAGCCGCGCGCAGCTTGTTGCGCTGAGCGGACCGACCGCAATCACTTCACGTCCTGATTTCTCCGGGCATCTTCCCTCATCTTGTTAAGCCGCCTGTTTCGGAGATAAGCCCTCCAGGCGTCGAAACAGAGATAGCCAACGAACAGGGCCGCAATGATGACAATGGGCCACATCCAGGCGCTGTCGAAACTGAACGCAGTACGTGATCCTGCCCCCTCGATTGGATTCAATGGATCCATCGCTAAACAAAAACAATATCAGTTTTCTGACCGACTCTTTGGAATTCCTCACAGACTTGGGTAAGACACTAACACTGAGAATCTCGCTGGCAAACGAAAACTCTCTGCATTCTCTTTGAAAACTCCGGTCACACTCCGTTTGCAACGTTATGTCCCGGCCCCTTGATCCGACGCCGCTCGACGGCGGCCCCTCGAACGAAAAGCTTCACCTCGGCCGACAATTCTGCGCCTGAGAATTCAATCAGACAAAAATCGGCCGACCGACCGCAAACCAGGTCGACTTCGAAACCCGCGAACCGGGCCGGCCGAATCGAAAAGCCATCCCAGACGTCCTGCCAGGGGCATCCGAGCATCTGCGCGGCGCGAAACACTCCGTCCATCGGTCTCAGCGCGGACCCGGCGTAGTTCGGGCCGCCCGGCTGGCGGACGATCTGATCCTCGCCCACCACGACCTTGAGCGATCCTATCGTATAACGCCCCGGAGATGCGCCGGCCGCGGCCATCGCGTCGGTGATGTAACAAATCGAATCACTCGGTAAGGCCCGGTGGATGAGCCGGAACAGCGCGGGTGAAACATGGATTTGGTCGGGGATCAAACTGACTGCGAGTCCGCGCGTGTCCAAAACGCGCCAGAGGATGTTGTCGTGACGATCGAGTTGCTGCGGACAGGCGTTACCAAGATGAGTGAAGCCGGTTGCACCGGCCCTGACTGCTTGTCGCAGGATTTCCGCAGATGCGTTCGTGTGCCCCAGACTGACTCTGACGCCGAGCGACGTCGCCAGCGCAATCGCTTCGAGCGCGCCTTGCCGTTCGGGCGCGATCGTCAACAGCAGCGGGTCTGTGTCTGTGATCGCGCGCAACTCGCGGATGTGATCCGGCGCCGGATCGAGCATCAGCGCCGGATTATGCGCGCCATGAAAACCGGGTTCCGCCGAGAGAAAGGGTCCCTCCACATGCCAGCCGGCAATCGCCCGTTCAAGTTCGAGTGATGACCTGCGAAGCTGGCGCAGGCGCTTGAGTCGGGCGGTCAGCTTCGGCCATTCGTCTGTGATGAGCGTCAGCAAATACCGCGCGCATCCGAACGCTCGCAGCGCTCGTGTCGCCTCCAGCAATTGATCGACCGTCACATTGTCCTGCTGAAAATCGACGCCGGCGAAACCGTTGACTTGCAGGTCGACGAGCGCAGGAGCGAGCCAAACATCGCCATCCGGTGGCGTGGATGCCGCTTCGCACGCAGTAATAATTCCTTGCCGCCAACTCACGCGGCCAGGTTGTCCGGTCGCGTAATGCCGCGCGAAGATTTCTCCATCCGTCACGCGGCCTATCTCGGTGGCTTCACCGGTCGATTGCAAGCGTTTTGCAGCGAGAAAATTCTTGTAATTGCCACACCGCCTCCGCATAGGTCTTGGCCTATGAAAGTCGAGTTTTACGGCCACGTTCGGCAGTATCGAAACATCCAGAAGGAGATCGACGCCAACATCCAGGAAGTGCTCCTGAGCGCCCAATACGTCATGGGCCCCATGCTCAAACGATTCGAAGGGGAATTGGCGCGCTACCACGGCATGAAATACGCCGTCGGCGTCGGCAACGGCACCGATGCCATCTGGCTCACGCTGATGGCGCTGGACATCGGCCCCGGCGACGAAGTCATCACGCACCCGAATACGTTCTTCGCCACCGCCGAAGCGATCTGGATCGCCGGCGCCACAACGGTCTTCGTCGATTGCGATCCTCGGACGAAGTGCATTGATCCCGCAAAAATCGAAGCGGCCATCACGCCAAGGACCAGGGCGATCATCCCGGTGCACCTTTACGGCCAGTGCGCCGACATGAAGGCCATCAAGAAGATCGCCGACCAACACAAACTGCGTGTCATCGAGGACAACGCGCAAGGGATTGGCGCGCACGGCGACGGCTTCAAAGTGGGCGAGCTGAGCGATGCGGCGACGACCAGCTTCATCATCCAGAAGAACCTCGGCACCTTCGGCGACGGCGGCGCGCTCGTCACGAACAACGCGGACATCGACGCGCGCATCCGCAAGCTGCGCAATCACGGCTCCAACGCGCGCAACGTCCACAGCTACGGTTTCAACAGCCGTCTCGATGACCTGCATGCCGGCGTGCTCAGCGCCAAGCTCAAACACATCGACGAGTCGAACGACCTGCGACGGAAGTGGGCCGCCCGCTACACGGCCGGATTGACGAGTTGCCGCCACCTCGATCTCCCTGTCGAACTGCCCGGCTACCGCCACGTGTTCCATCTTTACGTGGTCGAGACGAAGAAGCCCGGGCAGCGCGATCCGTTCCTGAAATTCCTCAATGACGCCGGCATTGACGCCAAGACGCATTACTCGATCGGGATCCACCAGCAGGCCGGTTATCCGTGGGGCAAGGGCGCGCGCGTCGCCGGTTCGCTGACGAACGCCGAACACAACGCCGCCTGTTGCATCAGCCTCCCCATGTTCCCCGAGCTGACCGCCGAGGAAGTGGATTACGTTATTGCGAAGGTGAAGGAGTGGGATGGTAGCCAGGGCTGAATGACGAATAACAAATGCCGTGGGTCCTAAGGTGAGGCGGCGCTAAATCGAAGGTGGGGCGAGACTCCCGTCGAGCCCTGACTCAGCCCCGAAGCGGCGAAAGAGAGCCAGGATTCAGAAGACTCTCACCCCACCGGTTTTGAGGTCAGGGCTCGACAAGAGTCTCGCCCCACCGACTGACAAATTAGAAAGGCATGACCGGTAATGCACCATTTTCAGAACCGGGACGCGAGAACCCGTCTCCGGGTGTGCATATTCAGTTGGGACGACCCAATTTTGTCCTCCTCACGGTCAACGCAGAGCATCGCGAGCCGTGGTTGGCCAATGCACTCGTTCAAAAGCTCCTGCATCAAACGTGGCAGGAAGCGACGGCGTGGCTGGCCAGCGATTACCTGATTATGCCCAACCACCTGCACTTATTCTGCGCTCCACGAGATTTGGCGTTCACCATTGAACAGTGGATCACGTACTGGAAGCGCGAGTTTCGGCGCAAGCATGGCCACGGGGAGTGGCGCTTTCAATCGCGCGGTTGGCATCACCGGCTGCGCGAGGACGAGGATTATTCAGCCAAGTGGCTTTACGTTCAGGAAAATCCTCTCCGAAAGAATCTCGTCGCTCGAATTGAGGATTGGCCTTACAAGGGCCGTGTCCATGACGTTCGGTGGTGAGGGACGTTCAATTCGCAAAAAGCCATTGCGGTGGCGGTGGGGCGAGACTCCCGTCGAGCCCTGACTCAGCCCCGAAGGGGTGAAAGAAGCAGGGTTCGAGACCATTACTCCGCAAGTTTGAAATTAGGGCTCGACAGGAGTCTCGCCCCACCACTCAGGTAGAGAAAGCATGAACGGTGATGCACCATTTTTAGAACCAGGGACTCTCACACCAGGTTTTGAAGTCAGGGCTCGACAGGAGTCTCGCCCCACCAACAGATTCTGTGCTGACAATTCATGAAATAGATTATGAGCCAAACCTACACGGTCCTCGTCATCGGCATGGGCAAGCGCGGCTTGCACCACGCCACGTTCTTCAAAGCCAATCCGCGCTTTGAGTTAATCGGCATCTCGAGCCGCGATCCGGCGCGTTTGAACGGCGCGCTCGGCAAGCTTGGCAACGTACCCTCCAGCAGCGACGCCCGCGCGCTCGCCCTTTCCGCGAAACCGGACATCTTCTGCTTTTGCACCCCCCCGAACGTGCGCCTGGACATGGTCAAGCTTGGCATCGATTGCGGCGCGAAGTTGATCGCCTTCGAGAAACCGGTTGCGCTCACGAGCAATGAGATGTTCGCCATGCGCGACCTCATTCGCAAGGCCGGCGTGAAGGCGGTGGTGAGCCATCAGCATCGTTACGGCGTCCACTATCGCAAGGTGAAGGAGATCGTCGCGAGCGGCGCGCTCGGCCGCGTCCACACCGTCTATGGCACCGCCACAGGCTGGATGACGCACATGCTCTCGCACCTCATCGACTACACCTGCTGGTTCAACAGTTACGCGCCCGCCACGTGGGTCATGGCCCAGGCGGCTGGCCGGTCGAAGTTCAGCGACAGCCATCCGTCGCCCGATTACATCGCTGGTTTTGTGCAATTCGCCGACGGCGTGCGCGGCATCTACGAGTGCGGCGCCGGCGCGCCCGACCAGCCCGAAGTCGCGAAATGGTGGGGTAAAAACCGCATGGGCGCTCACGGGACCGAAGGCTTCGCGGAAGTCCTTACCAATGGCGGCTGGCGCACGGTCACGAAGAGTGGCGGCGCACAAAACGGCGAAGGGGCGATGAACTACGATCTCGACATGCCGCCGTACATCCAGGAAATGGCCGATTGGCTGGACGACGACCAGAGAGTCCATCCCTGCAATTTCGATCACGCCTGCCAAGGCGCCGAAATCATGCTCGCGCTCCAACGTTCCGCGGCCGAAGGCGGACAGGTCGCGCTGCCGCTTACTGCTGGCGCCGACGAACAAGCGATGCTCCGAGCGAAAGCGCCGGAGCGTCCCGTACTCGTGTCGTGCGAACAGAATCGGAAGGAGTTTGGTTTGGGCTAAGTCACCATGAACCTGGTAGGGCGCGTCACTCCGTGCGCGCCGGTCGGCCAGGGCGCTCCTTGCTTTTCTTCGTGTCCATTCGTGTTCATTCGTGGTTAACTCCGCGGCGTGGAAGTCATCATTCGACCGGACGCAGACGCCGCCGCCGGGTTGGTGGCGCGAATTATCGCGAAGGAACTGCGCGCGAATCCGCACCTCGTATTAGGTCTGGCGACCGGACGCACGATGGAGTCGGTTTACCGCGTGTTGGTACGGATGCATCGGAAAGGAGGACTCGATTTCTCGCTGTGCAGCACCTTCAATCTCGACGAATACGTCGGCCTGGCGCTGAGCGATCCGCACTCGTATCGGCACTACATGAACGAGCACCTGTTCCAACACGTGAACGTGGAGTTGCGAAACACACATCTGCCGAATGGCCAGGCACCCGACCTCGACGCCGAGTGCCGAAGCTATGAAGCCGCCATTGCCAAGTTTGGCGGCATCGACCTTCAATTGCTCGGCATCGGACGCGCCGGCCACATCGGTTTCAACGAGCCGTTGTCGGCGTTCAAATCACGAACTCGCGTGAAGGCCCTCGCACCGCTCACGCTCGAACAGAACGCCGAGTTTTTTGGTGGCGCAGACAAAGTCCCGCGTCGCGCCATCACGATGGGCGTGGGAACGATCCTGGAATCGCGACGGTGCCTCCTGTTCGCGACCGGCGCTGAAAAGGCCGGAATCATTGCTAAAGCGGTGGAAGGCCCCATTACTTCGATGATTTCCGCGACCGCGCTCCAACTGCACGCGCACTGCACCGTTGTGGTGGATGAAGCCGCTGCCAGTTGCCTCGAAGGTTCGGAATATTATCGCCGCATCTTTGCCACGGAACCGGAGTGGGAGGAATTTCGCAATTTGGATTGAGTCACACAGCGGTCGCTGTCGGGTTAGTACACCGGTCACAATGTACGAAGGGCGCTGCTTTGTCGGTGCCCTGTTTGATATGTGGGAGAGGAGGAGCGGTTCCCTCCAGAAATAGAAATATGGAAGAACGGGAATTACCTAAGTCGTTCAGGGCCGATGCACTCGACATCCGGGTTTACTCGCGGCCGGAAGAGATGGCCGCTGCGGCTGCCGCCGCGGCACGCGATCATCTCGCCATGTGCGTGGCACGCCAGGGTGAGGCCAGAGTTATTCTGGCCACGGGCAACTCGCAGCTCAAATTCCTCGAACACCTCGTCGAACTCGGCGGCGTGAACTGGTCGAAGGTTATCCTCTTCCACATGGATGAATATCTGGGGATCGCGACGGACCACCCGGCCAGTTTTCGCCGTTACATGCGCGAGCGGGTAGCGGCCAAACTAAAGCCGCGCAAGTTCCACTACCTCGAAGGCGATGCGCTGGAGCCGATCAAGGAGTGCGAGCGCTACACACAACTGCTGCGGGCGCAGCCGATCGATCTCTGCGGCCTCGGCATCGGTGAGAACGGCCATCTCGCTTTCAATGACCCGCCGGTCGCGGATTTCGATGACAACCGGTGGGTCAAGATTGTGAAACTCGACGACGCCTGCAAACAACAGCAGGTTGGCGAAGGCCATTTCCCGAGCGCGCAATCCGTCCCGTCCTATGCGCTCACCCTCACGATTCCCGCACTGTGCTCAGCAAAGAGAATGGTTTGCATTGTGCCAGACAAGCGGAAGGCACAAGCGGTCAAGGATGCGCTCCGTGGCCCGATCGGCACCGCTTGCCCCGCCTCCTTCCTGCGGAAGCAGGCTCACTGCACGTTGTTCCTCGACGCGGATTCGGCGAGTTTAATATGAACGCACTGCGCTCATTTGTTCGGTGCACCGCCAGCGAACGTTTCGGAGCGCGGCCTTCCAGGTCGCACCACGACCGGAACACAGGGGGCCTGGGCACCTGCCAAAACCCGTATCGGAATTCCTCGGTTCGCTGCGTCCAAGATTGGCGCGCGCCGCGTTGGTTGCCGCTTTGCCGCGCCGGATTGATCACGGCACTTGTCTCTCTTGTCCCTGACGCACCTGGCGCGGAGATGACTTTCGCCCAACGGCTCGGTTGGAAGTCCAACGACGTTGTGGTCATCCTGCACGTGGACGACGTCGGCATGTCGCATTCCTCGAACCTCGGTGCCATTGAAGCGGTCGAGAAAGGCGTCGCCACCTCGTGGAGCGTGATGATGCCGTGCCCGTGGGTGCCGGAGATCGCGCATTACCTCAAGGGCCATCCCGAAGTGGACTGCGGTTTACACCTGACGCTGAACTCGGAATGGTCGCTCTTTCGTTGGGGACCACTGGCAGGCAAAGCGCGCGTGCCGGGCCTTGTGGACGGCGAAGGCTGCCTTTGGTCGAACGTCGAGCAGGTGACCCGCAACGCCACGCCCGACGAGATCGAGGCGGAAATCCGCGCGCAGATTGACCGCGCCGAGACACTCGGCCTGCCGATCACCCATCTCGACTCGCACATGGGCACGCTGCTCGCCAGATCGGATTACTTCGAGCGGTTCGTCAAGGTCGGCGTCGAAAAGCAAATCCCCATCCTTTGCGTCGGCAGTCACATGCCTCACGCGCTGCGGGGCCACCGCGAGGCCGCCACGCGGTTGCATCCGTGGGTGAAGAAGATCTGGAACGCGGGCCTTCCCGCCATCGACGACATTCACACGGATTCCTACGGCTGGAAGCCGGAAGAAAAGACGGAGAAGCTGCTCGCGCTTTTGAAGGAATTGCAGCCGGGCATAACGGAAATCCTGTTTCACGCCTCCCTGCCCACCGAGGATTTTCCGGTGATCACGGACTCCAGCGAATCCCGCCATGCCGACCTCAAGGCGCTCACCGATCCGCGCGTCAGGACATTGATTCAGGAACGCGGCATCATTCGGACCACGTGGAGAGAATTGAAGGAGCGCCGAAAGAAGGCGGCGCCGATGGAGTGATTGACTCACCCGACATCGCAACTCTAAACAAAGCCATGCAAGCCTTCGAACTCTCCTCGATCAATCGGCAGCGCCTGCGCGACGCCAAAAGCTACGTGGAATTCCTTCGCGTGCCGGCGTTGAGCATCGGACTTTACGTCCTGCCGCCCGGTGGCGTTGATGCGCAGAAACCACATACCGAGGACGAGGCTTATTATGTCATCCGTGGACGGGGTATGATTCGGATCGAGAAAGAAGACCGTGAGGTGCAGGAGGGAAGTGTGGTGTTTGCGCCGGCAGGCGCGCCGCATCATTTCCACTCCATCACCGAGGAACTGCAGATCCTCGTCTTCTTCGCGCCGGCAGAGGGAACGAACGCCTGACGCGGAGCGACAGGACCATCCAACCTCCTGATTGGAACAGGAGCAAACAGAGAGAACAGAGGCCGGAGCGAGCAAGGCGTTGTGTTCCGGAAGACCGTCCGCCGCTCGCTATTCGGTAACCTCCACCCGTCCGGTGCGAGATTGCCGGATTCCGCCTTCCCTCCGTTTCCTCTGTTCCTCTGTTTCCTCTGTTTCCTCCTGTAAATCATCGAATGACAGTGCAGCCACTCGTCCATCACTCCATCGGATACTTCAAACCCCACTGCGCGCGGATGGTGTCGAGTGTGCGCATGATCGAAACCGACTCATCCAACGGCATCAACGCGCTTTCAAGTTTGCCGCCGCGAATACAACTCATTACTTCCCGAGCCTCGTATTCGTAACCGTTGCCTTCCAGAGGAAAGTCTAAACGTTCGTCGGATTTGCCCTCGCGCGACAGTGTCATCACGGTTGGCCGCCACCAGGGGCTGTGAATCCGGATGCGGCCTTGCGTGCCGGTAATGATCGCTTCCTGGGCCGTCTCCAAACGAATCGCGGTGTGCAGAATGGCCATTTCGCCGCGATCGTGAGTCAGGATCATCGCCGCTTCGTCATCCACACCGGTGGGCCCAAGATTTGCCGTGCTGACGACCTTGCCTGATGGGCCGAACAGCATCGAAGCCAGCGACACAGGATACACGCCCACGTCCAACAAAGCTCCGCCGCCCAACTCCGGCCCGAACAATCGCGGCTCGTCCTGATACTCCGCGCGAAAACCGAAGTCGGCAGTCAATTGTCGCACCTCGCCAATCGCGCCGGCGTCCAGTAGTTCGCGCAGCTTTGCCATAAGTGGAAAGAAGCGCGTCCACATGGCTTCCATGAGAAACAACTTCCGTTCGCGCGCCAGTCCGATGACCTCGCGTGCCTCGGCGGCGTTAATGGTGAATGGCTTTTCGCACAGAACGGCTTTGCCGGCTTTCAGCGCGAGTTGCGTGTTTTCCGCGTGGCAGGAATGAGGTGTGGCCACGTAAATCACTTCGACTTCCGGGTCCCGGACCAGTTCCGTGTAGCTCGGGTAACGCCGCGCGATTTCAAACTCGTCAGCGAAACGTCCAGCCGCCTCGGCCGAACGGGAGCCGACGGCGAGCAATTCGGCTTCGGGCAAACGGCGAAGGGCAGCGGCAAACTGGTGAGCGATTTTGCCCGTTCCGAGAATCCCCCAGCGGATGCGATTGGTCATTGGCCCGTGGTGTCGCCCGGCCAGGAGTTCTTGTCAAATCGGATGCGTCCTTGAAACGGAGTCTGCTGGACGGCCGTGGCGAGAGAGACGCTCAGAATGTCCCATGAGCGCTGGGAATGCGATCCCCTCTCCTGGGGGAGAGGGTCAGGGTGAGGGCGAGTCAAAAATCTGATTTGGTTTTCTTGATCAACTTCTCCAGCCGCTGCCCGTATTCGACAAAGTTCCTGCTCGTCTCGGCGTCGCTTGTTTTTGATTTTGAGTTCGCGTCGTGGAAGACGACGACCATGTGGGGCTCGATGGAAATGCCGCCGTCGTAGCCGCGCGCGAAGGCATCCTTGAGAATATCGCGCACGCGGCCCTGGCCTTCGCCGGGCCAGTTGTATTCGGCGTCGTTCTTCGCCGGGTTCCACGTGGCGTCCTTGACGTGCATGTGCACGACGTGATCGCGGACGTGTTCCCAGAATTCCCACGCGTCCTGGCGCGGCCACGGCTTCGGTTTGCCGCGATCGAAGTTGAACACGGGATTGCCGGTATCGAAGACCCATTTGAGGCCGGGCGCCTTGTCAAGCAGCTCCAGCGCGTGTTTCCAGCTCATGCCGCCGTAGTTCATGCAGTTCTCGTGCACGGGCGTAATCCCGGCGTCGAGAAACATTTTCGTCACCTCGCGAACGCGGTCGAAGACGACGGACGGAATGCGGTCGTCGTCGTCTTTCGGTTTGAGACTCATGATGCGGACGAATTTCGTGCCGAGCCGCGTCATGCGTGGGATGCAGCGTTTGACTTCGGCGAGCGTCACGTCCCACGGCGTCTCGACGGTCTTCGCCCAGTTCATGATGGTGGAGCCAAAGCAATAAACGCCGATGCCCGCGGAGTGAAGCTTTTCGACGCAGAGGTCGAAGGCTTTGTCGGGAGTGTCGTGGAAGTTGGCTTTCGGAAAACCCGGGGCCTCCACGCCGCGCATTTCGAGATGTTTCCAGCCGAGTTCTTGTGTCGCCGCGATCTGAGCGTCGATCGTGTTGCCCGCTTCATCGCCAATGCCGGTGAGAATCATGGCTGAACTCTTAACCACGGATAGACATGGATCAACACGGATTTTTTTTCTGATTTGTGTTGGAAGGGAACGGATCCAACGGCCCGGAGTCTTCTGAACCGCAGATGGACGCCGATGAACGCAGATACCAGCCGTTCCTTGCTTTTTGAGATATCTGCGTCCATCTGCGTTTATCTGCGGTTAGTTCAATTGTAAAAAAGCCTGATCCTTTTTCTCCCCGGATTTCGCATTATCTGATAGAAGACCTTGCAACCATTCATGAACGAACCACGCCAGCGCGAGGAGACCATCTTTGAAGCCGCGGTGGCCTTGCCGCCCGAACGGCGCGCGACCTACGTCAAGGAAGCCTGTGGCAACGATGCCCAACTGCGCCAGCGCGTCGAGGCGCTCATGAAGGCGCATGACCAGGCCGGGGAATTCCTCGATAAACCTCCCGCCGCAGGTCCCGCGAAGACATTCGTTATCAACACCGCCATGGTTCCGGTGACCGAAGGCCCCGGGGACCGCATCAGCCACTACAAGCTCCGCGAGAATCTCGGCGAAGGCGGCTGTGGCGTGGTCTATGTCGCCGAACAGGAGGAGCCCGTCCGGCGCCGTGTCGCGCTCAAGGTCATCAAGCTGGGCATGGACACCAAACAGGTCGTCGCCCGGTTCGAGGCCGAACGGCAGGCGCTGGCGATGATGGATCATCCGAACGTCGCGAAGGTGCTCGACGCCGGCGCGACCGACACCGGCCGGCCGTTCTTCGTGATGGAACTCGTCCGGGGCATCCGCATCACCGATTATTGTGACCAGACCAATCTCAGCACAGGAGAGCGTCTCGACCTGTTCATCAAGGTCTGCCACGCCATCCAGCACGCGCATCAAAAGGGCATCATCCACCGCGACATCAAGCCCTCGAACATCCTCGTCACCCTCCATGACGGCGTGCCGGTGCCGAAGGTGATCGACTTTGGCATCGCCAAGGCGACGGAAGGGCGGCTTACCGACGCAACGGTTTATACCCAGTTGCACCAGTTTATCGGCACACCGGCTTATATGTCGCCCGAGCAGGCGGAGATGAGCGGGTTGGACATCGACACGCGCAGCGATATCTACAGCCTCGGCGTGCTGCTTTACGAATTGCTGGCGGGCAGCACGCCGTTCGACGCCAAGGAACTGATCGCTTCCGGCATCGACGAAATGCGCAAGACGATCCGC
>Ga0209382_10004558_pt1 | contig 18474 bp, 18 predicted proteins | sample SoiMetdeltSBSDD5_FD_187599 | JGI IMG/M metagenome (GOLD analysis project Ga0209382, IMG submission 187599) | Bulk soil microbial communities from a Populus tree surrounding site in Tennessee, USA - Soil MetaG P. deltoides SBSDD5 (SPAdes) (version 2) | ecosystem: Environmental > Terrestrial >...
AAGAGATTCTCCTGGCGCAAGGCGCTCTGATTCTCAAAGCGAGCGGGGCCGGCCCTGAAGCCCTGGCCAAGCAACGCGCGACCCAGGAGATGATGTTCGCCGTCCTCAAACGGGAGAAAGACAACGACACTGCCGAGAAGAAGATGCGCGAAGAATTCGACAAGCAGACGGCCGGCTTGAACGAAGACGAAAAGGCCCGGGCCAAACAACCTCTGGATGCGCAGATCAAAATGGTCTTGTCGCCTTGGTTTCGCTACTTCTTGACCTATGATCCGCGCCCGACATTAGCCAAGGTGAAATGCCCGGTGCTGGCGCTCAATGGCGAAAACGACCTGCAAGTGCCAGGCGCCGAGAATCTGCGCGAGATCGAAGCGACGCTCAAAGCCGCCGGCAATAAGGACGTGACGGTTATGCGCCTGCCCAAACTCAATCACCTGTTCCAGACCAGCGAGACCGGCTTGCCCGCCGAATACGTGAAGATCGAAGAGACTTTCGCGCCGGTCGCATTGAAGACCATCGGCGATTGGGTACTGGCTCATGGGGAGATGAAATAAACGGGGCATTCCTACAGCGGTTTCACGATGGGCGTTTATGGAGAAAAGCCCATCAATATTGGGTGGCAATGCGTTCTTTACTGAACACGCAAGTTGAAACCGCTGTAATGTCTGATACCGCCGCCCTCAAGAGCATCCGTGAATCTGCGCGGACAAGTCTCGAACAATTGAGGGCTAAGGCTGGTTTTCCTGGAGCAACGTTGGCTTTCGTGTCCGCGCGAACTTACCGCTGAATAAAGGAGCTGAGAGCATGCAGATTTATCTCTTTTTTGTCTTGGTCACAGGGCTACTACTGGCGCAAGATCGCGCGCCCAAGCCTTTGGTTGAAAAAGACCAACTCAAACAAGGCAGGGAGCTCCTACAGCGCGCTCAACGAGCAATGGGCGGGGCTGAAAAGCTGGCGGCAGTCAAGGGCGCGATGCATAAAACGGAGATCGCTTTTGAACCTGCCGCTGGCGGATTCAAAATGAAGCAAACCAGTCTCTTCGTTGCGCCTGACCGCATCCGTTATGAACAAGAGTATCCGTCCGAAAAAGCCATCTTTTATTCCGACGGCAAAGCAGGCTGGATGTCTACACCTCAGGGCGTGCAGCCAATGCCCGCCGATGTGTTGCGCGCGGCAAAGGGAGTCATCTTTCGCCAGACCGCTACACTGTTGCTTTCGGATCGTGACGCTTCTCGCCTGGTTAAAGCCATCGGTGATAACGTGGTCGAAATCTCAACCACAGATGGGTTGAGCGTTCGCCTTGAGTTTGATCCGGCCACCGGGCTTTTGGCGCGGCAGCTTTACACAGAAACGAGCGCCAACGGCAGTCCCAGCGAACGAGTGGAGGAGCTATCGGACTGGCGCGACGTAGGCGGAGTCAAAATGTATTTCAAAGGGGTGCTGCGGGAAAACGGCGCGAAGATGCTGGAGTTGATTGTGTCTGAATGGAAGATCAACAGCGGCCTCACTGCCGAGCAGCTCAGCAGGAAACCATAATGATGTCGTTATCATCGTGGATGTTCTTTCCTTCTCGACCACTGTCGAAATCGCCACCGCGCGAGGAGCCTCACGGATTATCTCGCCAGGACTCCCCGCTGGATTCCCCGCTTTAACAATTCGGCAGGACGATCGGAAAGCTGAGGTCCCGCCGCGCCGTCAATGCCAGATTGCGCAGGTTGCGTCCCCGATTGAAGGCCAAAGCGGCGGACTACCCGTTCGGGTTGAGGCGGTCGACGAAAAATGCCTTGCCCGCAAAAACGGGCAAGGCATCGGCGTTGCTGAGAGGGTCGTGTTATCGAACCATGATCACTTTTTCGGCTTGTTTGCCCTTTGGCCCCTGCACCAGTTCGTATTCCACTTCCTGTCCTTCATCCAGAGTCTTGAAGCCGTCCATCTGGATCGAGGAGTAATGGACGAAAACGTCCCCACCGCCTTCAGGCTGTTCGATAAAGCCGTAGCCTTTGGCGGGGTTGAACCATTTGACCTTGCCTAACTTCTTATCTGCCATGGTGAAACTTCCTCCTGGGGATCATCGAAGACGAATCTCGACTCCGGCGTTAGCGCCGGCGCCGAGCCTAGTCAGGTTAACTTCACGTCCCGCTCGCTCAGTAATCCTCAGCTTGAGGTCTTCGGCTAAACTTCTGGCCGGACCTACGGGATAAGCCGACGCCTGAATCCGCGGGGCAACCACTTAAAGCAAAAAAACCGCCTGTGAAACCGAGACCTCAGGGCCTGCGGCTTCGTGTGCGGCTCTTGCTCTAATATAGATTGGGGTGTACACGACGATGTTATCGTTATCTTAATCGTTCTTATTGTGCATTGGGCTGCGCCAGAATCGGCGCGGTGACAAACACGGCGCGCATACTACTTAACGTCCATTTTACTGTCAAGGTCTAAATGGATTTTGTAGTCGTCCCGACTCATCAAGTAGTAGAGGGTTTCCACGCCGTTGACCATAGTTTTCCGGGCGAACTTCATTCCTAATTTCTCGATCACGCGAAAAGAAGCGGCGTTGGGCGGGTCGGCGCCGGCATAGATATGCGCCAGTTCGCGCTCCTCGAAACCGTAACGCAGAACCGCTCCGGCGGCCTCAGTCGCAATGCCCTTCCCCCAATGCCCCGGCGCGACGCCATAAAGGATTTCGACTTCGCTCGCTTCTGCGCCGTCTTCAGTGAAATGGCGCAGTCCGCCGAAGCCGATCAGCTCCGGATCATTTTTGAAACAGATCGCCCAGAAACCGAAGCCGCGATTTACGAAGCTTACAATACTGCTTTCGACAACGGCGATGGCCGTCTCTCGCGGAATGACCTGATCATCCCACAGAAACTTTCTCACGCCCGGATCAACCCACAGACGATGCAGATCATCTACGTCGTCCACTGCGAACGGGCGCATCATCAGCCGCGCCATTTCAATTCGAGGAAAAGCCATAACTGAAAATCAGGGGCGCAGAAATGTTCGGGTAAGAACACATTCCGAACTTCCTGCGCCCATGGCGTTCGATCAACAATCAGACTTGATGTTTCAAAACGAGAACCGCGCTCCGAACTGCGCCTGAAACGGCCTGCCCGAACGCGGTTGAGCCGATGACAGCCACGATACACCCGAGGAGGAACAAACACTTGATGCGTCTCATGGCTAGTATCTCCTATTTTTATCTAGTTTATTCTGAGGTTGGTTCTTAAGTTACTCAGTTGAAGACTAAACAAAGCTACGATCAATACGTTTAGCCATAGTGGAAGCTATGATCTGATGGCGACTTGTATGAAGACCATGAAACAATTCGAATGAGGACCTACTGCCCGCCCTGAAAAAAAATGGCGGTGAGGCTCTTTCGAACCTCACCGCGCCGAGGGCTTTGCTGGGATGAAAACTCAAAAGACCATAGAGGACTACACTGCTCAATTTCGTCCTGTAGAATTTAGGCCTGATATTTTATGAATGCCGATCGCTGGATGGCGATCTATCGAACGCTAAACAAATCAGCAACTTTGGCGCCGCGAATACTCATTTGCATATGCCTCAGCTTAGCCGCTTCGCTTCAAGCATTTAGCGTTGCGATCTTGTGTATGTATGGTCGAGAAATCTGCGAAACTATGGATTTTTATCCATTTTTTCGTATGTACAGACTTGCGATTTCAGCTATACCCTCATACACAGGTGAAGACAAAGCAGCCTCGCCAAACCGCTAGTACGAGCGTGCGTCACGCGCAATTTTGTCTATAATCCGTCCTGTCAAATATCGTTAACTCAGTAATTTTCTCGACCGCAGTCACTGGTCAACACGGCGGAGGGCCGGAGATGTTTGAACACGATCTCTTCATCAGCTACACGCACCTCGATAACGAACGATTGCACGACTCAGATCAGGGGTGGATTGACCTGCTGAGCCAGAGGCTCGAGATCAGGCTGGCGCAGCTTTTAGGCGAAAAATCGAAAATCTGGCGCGACCCGAAGCTGTCGGGCAACGACGAGTTCGCCGACAAACTGCTCCTCGAACTCGCCGGCGCGGCGTCACTGGTCAGCGTCCTCTCGCCTCGTTACCTCAAATCAGAATGGTGTCGCAGAGAGCTCAGCGAATTTCACCTGCGCGCGTCGCAAAGCGGCGGGGCGACGATTGAGGGCAAATCGAGAATATTCAAAGTCATCAAGACTCCGATCAATCTCGATGAGCATCCCGAAGAGGCGCAAAAATCGCTGGGCTACGAATTTTACGAGATTGACCCCGCCACGAAACGCTTCCGCGAATTCGGCTACGCTCTCAAACAGGATTATGACCAGAGGTATTGGAACAAGCTCGAAGACCTGGCGCAGGACATCAAAGACCTGATTGAGAAGATCAGGTCGCGGCGGGTTGACGTTCCGACATCAACGATTCAGCCCTCCGGTAAAACGATCTATTTGGCCGAGACGACTTCCGACCTGAGCGAACAGCGCGACCGAATCAGACGTGAGTTGCTCCTCAATGGCCACTACGTGCGGCCGGACAGGCCTCTCTCGCACAATCGGCGGATTCGGGAGGAAGTGAATAGCTGTCTGGCCGAAAGCCAGCTTTCAGTTCACCTGATCGGAGCCGATTACGGCGTCGTGCCCGAAGGTGAATCTCTTTCCGTCGTCCAGCTTCAGTACGAGATGGCGCGTGAAGGCGCCGGCCGCAACGGCTCCTCGCAGATTCTGTGGATACCAAAAGACCTCGCCTCGTTCGACGAACGCCAGCAGAAGTTCATCAATCTCATCCTCAACAGCGACGCGGATCTGTCGAGCGACCGGCTGGAAGGACTGAAGGATTTCATTCACGCCAAATTGAATCCGCCGAAGACGCCGCCTGAGCATAAGTCGGCGACGAACGGCGATGGAGCCCACGACCCGAAGTTGGTTTATCTGATTTGCGATCAGCCCGATTACGAGACCGTAGCGCCGATTGAAGAATATCTTTTCCAATGCGGCTTTGAAGTCAGCTCGCTTGCCGGCGAAGCCGACCTGCAGGCGCACAGAGAGAATCTACTTTTCTGCGACGCGGCGCTCGCCTTTTGCGGCGCTACGCACGACCGCTGGCTGGAGCTGAAAAAGATGGACCTCTTCAAACTTCGCGGCGAGCGCAAGAAGCCGATGCTGGCCAAAGCCTTCTACATCAGCGCGCCGCAAACCGCCGGCAAAGAGCGTTTCCGAATCCAGGACGCTCTGGTCATCAAAAACTACGGCGAATTTTATCCTGCTTCGCTGAACCCATTCATCGAACAGATCGAAAGAGCGAAAGGGACACAGCTATGATCCTCGAAAGCATTGAACGCCTGGCCGAAATTGAAACGCCGCTGAATCCTTTTCCGGGATTGCGGCCATTCGAGTTTCACGAGAGCTATCTCTTCTTCGGGCGCGAGGGCCAAGGCAAACGGCTGATCGAAAAACTCGGCGGCGCGCGTTTCCTGGCCGTCGTAGGCGCGTCCGGCTCCGGCAAATCATCGCTAGTGCGCGCCGGGCTGCTGCCCGATCTTTACAGCGGGATGATGAAAGGCGCAGGCTCGGCGTGGCGCGTGGCGCTGATGCGTCCGGGCAACGATCCGATAGGCAATCTGGCCAGAGCGCTCAATTCGCCCGACGCCTTCGGATCGGACGTCGAAGAAAACCGCAACCTTCAGATCGCCATCACCACGGCCACGCTGCGCCGCGGCAACCTCGGCCTGGTCGAAGCCGTGCGACAGGCAGGGATGCCCGCGACTGAAAACCTGGTCGTCATCGCCGATCAGTTCGAGGAGTCGTTCAGAGTCGGGCATGGCGCGAAGGGCGATGAGTCGAACGAAGAAGAAGCCAACGACAAAGCAGCCTTCGTCAAACTGCTGCTGGAAGCCGCCGCACAGCGCGAGCTGAACATTTACGTCGTGCTGACGATGCGTTCGGATTACCTGGGCGATTGCGCGCAGTTCCAGGACTTGCCCGAAGCCATCAACGAAGGCCAATACCTGATCCCGCGAATGACGCGCGAACAGCGCGGCCGGGCCGTCACCGGCCCCGTCGCCGTCGGCGGAGCCGAAATCACCCCACGTCTGGTCAACCGGCTGCTCAACGACGTAGGCGACAACCCGGACCAGTTGCCGATTCTGCAACACGCGCTGATGCGCGCCTGGGACAAGTGGAAGGAAGAGAATAACCCTGACGAGCCGATTGACCTGCGCCATTACGAAGCGATCGGCGGAATGGCCGACGCCCTCTCAATCCACGCCGACGAGGCGTTGGCGGAGGTCAGACGAGAGGCGGGCGAACGCGGCGAAACGATCGCCGAAAAGATGTTCAAAGCCCTGACCGAAAAAGGCGCGGACAACCGCGAAACGCGCCGCCCGACCACCATCAGTGAAATCCGCGCCGTCGCCGAAGCGAGCGGAAATGAAGTCATCGCCGTCATCGAAAAGTTCCGCGCGCCGGGCAGGTCGTTCCTGACGCCGCCGGTCGGAACACCGCTCAACGCCGACTCGCTGATTGACATCTCGCACGAAAGCCTGATCAGAGGTTGGGGCAAGTTGAAAAAATGGGTGGACGAAGAGGCGGAGTCCGCGCGCATCTACCGCCGTCTGGCGGAGACTGCGGCGCTGCACAGAGAAGGCAAAGAAGGCTGGCTGCGCGATCCGGCTTTGCAGATCACTCACGATTGGCGCGAGCGCCAGAAACCGAATGCGACCTGGGCGCATAGCTATCATCCCGATTTCACGACGGCTGTAGAGTTCCTTGACCGGAGCCTGGCGGAGCGCGAAGCGGACGCGAGGGAGAAGGAGCGGCTGCGCAGGAAGGAGCTTCGACGCGCCCGCCTGTTTGCGGCGATCCTCACCGTGGCGCTCCTAGGCGCGATAGGCTCCGCTTTGTACGCCAATGAGAAGCGGAAGGAAGCTCTGGATCAGAAGGAACAGTTCCAGCAACAAAAAAGAATCGCCGAGCAGCAATCAACAGAGGCTGACGTGGCCAGAGCCTCGGCGGAAGCAAAAGCGCTCATCGCCCGTGAAAAAGGACGGGAAGCCGAAGAAGCCAGAATCGCCGCGGAGGAGCAACGCAGGATCGCAGTTCAACAACAAAAGATTGTCGAAGAGCGGGAGAAGAACATACGCCAGTTGTTCTATGCGGCTAATATGAATCTTGTGCAGAAGGCGTATGAAGAGAAGAATTTTGGAAGAATGAACAGCCTGCTGAATGACCTTTTGCCCAAGCCCGACCAGGAAGACTTGCGCGGTTTCGAATGGCGCTACTTTTGGCGCCTTTACCCATACAGAGAGCTGGCGACATTCAAAGACGATTCAAGAAGAATCACATCAGTGGCGTTTTCGCCCAACGGCAGAATGCTGGCTTCGGCAGGGACCGGGACGGTAAAACTGTTGGATACGGTTACGCATCAAGTGTTGGCGTTGCTCGAAGTAGATGGTGAACTATTCAATTCCATAGCGTTTTCGCCCGACGGAAAATCTCTCGCCGCCAGGGGGCGCAACATTGTGAAGCTCTGGGATACAAACAGACTGCGGGAGCCGGTGACACTCGAACTTCCCGGCCCTATTTACCCTTCTATCGCGTTTTCGCCCGATAGCGACACGTTGGCTGTTGGGGGTGAAGAAAAGGTGTTGTTGTGGGATACGCGCACTCGAGAAAAACCGGTCCCGCTCGAAGGCTCGTTCCGTGAGGCGCGCGTGGCGTTTTCGCCCGACGGCAAGCTATTGGCTGTCTCTGGCGGAGAGACAGTGAAACTATTGGACGCACGCACGCGAAGCGAGAGGGGACAGTTCAACGCCAAACCGTTCGTCAATTCCCCTATGGCGTTTTCGCCCGACAGCAGGATTCTGGCTGTCGGGGACTACACAAGCGTGAAACTGTGGGACACGGAAAAGCAGCAGGAACTGAAGACATTGAAGGGGCATCATGACGGCGTCTTGTCCGTGGCGTTCTCGCCCGACAGCAAGACGCTGGCTACAGGAAGCGCTGATACAACCGTGAAATTGTGGGACACAGTCACAGGACAGGAACTGGAAACAATCATGGGAAACATCGGCTATGTCTTCTCAGTCGCGTTTTCACCCGACGGCAAGACACTGGCTACCGGGGGAGCTGGCCATAGCGTGAAGCTGTGGGACATAGGTTGGCGACAGAATCAGACGCCGCTGGGAGGACAATCATGGGGCATCTTCGCATCGGCGCTCTCGCCTGACGGCGGAACGCTGGCTGTCGGCAGCGGCAAAAACGTGGAGCTGTGGGACACAAGCAGGCGGCAAAAGCTAAAGACTATTCCGACAGGCCATGCAGGAGACATAACGGCTATAGCGTTTTCAGCCGACGGCAAAATGCTGGCCACAGGCAGTAACGACAAGACCGTGAAATTGTGGGACGCGAAGACCTGGAATGAACTGGCCTCGCTCAGCGGGCTTGATCGAAACGACCCTTCAATCAAATGTGTGGCCTTCTCGCCTGACGGCGGAACGCTGGCCGTCTGTAGTGAATATGGTGGCCTGAAGCTGTGGGATACGCGCGCCAGACAAGAACTGCCCGGGCTGAAGGGAGATTCGTCCCACGTTACATTCGTGGCGTTTTCGCACGACGGGAAAATGCTTGTCACCAGCAGTGGGACCTTGAAGCTGTGGGACGTGAAGACGCGACAGCTCTTGGCTACGCTCAAGGATCGGTCGTCTGGCGCCCCTGTGGCGCTTTCGCCTGACGGAAAAATGCTGGCCGCTGTGAGTTTTGGACAGTCTGCCTCGAAGGAATTGGAATATTTCGTAGAGTTGTGGGACATCAACACGCGGCGGTTGGCCTTCACTTTGAAGGGGCACTCCGGATCAATCACCTCTGTGGCGTTTTCACCAGACGGGAGAACTCTGGCCACCGGCAGCTATGACGCAACTGTGAAATTGTGGGACACACGCACCGGCCAGGAAATGGCTTCGCTCAAGGGGGATTTATCAATTGTCAGTTCCGTGGAGTTTTCGCGCGACGGCAAAATGCTCGCCGTTGTGAGTTTTAACGGCGCCGTAAGGTTGTGGCGCGCGGCGACCACGGATGAAGTGGCGCGGCTGAAGAGCAAGTGAGGAATATCCGTTCGTGGAGGTAAGACCAGCGCCTTCACAAACGAAGGCGCTTAGGACGCTGCGACGCGAAGAACGCAAACGATTGAAACCCGCATACGATTTCGTTTACCAAAACCGACGAATTAGTCTGTTGATCACAGTCCGGTAAAAAACACGGTCTGAATTAACGCACAAACAAATCATAAATAGAGCAAGCGATTTTCAAGTATGGAAGAATTTGAAGGGCTTACGGTTTCGTCGCGGCCGTCGATCAATCGAATCGGTTCATCTCCGAACATTAGAATTACCCTGGCCCAGCAGTTGCCAATGTCATATGTGGATTTCACACACTTACTACAGCAGTGAGAAAACTAGAAACGGTAAGTTTTCAAGCGGATTGGCGTAGAAGGGAACATTCAAACTGTAGGAAAAGGAGATTACCTTATGAAGAAAACCCTGTTTAGACTGTTTATTGCCGCAGTGACGATCGCCGGGATACTTCCGATGACTGGTTTGGCGCAGGGCAACAGATGCCGCCGTAATGACAATATCAATCGACGTGAATATTACCAACGGGATCGGATTCGAGACGGCATTCGCAGCGGAGAGCTGACGAGGGGTGAAGCGTATAGACTCATTAATCAGCAGCGCAGAATCGAATCCTATGAACGTCGCTCACGGCTGGACGATGGAAGGTTGGATTGGCGAGAGCGCCGGCGCCTCGATCAGATGTTAGATCGATCCGGCCGCGACATATATCGCGAGAAGCATGATCGCCAGGATCGTGATCGTTACTGGCGGTACAGGTAAACACCCAAAGCAAAATAGACAGAATTTGCCGCATTCATCAGGAATTTATTTTGAGCGAAATAGATCCTGAGTCAACTACTCCATCTAAGCGCGAGGACGCGCTGTAGATGGAGCTTGCGGTTTCAGGTTTCGTACTTGACGCTTCTTCTCAGAAGAACGAACCGCTCCGGGCCGGTTGACTTCCTTCTGCGGATATTCGCAGAAGTAGCGGCCCATCGCCATAAGGTCATGCCTTTTGGCAATTGATTTCGCTCCATTCAGATCGGCGTTGATCTGATAGCCGCAATCGCGGCATTGGAAATTCGATTGACTTGGACGGACGCCTAGATGCAAACATCTCGAACAGGTCTGGGACGTGTACCGAGGCGAGACTATGACTACCTCCACACCCGCCCTGGCCGCCTTGTAGCGGATCATCTGTTGAAGTTCAGCAAAACTCCATTTGTGAACGCATTTCGCCTTGCCCGTCTCACGAATCCCGTTGAGGTCTTCAAGGACGATCCGTTGATCATTCGCCTTGGCGTCAGCCACGATTTGTTTGCTGACGCAATGATTGGTGTCCGCGACAAAACGCCTCTCGCGACCAGAGACACGCTTGAGCGCTCGCTTAGCGCTCTTGCTGCCGTTGGCCTGGAGAGATCGTCTCGTCCTTTTGTAGCAGGCTTTTTTGTGCCGGATATTCTTCGCCGTGTGGAACTTCTCGTCAGATGTCACGGCTACGCGGCTGAAGCCGAGATCGACACCGAGGCTTCCTTGTGGTTGTTTAACTTCCGGCGCCGGGATCGTGATCGATATGTGCAAGTAGAAGTTCCCCTTGCGGTAGACCAATTCGGCGGAGCCTAGTTTGCCCTGGCGAAGTTGTTTGCGCATCTTGGCGGACATCTGCAATCGGCCGGTGACGCGGCCTTTCGGACAGACAGTCAGCGAGGCGGTCTGACAGTCCTGACTAAGAGTCATCGACTTTGCGTCGTATCGCACGGAAGAATGCAATTTGAACTGATGCCACTTATTCTGGTCGCGCGTGTAAACGGCGCTCACCTTGGCAATCGCGTTGACGACGTGCTGGGCGGGAAGACTCGTTTCTTTTCGGATTAGGCGATAGCCCTCGTGATGGATGTCGTATCTGCGATGCAAATCCTGCTGAAAGGCGAGTTCGGAAAGGGTGTTGCAGGCGCGATTGAACTCTTCCATCGTGGATTTGAGTTCCTGCGCAGCGCTAGAGGCCATAACCAACTTGGCCTTTATCGACAAGTGAACACCCATCCGCATAATATGCCACAAGTGTTTTACATGAGACAAGCGTTTTACCTGCGAAAGGGGCGGCGCATTCCTCTCCACCCAAAACGAAGCGTTTATGGGTGGAGTATCCTGCGCAAAGAAAGATGAAATGACCTGTGTATGCTGCAGCGGGCTCTGCTAGGTCGTGGAGGATTGAATATGGAAATACCTGGTCTCGGACCTGTTACGAAAGACGATCAATTTGACTCGCACTGCAGCGAACCTCTGCCGGTAGCGGCGCTCGGCGGGAAGATCTGCCGGATCATCGTGGAAGACTATGATAATGACCACGCCAGGGAAGATTTCCATGTGGCCGTAAAGAATTTCCTTTCCATCGATCAATTCGTATTGCAGGCGGCAGAGCCATACATTTTTCAATACTACCTGGATTGCAATTCCGATTTCAGCCCGGAAGATGAAGACTATTTGATCATCGGTTCGCCACGGGACGTCTGGAAGCACGTGAAATTCGGCGACGAGCCGATCGTCACTCGCCGCGCATACGGAGACCACGGCGTTTACGTGTCACTGGAATGTAAATGCGACTGGGAAATAGAGCACGGACTCCAGATCGTGTTTAAAAACGGGCTCAAGGTGAACAAAATTGGCCCGTACGACGGCCATCTGACGAATTCGGACGCGTATGCTCGGAATGATTTAGAAGATGCTATCTATGTGCCGGTGTCGAACTTGTAACTGACAGCCGCGTACAAAAAACCCGCTCAAAAATTCTGGAATCAGCGAGGCAGGTCGGAAGACTTGAAATAAACCCAATGTTCAGAACCGTAATCTTCCAGCTTCCTCTTTTCGCCCACCTTCTGATACTTATAGAGGATACGAAGGGAACGCCCGTTCTCCAGATGATCACGCATGACGCTGAATACGACTGACGCGCCAGGCGGTAACATTGAAATCGCTCCGAAATCAAAACCCCAGGGGATCGATTTGCCGTCAGCGTCCTGGATCCCGTATCGGATGCTAACCTCGGTTCCGTCACACAGTCCCTCGAAGAATTTGCCGGTGCCGGCCTTGTATCCGCATTTACCCACGCGATCCAGATATGAGCTGTCGGTGGAAAATGTGATAGGCAGATGGGAATCGTTGCGAAACCGAAGCCAGACGCCGGTGGCCGTCTGAGCGGATTGTTTCTTCGGCTTTCGATATGGCCTCACCGGTTCCATCATTCGGACGTTCATCGTATCGATCGGCTCGCCATAGCTCTCAAAACTAATCCGGATTTTTCCTTTCCATGCCGCCGCTGAGGATATGGCGCGAATCCCGGCCGTTCCTTCTCTCACTACCCTCGCAGAACTCAAGCTGCGGGAAATGCCCTCACGGGTCTTCAGCGTAAACAGATAGAGCCCACCAGCGCGACAACCGGGCAGGAAACTTTATCGAGAGCATAGTGTGCCCTCCGGAACCGGGATTGATTTCGAATTTTGGATGAGACGGATAGGCGCCTATTTACCCGATGGCAACACATGCCGATCCTTCAGAGAAATCAGAGGCGAGGTCGTATTGTACCGGTATAGCATCCTTCCCAGATTTATCAATATAGCCCCACTTAGTCCTGTCGGCGTCATAGACGGCTGCTAATCCTTCGCGAAAAGGACCTGCATAAAAGAAGTCTGTAAAAAGAGCTATGGCCCCCTTCTTATCTATGTATACAAACCTCTCCTCTTCCGTAATAGTCGGTCTGAGATTTTCAGTTACGCTCGCCCAGTCCTCTGAAAAATCCGTCGAATTGCGGCGGAAATCGGCGTCTGTATTGAATATCGGGGGGATCACGAACTGATCGCTATGATCGATAAAACCTAACTTTTCCTCTCCGCCTTCGGTGACCGTGACCCTGGCCAGGCCTTCAGAGAAGGGCCCCGCATTGTCGAATTTTGGTTCGATAACAAAATTCCCCGTTTTATCGATGAATCCAGTCTTTGATTTCGTACAGTCATACGCATCGATTAGACCTTCGGAAAGTCGGGCGTCTTCGTAAATATTCAATTGAAGATCGTCCATACTTCTTGAAAGAATCGTTTGACCGCTTTCGTCAATCAACAAAACCTCGTTGCTTTTCATCACCACCGCCACCCCCTCAGAAAAGCCGCAACACCATTCGTACTTCGGCTCAATCACCAGGCGGCCTGTCTTATCTATGAACCCCCAACTGCCTCTTACCTGAACTACCGCCAGCCCTTCAGAAAAATTGCCTGCTTGTTCAAACTGCGGGCTAATTACCTCTTTGCCGGCATGATTGATAAATCCCCATCCAAGATCTTTAAGGTAAACAATGGCAAGCCCGTCCTTGAAACTGCCAACGCCGTCGTATTTGCCGCAGTCAATGACAACTTTCCCAGTTTTATCGATGTGTAAATATTTGGAACGGTCCATATCTTGGCTTGTAGTTGATCGTTGTTGAGTGACGGCGCCAGATCACTGCGTGATCTGAAACTCTGGCGAATCGAGCATGTATATTGCGCCTGGGCGATGAGCGACAGTCCAAGGCTTCTTTGAATAACGAAGCGAAAATTTATATCGGCCTTTGAGTGGCCGTTTCTCAAGCGAGTCATAAACCACAAAGCGCTTCGGGTTGTCCCAGTCATCCGTCGAAAGCTGCCAATAAACCACGATCCCTCGTTCCGTTTGCGGTTTGATTTCAATCGGAGTAAACGGATCTTCGACGACGCCACACCCTATTCCCCAAAACCCAGCTTCCCATTTCCTTGTTCCTTCATTGAACCGGGACAATTGCGCAGAGCCGTGAGGATAGATCCTGCTCAGGAAGACGGATTCCTTTCCCTCGTTCAGAAGCACAGGTTTAATTTGATCGAAGGTCTTGTATTGTGAAGAAACATTTTTCCACTTGAGAGCGGTTGATATCGGCGTGTCGGTCTGAGCAAACGCGCCAGTAAAACTCAACAGCAGAAGAACTAAAATTCTTTTCGCCACGATCTCCTCTCCTCAGGCAGGCGTCAGCCCATTCTTGATCAGACGATAAAGCTCGACCTGCTGAGCATAATCGAACGGAAATATCCGGCTGGCGATCCCCGTCTCGACTTCTCGACAGGCCGCTTCGACCTGCTCAATCAGGTCCTTAGTGTATCCCATGCGCTGTACGTTCAGCTCATATTCATCCTGATCCAGGCGTTCCACTGAGTGATCAAGATAAACCCGATAATCGAGGTCCAGGTCCGTCCATTCCAGGACTCTCTCATTGAGCGTGGCCGGCATGGCAATATTAACGTATATGATATTGATGTTACTGAGTTGCTCGGCAATGTGCCAAACGTTATACCAACGGCGCTTGAAATATATTTCCAGAAGGCCGTCCTGGCCTTCGAACCAGGCGGCTTTTCTATGATCAAAATACCTCAGCCCCGGCTCTGAAAAGAGGATGATGGTTTCATCCGATTCCGCATACAAACGCGACTCGTATTCGTCGCGCAGAGAACCGTCGTATTTCTTCGAGATAACCTTAACTTTTTTCATCCGACATATTTCGGACTTGTCAGCCCATGGCGGCGACGAGTCCCGCCGATGCATTCAACGAATTCTTCAAAGCGCGATGTCATACGCGCTCTGCTTCGATAACAAGTTCATCCGTGTCATTCTTGAATGGCCGGCCGTCAAAGCCTCCTGCGATTTCGACCTTCCCGAATCCACTTTCTTCAAGTAATCGTCGAATATCGGCCGGGTATAAATACGCAAGTTCAAGTCGATGCAGAAACGTCCGCTTCAGATCGCCATCCACTCCATACTGCTCATATCGGTGAAGCGAGCGTACTCTTTGCCGAACGGTGTCATAGTGACCCGCCTCTGAACGGATCAGCAGACTCCCATCTTCAAGCGTATATTCGCCGGCCCATCGCCAGACGCCGGCCAATGCGCCGGCATTTTGGGACATATACTGTAACGACGGATGAAACACATTGAAGGCGAATCGCCCTCCGGGTCGAAGATGCTCATACACCGACTGCAGACAGGCTTTCTGGTCTTCAGGCGTTAGATTATGCAGGAATGCGCGAAACGGCGCGATAATCAGACCGAATTCCTGATTCAGCCTGAATGAACGCATATCGTCGTCAACGATAACAATCCTTTTCCGCACATCTTCCGGCAACATATCAACTTTGAGTTGAAGCGCTTTCCGCATCCCCTCATCGGAATCGAGCGCGTAGATGGATAGGCCGTCCTCGGCGATCGGTATTGTGATACGCCCCGTACCGGCGCCCAGTTCCAACACAGGCCCGCCGGACTCCATGGCTTTGCGCCTGTACCACTCCGCATCGCCGTGAAAACTTTTCGGCGTTACGTAATCATAGAATTCCGGTTCGTATATCCCGCTCATAATGTTTCACTATCCCCTGGCGCGAACGCTCTATGCTCCTAATTGACTGCTCGCCACAAATAGAAGGCGCCTTCACCCCCAAACACCGCCGCCCGATTCCTTCCAAAGGTTATAGCCTTCGAGTTCTTCCGGGCTAACCTCTTCATGGCCGATTATCATCGGTTCCCAGTGTGCGAAGTTCCTTGCCGATAGTGGTAAGTGGCCTATGCCAAAACCGTCTTCATCATGAACTGTCCCAAGAGACAAGCCCGTCGCATCAATGAGATCGGGTCTGGAAGCGAACTTCTCCTTGTAAAGTCGAATATGCACAGTGCCGGGCTCAAGAGCGAGAATCTTGACGATACCGAATCCTCCGGAGCCACTCTCGATAGAGCATATATCGCCCGCAGACAATCCGTCGGGCAGGCGATAGTTCTCGAATTTTTGTATTAGCCGCCGCGCTATGTTCTTTCCAAAACGTCTGCCCAATGATAGTCCTTTCCAGCCACAATGGTTGAAGCTTAACGTCGAGGTTGACCGGACACGGCGATATTGTTAGGGGCCGAACATGAATCAGGCCGGTTCCGCTGGCGCCTTTAGGATCAATTTAGTCCATCACCCTCTGTATAGAGTTGCCCGCGCGCGGTATTCTATCCGCGCTAAAATCCGTGCTCAATGGCGCGAAGATGGACGCTGGTTGGCCCCTTCACTGGCAATCCCCCTCGCTTCAGTCGCGAGGGACTGCACGAACGCATTGGTCTATGCGCATGATCTGCGCGATCCGGTAAAACAGAACAAGGCGGCATCGCTGACCGCTTCGCTGATTGATGTCATGTGGCAATGAGGAAAGTATGTTCAAATCGAAATTGAGGCAGGCTGTGTTGATAATGCTTGCGATGGTTTACTCAGCGGCTGCTGACGGGCCGGCCAAATCACATCCGGGCAATTGGAGCCGTCAGAGGGCCCAGCGTCCCGAGGAACAGGTCGTCCGGTCGAAGACGGATCGCGCAGCGCAAGGCAGGACATTTCAGCCGGACCCCGATATGCCGGCCTTCACCCTTCCAGATCCGCTGCTCGGCGCCGATGGCCGGCGGATCGGCACGGCAGAGGAATGGAAGACGCGCCGCCGCCACGAAATCCTGGAGCTCTTCCGCAAAAACGTCTATGGCCGCGTTCCAGACACGCCCTATACGAAGAGCTTCAAAGTCGTCCATCAGGATCCGCAGGCGATGGGAGGCGCGGCGACGCTCAAGCAGGTACAGATCACGCTCTCCCGCGGCCAGGCTTCTCTCACAATCTCAGTAGTACTCTTCATTCCCAATCGAGCGCCGAAGCCGGTCCCGGCTTTTCTTCTCATCTGCAACCGCGGGACGGAGAACTTCGACCCGACGCGGGAGCGGAAGAGTGAGTTCTGGCCGGCCGAAGAGGCGATTGCGCGCGGCTACGCGATTGCCGCTTTCCACAACGAGGACGTTGATCCCGACAAGCACGACGGTTTCAAGGACGGAGCCCACGGCCTGCTCGACGCCGCCGTGCGGCCGCCGGACGCCTGGGGCTCGATCTCCGCCTGGGCATGGGGGGCCAGCCGGGTGATGGATTATTTCGAGACCGATGCCGGCCTCGCGCGCGATAAGATCGCTGTCATCGGGCACTCGCGCGGGGGGAAGGCTGCCCTCTGGGCCGGCGCGCAGGATGAGCGCTTCGCCCTCGTCGTCTCCAATGAGTCCGGGTGTACCGGCGCATCGTTGAGCCGGCGGCGGTTCCAGGGGAAAGAATCTGTGGCCCGGATCAACACCGCCTTCCCTCACTGGTTCTGCGAGACCTACAAGACATACAACGGTCGGGAGGACGCGCTGCCGGTTGACCAGCACATGTTGATTGCGCTCATCGCCCCCAGGGCGGTCGCCGTGGGGAGCGCCGAGCAGGACCTCTGGGCCGACCCGCGTGGTGAGTTCCTCTCCGTCGTTCACGCCGGCCCCGTCTACCGACTCTTCGGTCGCCAGGCGCTGGGCCCGGCGGCGATGCCGGAGATCGGAGCAGCCTTACACGGCGACGGCGCCCACTACCACATCCGTGAGGGAAAGCATGATCTGACGCTCAGAGACTGGCAGAGCTACCTGGACTTTGCGGACAAGGTTTTCGGCAGGGTCAAGTGAGACAACTTTGCAAGTTATAGTTACTGATTTTATGGACAAATAGTCCATGCGTCAGTTTGGCAGTAAACGGAGACTATAAACTCCCGCCAATCCCAGGTATTCCAGATTCAGCGCAGCGTTGTGGTCCGCATCGACTTCGCGCCCACAACTCACGCATCTGAATCTTTCTCCCCTGCGATTTCTGCTATCAATCTTGCCGCAACTGTGACACCTCTGCGACGTCTTGTAGGGCGACACGAACTTTATGCGGACTCCCTTTTCCTCGCATCGGCATCTCAGCCAGTTGACAGCCCTGGTTAATGACCAAAATGATAGCAGCCTGTTCACCTGTCGAGAGAACGTCCCTCGTTTGCCGTGCTTGATGTAACGCAGGTCTTCAAGCACGATCGTGTTGACGCCTTCCAGTTTCAATCCCTTCAGGCATCGAAATAATTCAGTCCTGATGTGGTAATAAGATGTTTTGGATCGCTTGCCTTTGCGCCTGATCTGATCTCTCAACTCGGCGCCGATCTCCTGGCCGTCTGATGTGACAAAGGCCTTCCTGAATCCGCGATCTATCCCGATGACCTTGCCTTCGGTCTGCAATTCGGGGCGTTCTTTCTCGAAGATCAATTCGATCCATAGCCCTCGCCTGTTCATTCCGAGACGGATCGTCGATCCAGTTTGCCAGCCATGGCCCCAAAGGCGATTCATATGCCTGGTTTGGTTGATCGGAATCGTGGCCTTAGGCATTCCAGAAGCGAAGACGAGGCCCAGGTCAAACGCCTCCCCTTTGAACTCCTCGATTTTCACGAAGCGGTTATCGAGAGTGGCGACCTTGCGGCGCAACAGGGGCATG
>Ga0209382_10004561_pt1 | contig 18466 bp, 18 predicted proteins | sample SoiMetdeltSBSDD5_FD_187599 | JGI IMG/M metagenome (GOLD analysis project Ga0209382, IMG submission 187599) | Bulk soil microbial communities from a Populus tree surrounding site in Tennessee, USA - Soil MetaG P. deltoides SBSDD5 (SPAdes) (version 2) | ecosystem: Environmental > Terrestrial >...
GGAGTACTCCCGTACCGCGGCCTCGACATCGGTCACCGTCAGGATCGGCACTGCTCGAAGCAAGTCCATGCCCGACCACCCTACGCACGGGCAGAACCAGAGTTCGAGGTGCACGCACAGCGGCATGAGCGGACGTGCTAGTTGATGTCGAACTCGTTGCCTTCTGGATCGGTCATTCCGACCGCATAGTGATCCAGGCCCTCCTCGACGAGCGTGTGCAGCCGCGTAGCACCCAGAGCCACGAGCCGTGCCGCCTCAGCCTCAACCCGCTCGCGCCTGGTCTCGAGCGACGAACCGCGGCCACCGCTCGCGTCCACGTCTATGTGGATGCGGTTCTTGATCGACTTCTTCTCGGGGACGACCTGGAACCAGATACGCGGACCCTCACCGTTCGGATCCTCGATGACGTCGCTGCCCTGGCCAAGATCGTCCTCGGGCACTCCGATCGACCGGTAGAAGTCATCCCACGAGCCGAAGCCGGGCGGCGGCGGGGCGATCACGTAATGCAAGGCCTCGGCCCAAAAAGGCGCCAACCGCTCGGGTGACATGCAGTCGATCACAAGCTGGTACGACACGGCCATCTGCTACCTCCAGGAAACCCATGGTCCGATCAGATTGGCACACCCGATCGACGTCCACCCAAACCGAGCACCCGCTCATCGGCATGAGCGCGCGCTTCAGGTCGCGTTTGGGCGCATCGCCACGGTCATACGATGCTGGACGGGAGAGGCGTGAGCGACGCGCGTGGCATGGTTCGTGGCATGAAATGGCGGCTAGCGGGGGTGCTGGATGCTGCTGGAGCGGTCTGTCACCGAGCTCCTGACGCCTGAAGTTGCCTCAAGTAGCCGGGGAGGACTGCTCTGGGGGTCAAGGGGTCGCCGGTTCGAATCCGGCCAGCCCGACCACCGCGGCGACGGCGTCGGCGTGCCATCGGTGCAGGTCATGCGTGCCTCGATGCCAAGCACCCGTGATGACATCATCCGCTCCAGCGGGGGCCAATGGGCAGCCTGGGACCCGCTGGTGCCCAACCCCATATACCGTCCCGGCTGTGGGCCGTCGGGTTCGGCAATCTGCGCCTCGTCAGACTCGGATCTGCATCACCGGCGTCGTCGAGGGTTTGACACGTCTTCCGGAGGCACCGATGCCTGCTCAGGTGTCCTCTGCGAACGTGAGGAAGTAACCGTTCGGATCGCGCACCAAGAGCTCACGTCGACCCCACTCGCGTTCCTCGACGCCCCACTCGAGGGCGATGACGCCGCGCAGTTCGTCTTGAACGGCGGTGACGCTGGATGGGTGTAGGTAGAGGCATCCGGTCATTGCTGGCGTGCCGGGCCAGGGGGTCTCGCCGGACAGGAACTGAACTATGAGGTCGTCGCGCGCCATCTCGCACCACGTCGGCTCGATGTCAGGGAAGCGGTCTCGTACCTCGAATCCCACCGCGGTGTACCAGCGAATCGTCTCCGCCATGTCGAGGGTCTTCAAGATGGCGTTGGCAGCACCTTCGGCCATGTGCCCGATCCTAAGGCCGCCGACACCGTAGGGGCGTGTGCCACGACCGGGCACATCTCGGTCAGCGCCGTCTTCGACCGAGTGCCGTTGCGTGAGTTCCCGCTACCCCGACCACCAGCCGGATCGTGCCTGTCGTAGCCCCGATGCTCGGTCATCCCCGCGTCCAGCGCGGTCTCGAGCACGTTCTTAGTCAGCTGGTTCAACAATCCGTCCGGCTCGACCAGGTCAACGGCTTGCTCCTTGGCCTGCGCCAGCAACTGCTCAGCCAGCTCTCGCTGATCCACCTCACCAGTCACGGGCACCAGTGCTTCGGTCATGATCGACCCTCCCCGCTCGGCGCGTCGACCAAGACCAGATCCACCGCTAGTTAGACAGTCCCGTCAAGTGAAGGCAACGAGTATGCCGCTGGCCGAGAAGTTGTCTCAGCCGATCTGGAAATGGATGGTGCCGGCCATGTATCCACATGACGCCACCGGCCAACGCGTCCGTCGCCATAGCGGCCTATTCTGCGAGGGTGCTAGCCGTCGACCATGTGATCATCGTCGTCGAGGACCTCGAGGCGGCCGCCCGTCGATGCTACGAACGGTGGGGTCTGGCGTCGGTTGTCGGCGGGCGTCACCGGGGCCACGGCACCGGCAATCGACTTGTGCCACTCGGCAGCAGTTACCTCGAGCTCATGGCTGTCGTCGACCGCAGCGAGGCCCTTTCCAGTCCGCTCGGGTCGTGGGTCGAGCGACGGCTCGGCGAGGCCGGCGAATCGCCCGCGGCGCTGTGTCTGCGTACCGATGACATCGATGACGTGGCCCGACGGATCGGGCGCGAGCCGGTCGCGATGAGCCGTACGCGTCCGGACGGCGGGACGATCGAATGGCGGCTCGTAGCCCTTGACGCGGCACTGAACGAGGGTCTTCCGTTCTTCATCCAGTGGGCCGTCGACGGCGCGGATCATCCGGGTCGTGCCCTCGCCCATCACCGCTGTGCTGCAGTCGGCATCGATTGGGTCGAGCTCGGCGGCGACCCGGACCAGATGTTGGCCTGGCTTGGACAGCACGACCTGCCGCTACGTCACGTCGAAGGTACGCCGGGACCGCACCGAGTCGCCGTCGCCGTGGATGACGGCGATCCGATCATCATCGGCTAATCCTTGCGGGCGCTGCGGCGCATCGAAGTCGCAGCAGCAGTCTGCTCATGCACGCCTTGTCAGATCCGGGCGTGGAATCCGTCGTGGAATCAAGCGGCGTCTACTGCCGCGACAGAACGGGACTGGAGTCGGGGAGAGGAGGACTCCTGACACCTGGAGTGGGCTGGAGTCAACGGGGAGCAGGGCTCTCATGATTCCTGAGTCGCGGCTTCGAGTCCCCGACCTACCGACAAAGCAGCAGATACGTCTCGGCTATGACTGTCGGGGCTTCTCCACGACGAAGGCGAACTTGCGTACCCGACCATCTCGGAGCCAGTCCCTCCAGCACAGATGTGCGACCAGCAGTTCATCCAAGGCGCGCCTGCCGAGCGTCGCCGTGATATCCGAGGAGTCGGCCGCGAACGCGTCGGCCAATGAATCGACCATGTCCCGGTGGGATCGACTGACGTCGTCCTGCCACCGAACGTGTAGCCCGACTCGCTCCAAGCTGGAGAGCATCACGGGCAGCGGAACGAGCCACACCGTGTCGGAGTTGGGGATGCTTGCTCTTTCCGCGTCCGTCAGTGGCTGGCCCTCCTCCATCGTGAAGGCGAACCGTCCTCCTGGCTTCAGGGCCACGGCAATCTCATCCAGCAGGGTTTCCTTGTCGGGAAAGGCGAGCATGGTCTCGAGTAGCAGTACCACGTCGAACGGACCGGACGGGACCGGTGGAATCCGCGAGACCTCGAAGCGACAGTCGAGGGAGCCGGCGTGCCGACGTGCGATAGCGATCGCACTAGCGCTGGCGTCCACCCCTAGATAGGTGCATCCCAGTTCCCGGGTGAGCATCCGCCCGGATCCGGCGATTCCGCAGCAGAGGTCCAGCACCGAGACCCCGGGACCAATGCCCGCTTTGACAGCCAGGGACAGGATTTCTGTTGCGCACATGAAGCCTTCCTGACCAACGAACTCGCCGGGTGCGTACGCCGACAGGCGGGCCGGCCGTAAAGCCCGGTCGAGACGGGCACGCTCGTCCGGCTTCATGCCTGCTCGGTGAGAAGACACGTTCGGGTCATGGCTCGTTCGTTCCTGTTCGCGGCGGTGGAAGTGTCGGTCGTGCCGAGATCGGCGACGGTTACGGACTGTACGCCGCGAGGAAGCGGTCGCGGAAGGCGTCCATCGGCCAGACCGGCCCATCCGGGTCTGGCCTCATGCCGTCCTGCCAGCCCCATCCTGAGATTCGGTCGATGACGGCCGGATCGCGTGCGATGACCGTGATAGGCACGTCACGACTCGACGTGTGACCGCTCACGATCGGGGCGGGCTGATGGTCGCCGACGAGGATGAGCACGAGGTTGTCGTCGCCGTACCTTTCCACGAAGGAGACGACGGTACGCAGGCAGTACACGATGGACTTTGCGTACGCGGCTTGGACGTCATCGCTGTCCTGCCATACCTCCTCCGTGGATTGGGCACGGTCACGGATGCGATGAAAAACCGAGCCGTCGCCGAGGCGGTTCCAGTCGATCATGTGAGGGAGCGGTGCCCATGGCGCATGGCTCGATGCGAGATCGATCTGGGCCATCAAGGGAGTGCGGTCCCGGCTCGCGAGCTCACGGCGCTGAAACTCAGACAGCGCGTACTGATCCGGCATGTCGGCGATGCCGAACTCCGGACCGCGGTAGCCGAAGTTGTTGTATACCTTGTCGAGTTGGTAGAACGCCTCTCCCTCCGGCCACTCGTCCTTGTTCGTCGGCATGACCCCGACGGTTCGCCAGCCCTCCCGGTGGAAGAATCCGCTGAGGGTCATCCGGTCGCTGTCGAGCAGCCGCTCGTAGAGCAGTTGGTTGTCGACCCAAACACCAGACTGCAGCGTGGAATGCGCCAGCCAGCTGACGCCGCCGAAGGTCGGTGAGGTGAGATAGGCGCTCCGCGTGGAGAATCCGGTCGCACGCAAGCGACGTGTGCCGGCGTCGACCGTGGGCCGAATCCGCGCCGCGGTCGTCGTGCCTTCCAGCGCGATGCGACCGTAACTCTCGACGAAGACGACGAGCACGTCCTTGCCGCGCAGTCCGCCGAGCAGGTCGGCTCGGTCGCGGTAGCGATCATCCGCGATCGCCGCGTCGAACCTCTGGAGTTCTTGTACGTCGGCAGTGATCGCGCGCACCTTGCCGACGACCAGGCCGCCCGCGTCCACCGAGGCCAGCGGCTCCTCCGACCCGACGTGGAGCCCGGACGCCGCACCGACGATCCAGATGACAGCGAGCCCGGCGAGGGCGCGCACAGACCAATCGCGATGGCGGGCCGCAAATCCGGTAACCCGCACCACGGCGAGAGGCATGCAGACGAGAACGGCGATGACGAGCGCGGCGGACGAGGCGGCCGCGATGGTGGCGCCGGTCGTACCGATCGAGTCGCTGACAACCTCAAAGGCGGGCACGAAGTAGTAGTCCTGGTCCGTCACCACGCTGTACGGGCGGTTGAGAGCGGCGTAGAAACCGACGTCGAGGAGTTTCCAGACGGTCAGCAGGCCGAGAAGCACTCCCGCCAGGACCGCGGTGATTCGCCTTGGCCGGCGCGGGAGGACGAGGGCCAGGCCGACCAGCACCAGCCCCTCGACCGGAATCCGGAGGAACGCACCGAGCGTCATGTCATCGGCGCGGTTCGGAGCGACGAGCGCGAACCACACCAGCAGCACGGCCACCAGATTGGTCACAGCGGCCACCTCGCGCCGTCCGGGCCGGCCGGTGGCTACGGTCGGCGCCGCGTGGCGATGACGCCACAACCACCAGACATCCCGTCCGAACGACTCGGCCAGCAGCGCCAACGCGGCGATCAGCCCGGCCTCGGCCACCCAGGGAGGCAGGACATCGGCCGCCGCGACAGTCAGCACGACGCCTTGGACCGCGGTCACCACCCTGCGCCAGTAGCGCGGTGGCAGCTGTCGGCGCAGCCAGGGGACGCCCCAGCCCGCTACGGCGAAGGCGTAGCGCATGCCGCCGATCGCGAGCACCCACCCGCCGACGTCGCGGGCGACGTACACGCTCAGAACCAGCATGAGGAACGCGTCGACCTCGCCGTCGAACCGCGCGCCGAACATCGACGTCGTGCGCGTGTGTCTCGCGATCCGGCCATCGACTGCGTCGAGTACGAGTGCGACGACCGTGAGCGCCACCAGAGTCGCGACAGCGGGCGGCCGTATGAACGAGTCCGCGGTCAACGCCGCCACGCCACAGGCCAGCGTGGCCCGGGAGAGGGTCACCAGATCCGCCGGTCCCAGAGCGGTAACTCCGTTTCGTGCCACTCCGCCGGCTACCGACGTGTTCAGAACGACACCACACGCGAGTCCCACGACCCAGCCGAGGCTGCCCAGGCCGACCGTCATCCCGAGCGTGGCGAGCAGGGCAACCAGCGCTGTCAGACCAACGGCCGGCCCGCTTCGAACCGCGAGCATCGCGCCTCCCTCGCTGTGGCTACAGCAAAGGTACGCACGTTGCTAGTGTTCGGATCTCCGAAGGCGGGGTGAGCTGCTGATGCGTACTGAGGCCTTGGCGTTCTGGGTGCGCGAGCCCGGAGCGGGCGAGATCCGGCCGGTGCGGCTGCCGGAGCCTGGTACGGACGACGTCGTGGTTCGGACGCTGTGCTCCGGGATCAGCCGGGGCACCGAGACCCTGGTGTATCGCGGGCAGGTCCCGAGGAGCCAGTACAGCGCGATGCGTGCACCGTTCCAGGAGGGGGAGTTCCCGGGACCGGTCAAGTACGGCTACCTCAATGTGGGCGTAGTGGAGCACGGCCGCCGCGACCTGCGCGATCGCCCGGTCTTCTGCCTGTACCCGCACCAGACCGCCTACGTGGTGCCAGCCGCGGCCGTGGTCCCGGTACCCGCCGGTGTGCCGCCGGAGCGGGCGGTGCTCGCCGGCACCGTGGAGACGGCCGTCAACGGGCTGTGGGACGCCGCACCACTCGTCGGTGACCGGGTCACTGTTGTCGGCGCCGGAATGGTCGGGTGCTGCGTCGCGCGGCTCCTGACCCGGTTTCCAGCTGTCGACGTCACCGTCGTCGACGTGGATCCGGCCAAGGCCGAGGTCGTGACCCACCTGGGTGCGGCCTTCGCCTCTCCGGCGGAGGCCGCGGACGGCCGTGACCTGGTCGTACACGCCAGCGCGACCTCCTCCGGACTCCAACTCTCCTTGGATCTGCTGGCCCGAGAGGGCACCGTCCTCGACCTGTCGTGGTACGGCGATGCGGAGGTTCAGCTCTCGCTTGGAGGCGCCTTCCACTCCGGACGGCTCGGGATCCGTTCCAGCCAGGTCGGGACGGTCTCCCCCGCCCGGTCCGGCAGCCGGACCCTGGTCGACCGGAGAGCTCTCGCGCTTGACCTGCTGCGCGATCCCGCCTTCGACTCCCTGATCACCGGCGTGTCGCCGTTCGATGAGCTGCCAGACCTGATGTCGCGGCTCGCGGCCGGGAGCCAGCCGGCGCTCTGCCACACCGTCAGCTACGGCGAAGGGTGATGGGATGTTCAGCGTGACCGTTCGGGACCACATGATGATCGCCCACAGCCTGCGCGGCGAGGTGTTCGGACCCGCGCAGCGCCTGCACGGTGCGACCTACGTCGTGGACGCGACCTTCCGGCGTATGGACCTCGATGACGACGGCATCGTCGTCGACATCGGACGCGCGGGTCAGGAGCTTCGCGCTGTACTCAGCGAGCTGAGCTATCGCAACCTGGACGACGAAGAGGAGTTCGCCGGCATGAACACGACGACCGAGGCGCTCGCCAAGGTGGTCGCCGATCAGCTCGCGGAGCGGATACGCGCCGGTGCGTTCGGTAGCGGGGGCGGTCGGCTGGCCGGCCTCGCGGTTGCCCTGCGCGAGTCGCACATCGCCTGGGCGACATACGAGCGGCCGCTATGAGCGCTTTTGCGCGCGGGTCAATGACGCGGCGTCATGCGAAGGCGCCCGGGGAGAGCAGCGAGCGAACGGCTCACCACCGCACGCTCCTGCTAGCGGCGCCGACCACCAAGCAGGCGCCGTGAACGAGGTCCACCTCGTCGTGCCGGAGAGCATCGACGATCCGGACCGGCCGAGTGGCGGCAACGTCTACGATCGACGGGTCAGCTGCGCACTCACCGCGCTCGGATGGTTCGTGCACGAGCACGCCGTGCGCGGCTCATGGCCGACGCCGGCTCAGGAGGACCGGGCCGCGTTCAGGGACGTCGTCAGCGGTATCCCCGACGGCGCCGTGGTCCTGCTCGACGGTCTGGTCGCTTCGCCCGTCCCGGAGGTGCTCGTGCCCGAGGCGGCGCGCCGCCTCGTTCTCGTCGTCCTCGTGCACATGCCGCTGGGTGAAGCTCCACCAGGCCAGGCGGTGGCGGAGGCGGTACGTACGCGGGAGGCCATGGTGCTGTCGGCGGCGGCCGCCGTCGTGACGCCCGGCGAATCGACTCGGCGCTGGCTGCTCGGTCGATACTCGCTCCAGCCGGATCGGGTCCACGTCGCCGAACCGGGCGTGGATGCCGCGGACATCGCGCCGGGTACGGCGACCGGCCGTGAGCTGCTCTGCGTGGCCGCGGTCACGCCGAACAAGGGGCATGATGTGCTGCTGGCCGCGCTGGCGACGATCCGGCACCTAGGGTGGCGCTGCACGTGCGTGGGGAGCCTGAACCGCGATCCGCGTTTCGTCGACCGACTGCACAGACAGGCCCGGGAGGGCGGCATCGGCGGTCGGGTGCACTTCACCGGGCCGCTGACGGGCACGGCGCTCGCGGCCGTATACGCCGGCGGCGATCTGCTCGTGCTGGCGTCCCGGATGGAGAGCTACGGAATGGTCGTCACCGAGGCGCTGGCCCGTGGGCTGCCGGTGGTCGCCACGTCCGTCGGTGGACTTCCGCAGGTCCTCGGTCCCGAGTCCGGCGGCGACCTGCCGGGTCTGCTGGTTCCACCCGACTCGCCGTCTGCACTCGCCGAGGCGCTGAGTGCCTGGCTCGACGATGTCGACCTGCGACGGCGGCTGCGGCAGGCCGCCGAGCAGCGTCGCGACACGCTTCTCGGCTGGTCCGCGACCGCAGAGCGGATGTCGCGCGTCCTCGCGGAGCTGGTGTGACGACCGAACAGGTCCAGACGGCCCCCGAGTGGCTGGCGTTGCGCGAGCCCGTCGACGCCGCCGCGCGATCGGCAGAGCTCGTTGAGGAGATCCGGAGGTATCTGCCGCCCACTGGCGGCACGACCGTCCACGATCTCGGTTGCGGCACCGGGTCAATGGCCCGTTGGCTCGCGCCGCGGTTGACCGGCGTCCAGCATTGGGTTCTGTACGACCGAGATGCCGAGCTGCTCACCCGCGCCGCCGCGAACCCGCCGGATTGGGCAGCTGACGGGGTCCCGGTCACCACGCAGACCCGCCTGCGCGACGTCACCCGGCTCCACCCGGAGGAGCTGGCGGGAGCGAACCTCATCACCGCCTCGGCGCTGCTGGACGTGATGACGGTAGACGAGCTCGAACGACTCGTCACCAGCTGTGCCGGAGTGGGTTGTCCCGTGCTGATCACCCTCAGCGTCACCGGGCGCGTCGAGCTGACACCGGCCGATCCGTTCGACCGGTGCGTCGCCGACGCGTTCAATGCCCACCAGCGACGCACCGTCGGCGCTCGCCGACTGCTCGGGCCCGATGCGGTCGGCGCCGCGGTGGACCGCTTCACGCGGCTAGGCTTCGATGTCCTGGTCCGACCAAGCCCGTGGTGGCTTGGCCCCGGCCGGGCCGCGCTGGCGGCGAGGTGGTTCACCGGCTGGCTGGCCGCGGCATCCGAGCAGCGACCGGAGCTGGCCGCGACCTTCTCATATGGACGGAGGCGCCTTGCCGAGGTGGCCGAAGGACGATTGTCCATCACCGTGGGCCACGCCGATCTGCTGGTCCGGCCGGGTTGACGTACTGCGCGGCTGGTGAACCATTCCGCCGCGACGTCCGTATGTACCTTCAGGACAAGACGGAGGTTCACCGGATGCGCTACCCGCGCGGAGACCGCCTGCTGCGACCCAGCCGCGGCCCGTGGGCTTGGACCCGCATGACGGTCGGCGCCGCGATCCTCGCCGTCCTGGTCTGGCGGCTCGGCACCAGCCCGTTCCTCGAGCCCCTTCGCCAGCTCGACGCGTGGTCGTTGCTGGCGGCCGCAGGCATCGCCGTGCCGACCACGGTGTGTTGCGCCTGGCGGTGGCGGCTGGTGTCGCAGGGTCTGGGCTCCGGACTGCCGCTGGGCACGGCGATCGGCGCGTACTACCAGTCCCAATTCCTCAACACGGTCCTTCCAGGTGGAGTGCTGGGGGACGTGCGTCGGGCCGTGTGCCGCGGTCACGAGGTGGGAGACCTCGGCTGCGCTCTTCGGGTCGTGGCCTGGGAGCGGACCGCCGGCCAGTTGGTGCAGATCGCGTTGACGATTGTGGTGCTGCTCGTGCTGCCATCGCCGATGCGCTCGTCCATGCCGATCATCGCGGTGTTGGTCGTCGTGGCCGCGGTAGTTGTGGCCCGTACGCTGCCTCGTCGCGGACCCTCCGCGCTGGCGAGGACGGTCCGCGCGCTGGCCACCGACGTCCGGGACGGCCTGCTGGCCAGCCGGGTCTGGCCCGGCGTCGTCCTGGCCTCGACAGTGGTCGTGGCCGGCCACGCGACAACCTTCCTGGTCGCCGCCCGGGCGGCAGGATTGACGGTCTCACCGACTCGGCTCTTGCCGCTGGTCCTGCTCGTGTTGCTGGTCACGGCGCTGCCGACGAATTTCGCCGGGTGGGGCCCGCGTGAGGGCGGGGCCGCGTGGGTGTTCCCGCTGGCCGGACTGGACGCTGACCAGGGCGTCGCCACCGCCGTGACCTACGGCGTCATGGTGTTCGTCGCCACCCTCCCCGGCGCTGCAGTGATGATCGTGGCATGGCTCCGTCGGCGTCCAGACTCCCACCGGGCCCTGCCCGCCACCGCCGCCCAGGTAGGCGTCGCCCGTGCCTGATCGCCCCTAGACCCCGTCGAGCTGCAGCACGTCGATCGACGGCTGCATCGACAGTGCCACCGGCGAACGGTTACTGCTGTCGAACGCCGTCAGAGGCCCCAGAGAGACCGCACGGGTATCGAACTACGACGCCACCAGTGAAAGGATGGCGGCGAGGCCCCGGGGATCGGTCGGGGTGGGTGGAGGCAAGAGGACGACGTGCAGCCCGGCGGCAATTCCCCCACCGTCGGTGAGCGGGTTGTCGCCGACCATGAGGGTGTCCCGCGGTTCCACGCCGAGCTGTTCGCAGGCCGTCAGGAAGAGCTTGGGAGCCGGTTTGCAGACACCGTGCTGGAAGGACATCACGACCACGTCCACGAGCGGGGAGAGTCCGAGCCGGTCCATCGTCGGGCGGAAATCAAAGCCGGTGTCGCTGACGACACCGACCGGGATGTTTCGGTAGCGCAGCGCCCGCAAGGTCGGCAGTGTGTCGGGAAAGGCCTCCCAGGACTCGGCGCTCACGGTCAGCGTGTACAGCTCCTCGCTCAGCCCGGGAGCCAGCCGTTCGCAGCCGGCGTTGGCGTACAGGAGCGTCCAGACCTCGCGGTGGCGGTCAGCGGAGAGGTCCCGGCCCTTGGCCAACTCCTCCGCGGTGCTGGCCATGTCCAGCACCCGTTGCCACACCGCTGAAGCCTCAGCCGGGTCGAGCTCGGCGACACCGAGTGCGGTGGCGGCGCGCAGCAGGAGCTGGTCGCCACTGCCGGCGAGGCGGATCAGGGTATCGCCGAGATCGAAGAGCACCGCCTTGAAGGGGCTCACGGCAGCACGGCCCGAAGCTCGGTGAACGGCATGCGGGCGGTTTTGTCCCAGGTGGGGAAGTCCTCGGTGCGACGGGCCACGGCGGCGCTCATCCGGCGACGCAGTGGCTCATCGAGAGCCAGATCCTTCAGTGCCTTGGCCAGGGCGACCCGGTCACCCGGCGGCGCCACCAGGCCCTCGATGCCGCGCCGGGCCAGGTGCGACAGATTCCCCGCCGACCAGCCGACCACCGGCAATCCCGCTGCCATCGCCTCACTGTAGACGGTGCCGTACGGCTCCAGCACGCTGGCGAGCGCGCCGACCTCGGCAGCGGGTAAAGGACCGTGCACCACGACGCGTCCAGCCAGGACTGCCCCCCGCGCCTCCGGTCGATCTCGCGGCTCAGATTGATTGATCTACCTCTCGGGTGGATAGTCGGATGTCATGCTGCCGCCATACCGATCAGGCCAGTCGAGGGGTGCCCCGGTCGAGGTGTGTTCAGTCTTGATCCCCACACCTTACGGGGAGTTCCAGACCCGCGTGTTCGAGACGGCCGCCGGAGACGTCTACCTGGCGATGGTCCGAGGCAGCCTTGACGGGGACGGACCGGTGCTCACGCGGTTGCACTCCGAATGCCTCACCAGCGATGCCCTCGGTTCCTTGCGCTGCGACTGCGGCGTCCAACTGCGGACCGCGCTCCGTGCGGTCATGGTCGAGGGCCGCGGCATCGTGCTGTACATGACCGGGCACGAGGGTCGTGGCATCGGGCTGGTCAACAAGCTTCGCGCCTACATGGAGCAGGATCGGGGCGCGGATACCGTCGATGCCAACCTACGGCTCGGGTTACCGGCCGACAGCAGGGACTACACCGACGCCGGGGCTGTGCTCACCATGCTCGACGTGCGCAGCGTGCGGCTGCTGTCCAACAATCCTCGTAAAGCCGACGGGCTGCGCCGCGCTGGCGTGCGGGTAGACGCCATGGTGCCGCTGCCGTCCGCGGCACACGTTCGTAACGCTCGATACCTGCGGACGAAGGCGGTCCGGCTAGGGCACGTACGCCCCAGCGGGTCAGAACTGACCACGCAGCCTGCCACTCCGGTGGACGTATCCACCTTGTTGGGCGAGGTCCGGCCCTTGCCGGATCGGCCGTACGTCCTGCTCAAGTATGCGCAAACCCTCGATGGGCGGATCGCCACGCGCAGCGGCGACTCGAAATGGATCAGCGGCGAGCCCGAACGTCGGGTGTCACATGCGCTACGCGCCGCCTGCGACGCCGTGCTGGTAGGCGCCGGCACCGTCCGGCAGGACGATCCGCAACTCACCGTGCGGCTGGTGCCAGGGGCGACGCCGTTGCGAGTGGTGCTGTCCAGCAGGCTCGGCGTCCCGCAGACAGCCAAGGTCTTCTCCGAAGAGGCGCCGACCATGATCTTCACCACGGCCAATGCCGACAGCCAGCGGCGCGCCGAATTGCTCGCGGCCGGCGTCGCCGTATCCGACGTGGCAGCCGCGCCAGGTGGTGTCGACCTCGCCGCCGCGCTCGCCCAGCTGCATCAGGCCGGTGTGCGGTCCTTGATGGTGGAGGGCGGTGCGGGCGTGATCACCTCCCTGCTGGCGTCCCGGCTTGTCGATCGCCTGGTGGTGTCGGTGTCCCCGGTTATTGTCGGCTCCGGCGTCGAGGCGGTGCGCGAACTCGGCGTCGAAAGGATCACCGACGGCCTGCGGCTGTCGAACCGCAGCGTCAACGTGATCGGCGAAGATGTGCTGCTCAGTTGGGACCTTCATCCCGCGCGGTGACGCCTGATGTGGTCCTTGCCTTGCCTTGCGTTCAGCTCTGTGCAGCGCGGGGGAGACACACCGGCCATCCAGCCAGCTTCACGCAACAGGTGCGAGCCGTGGAGGACAGCCTTGAAACTCGCCCGACAACTGTTCGGACCGCTGAGTAGGCGTCACCCACCGCAGGTGAGGACCCGGCAGGTGAGCTCGTCCAGACTGTCGGTGGGTGTCCGCTCCATCAGGGCGGCCGCGCAGATGCCCACGACGATTCGGAACCGGAAGCAGGTGGAGCGCAGCGTGCTGTACACCTTCATTTTCGCCGGCCTGGCAGTTCTTCTCGTGGTCGCGGTGCTGGTCCGAAACGCGCGGAACAAGGCCGGTCGAGGCAACTCCGAGACTCCGACGGACACCGCCGGTCCGTCCAGCACCGCGCGGAGCAGTGCCGCCCGGCAGGAGCGGAAGCGACGGCGCGCGCAGTCGAAGAACGACCGCCGCAAGCGTCGCTGACGTCTACGCGGCATGACCACTGTCGACCGTGGGATCAACTTGACAGGCCGTCCGGTGCCAGCAGCGGTCGGCGAGAGCCCACGACGCGAGCTGGACGCCTGGTTTCCGCAGGTGGTGCGTGGCGCATAGTTCTGGGTCAAGGGGTCGCCGGTTCGAATCCGGCCAGCCCGACCACGCGGCGCAGGGTCGGCCGTCCTCGACCAGGGCCTACTGTGGTGAACCCGATCCGAGGAGGCCGTCATGTCTGATGTCGTGACTCCTGTTGAGCTCGAGAACACCTACGGTGCGCACAACTATCACCCGCTCGACGTCGTCGTCTCCCACGGAGAAGGGGCGTGGGTATGGGACGAGGACGGGCATCGCTACCTGGACTTCCTGTCGGCCTACTCGGCGCTCAACTTCGGCCACCGCCATCCCGACCTGGTGGCCGCCGCGCACGCACAGCTCGACCGGCTCACCCTGACCAGCCGCGCCTTCCATCACGATCTCCTGGGGCCGTTCTGCGCCGAGCTCGGTGCCCTCACGGGCAAGGGGATGGTGCTGCCGATGAACTCTGGCGCCGAGGCCGTGGAGACTGCCCTCAAGGTGGCTCGCCGGTGGGGGCACGAGGTCAAGGGCGTCGCCGACGGGCAGGCGTCGATCGTCGTCATGGACGACAACTTCCATGGCCGCACGATCAGCATCGTCAGCTTCTCTGGCGACCACGTCGCCAAGGCTCACTACGGCCCCTATACGCCGGGTTTTCGCTCGGTCCCGTACGGCGACGCAGTGGCGCTCGAGGACGCTATCGACGAGACGACAGTCGCCGTGTTGGTCGAGCCTGTGCAGGGTGAGGCGGGCGTCATCCTCCCACCGGCCGACTACCTGCCCGAGGTCCGCCGGATCTGCGTACAGCACGATGTGCTGATGATCGCCGACGAGGTGCAGTCTGGCCTCGGCCGCGCGGGGGCTACATTCGCCTGCGACCTCGAGGGCGTCGTGCCGGACGTCTACGTCCTCGGAAAAGCGCTCGGCGGCGGCATCGTCCCGCTGTCGGCAGTGGCCGCCGACGCTGACGTGCTCGGCGTGCTCACGCCGGGCAGCCACGGGAGCACCTTCGGTGGAAACCCGATCGCATGTGCGGTCGGCCGAGCGGTCATCCGGCTGCTCGAGACCGGGGAACCCCAGCGACGGGCCGCGGACCTGGAGTCCACGCTTCGCGACGGGCTGCTGCCGCTGCTCGGCAGCGGGCTGCTCGAGGTTCGAGTGCGAGGTCTGTGGGCGGGCATCGACCTAGACCCCGCTCTGGGGACTGGACGAGATCTGTGTGAGGCGCTCGCGGAGCGGGGCGTCCTGGCGAAGGACACCCACGGCTCGACAGCCCGCCTCTCACCACCGCTCACGATAGAGACCGCGGATCTCGAGCTGGGACTGGAGAAGGTCCGCGACGCCATCCGCGAGATGAACGATCAACGTCCCAGCACGCCGGACCATCTTGCGCCGCCCACCGACCGACCAGCCTCGGCTTTGGATCGGAAGTCGAGGTGAGGACGTGGACAAGAGCATTGGTCATCGTGTTCGGAGGGCTCACGGCAACACTCGGGCTGTGGGCAGGGTTCGCGCCGGAGTCCTTCTACGAGGACGGCCCCATTCCCCTCATCGACACCGGTTGGGTGTCGGGGCTGCCGCCGTACAACGAGCATCTGGTGCGGGACTACGGCTTCATGAACCTGGGGATGACCGTGGTCTTCGTCGTGGCCGCGATCAAGCTGACTCCGGTTTTGGTTCGCACCAGTACTGCCGCGTTGTTCGCTTTCGGCTTGCCGCACACGGTGTTTCACAGCTTCCATCTGGACCACATGAGCGCCGCTGACGCGACCGCGCAGACGATCACCACCTCGGCGCTGACCGTTGTCCTACCCGCAGTGGTGTTCTTGATGGCAAGTGGGCTCGATCAAGCGGAGTTCGATAGGTAGCGCAACGACACACCTACCGAACCTCGATCGCCTCATCCATTGGCCTTTCAACCCCGGCGAAGGAGTTCGGACCAGGCACGCTTGGCTGGGAACGAGTCCCGTCGCCAAGACTTCTCCCCGTCGAAACGGTCGTTGGACTGAACCGCCACCTTCACCGCTCCTCCGTCGGACCTTCGTCCCCATTGTCGTACTGCGCCAGGCTCGTACGCCCGGGGTACGCGCTTCTGTGTCACGCGTCCAGCCACTCGGCGAACGTCAGACGGCCGCGCGGCCCATCGCCGGTCGGGATCAGGGCTCCGGAACGCAACCCCTTGCCGAGTGCGCCGGGCACGTGAAGCGGGATCACCCGTCGGCCGAGACCTCTGGCCCGGGACACCCGGCGGGACAGGTCGACCATCTGGTGCCTCTCGGGGCCAGCCAGTTCGGGAACCCGCCCGGCCGGGCCCGACTCCGCCATCTGGACGAGGATCCGCGCGACGTCCACGGCGGCGATCGGCTGGCTCAGCATCCGCGGCACGAGCGAGAACGGACCGAACCGCACATAGTCCAGCACCTGCGCGGCGAACTCGTGGAACTGCGTAGAACGCAGGATGCTCCAGGGCACCTTGCTGTCCATCACGATCCGCTCCTGCAGCAGCTTCCCCTGGTAGTAGCCCGAGGGCACGGCGTCGGCGCCGACGATCGACAGCGCGATGTGGTGGCCCACCCCGGCCGCCGTCTCCGCGTCGAGCAGATTGCGGGTGACGGTGCCGAAGAACGCCTCGGCCTTCGCCCGCTTCTGCGTGCGCGTGCTGGTCACGTCGACCACGGCATCCACGTCAACCAGCTTCTCGGTCAGTCCGGTGCCTTTGAGGAGGTCGACGCCCTCGGAGAGGTCCAGGACGACGACATCATGGCCGTCCCGGCGGGCGACCTCGACGACATGGTGACCGAGCATTCCGGTGCCCCCGGCGACCGCGAGCCTCATCGCACTGCCTCCGTCCGCCGTGCCGTGCCCGCGAGGAGCCACACGGACAGCATCAGGGTGCCACTGAGGACACCGACGATGCGAACGACGCCACTGCGTCCAACTGGCCGACTTCCCGGATCCTGGGATCGCGGATCCAGATCTAGCTGGCCAAAGGCTGCCGTGGCGCGCGGTTCCGGAAATGTCGCCGAGCATTCGGGCCGGTGATCCCGATGCGCATAGGACATCCGGCGCTGGGTACCGGCCAAGCCGCTTGCTGAACTCACATCGGTGGGTAGAGGCTGTCTTGTTACGGCATTCCGCTCAGGCGAATTGTCGACGGGTTGAAGGCGAACGGTGAACCAGGTCGAGTTCGAGCGCCACCCGCTTTGGAGCGCGGTGGACGATCTGCGCGCGAAACTCATCGAGGCCGACCACGTCGCTGACCCCGAGCAGTGGCATCTGCTCGAGCAGTTGCGCTTCGATCAGCTGCAGTACGTCGTCAGAGGCATGCGAGCACGTCGGCCGCCGCCGGAGGCCGCAGCTGCGGCGGCGGCGATCCTGGACCGTCTCCATGGCCTCGTGGAATCCGCGGCCGCTGAACTCGGTGCGTTCCTGATCGACCGGCGTGGACTGTATCTCCGCAACGCTGCCGGCCTGGTGGATCAGGCTCTCGAAATGGTGGGTACGCCGTCGCGGCCGCCGAGTACTCCCCGCGGTGAGCAGCGCTGGCCGGTGGCTGCCGGACCCGTGGGGGTCGAGACGGTCGGTCATCAGACGGCCGGTGAGGTCAGTGGTGGCAGTGGCACTCCGGCGCCGCCACGCGCCCGGCACGCCAAGCGGTCGCGCGGGTCGCGACTGGTGCTCGGGATCGGCGCCTTGGTCGTGGCGGTGGAGCTGGGCGTTGTCGTCGCCTTGGGCGCGGCGACCGGGAGCGACTCGTCCGATCCGGGAGCGGGCTGCACCGGTCTTCGCGTCGTGACGACGGCCAGTTATGAGCCGGCGCTGGATGCGGTCGCCGATGACCTCGCGAGCGGCGACCACTGCGTCCGGCTGGACATCACGGTCGCCGACGGCCGGTCCGTCGAACCGGTCGTCGACCAGGAGCAGGCGCATGTCTGGATCACCGACGACGCTTCGTGGTTGGAGCGCTATGAGGCGGAGGAGGCGGAGGAGTACGGAGAGGGCAGCGAGGAAGCCGACCTGAGCTATCAGCTGCTGGCGACCTCACCGGTGCTGTTTGCGTCGAGCCCGGCGATGGCCGCCAGCATCCAGCGGGCGGGCGGCGGCTGGACCGGTCTGGCCGCGCTCGTCGACGGCGATCGGCCGGTGTCGGTCGTGACGAGGGATCCGGCGTCGACGGGCGACGGGCTGGTGGCACTCGGCGGACTCGGCGACGCGGTCTGGGACTCACAGGGCATGGACGCCTCGGCTCTCCTGCTCGACGAGGCCTATCGCGGGCACCGCACGGAGTCGGATCTCGCGGCGTCGGCGCTCGCCGCCGACGAGGTCGCACTCGTGCCGGAGCACCTGCTGGGCGGAACCGATAGCGAAGGGCCGGTGATCACGACCCCGGCCGACCGCACGGTCCTGATGCGCTACGGCTGGTACGTCACCGAGGTGGACGCCTCGGATCCAGCGATCCGGTCGGCACGGTCGCAGTTGCTCGCCGCGTTGACCGAGGGACCGTCGGCCGACGCGGCCCTCGAGGCCGCCCATCTGCGTGACGTACGAGGAGCGCCGCCGGCGACGCACGCCGAGAACAGCTGGGTCGGTGGGCAGCTGCCAACGGCCAATCCCGTACTCGACGCGCACAAGGTCGAGCACGTGTTCTCGACCTGGTATGCCGCCGACCGGAAGGCCGACCTCTTGGTCGTCGTGGATGTCT
>Ga0209382_10004562_pt1 | contig 18465 bp, 10 predicted proteins | sample SoiMetdeltSBSDD5_FD_187599 | JGI IMG/M metagenome (GOLD analysis project Ga0209382, IMG submission 187599) | Bulk soil microbial communities from a Populus tree surrounding site in Tennessee, USA - Soil MetaG P. deltoides SBSDD5 (SPAdes) (version 2) | ecosystem: Environmental > Terrestrial >...
ATCACTTCCTTCGACGATCACGAGGTAGTGGCCGATGTCGTCGGCGGCGCCAGCCGCCGGGAACAGGGGGCCGGCGGAAAAAATTGTTCCTTCGAATTCGTCGTCTGTGGGAGGCACGTGGCTCCTGAGGGATAAGCTCAGCATTGTACCCGCAGGAGGCGTTTCTGATACGGAGTTTCTATCTGTCCCAGGGGAACTTCGCTGTCGGCGGATTGGCGTAGCGCTTCATCGCCAGCGTCAGCTTCGCTCCCGCACCCGGCGCGAGCTGCACCGTGAAATCGCGCGCGTTGATCGGCGTCGTTCTCCCGTTCACCTCCGCCGAGAGAATCTGGTACTCGCCGTACCCGCCACCCTGCACGACCACCGTCCGCGAAGTCGTCGGGCTCACATTCACCAGCGTTACGACCGTGCGGTCGTCTCTCAACTCCGACACCAGCGCGCCGACATCGTCCGGGACGCCGGCCCGGCGGCGAACGGGATCGAAATACCGCAGCCGCGCGCTCAGCAGACTGCCTTCGCGGCCGAGGACCAGCGCGCCCCACATCAGTTGCACCATTCCGCCTACTGCGGCTGGGTTGAATTCCATCGCGTTGTCGGCGAGCCTGGTCTCGGGCGTCGTGGGATCTTTCTGCATCTCCGCGATCCGCCGCGGGATGCTGTCGAGATCGCGTTTCAACGCTGTCTCGGGAAAACCAGGGTTCTTGCCCTCGAGATATTCAACCCAGGCATGGCGCCCGACGCGCGGCCGATCCTCGGGCTTCATCGACCAGTACCACAGCTCGAGTGCACCCACATTCCAGGGCGCGGCTCGCCAGCCATACCAACCACTGTCCCCGTACATCGTCGGATACTCCGTCCGTCCATCGACCGTGCGGGTATGGGAGTTGACCGCTTCGATCATCGCGCGCCACGCATCGGCGTACTTCTGATCGCCCGTCACGAGCAGCGCGTTGGCGAATCCGACCGTCGCTCGCGGAATGCGGTTGCGATCCTCGCGTTGGCCTGTCACCGGATTCACTGGACTGAAGCCCCAGCCGTAGGCGTTGTTCCACCACTTTCCCTCGGGCCCGCCGATGGTGCCATCGAGTGCCACGTAGCTCGGGATGATGCCGCTGTTCTGCTTCATCCGCGCCAGCCACGCGTCCATGTACTCGACGAGCCAGCGCTTGTACTTGGGCTCGTTGTCGACGAGATAGGCGTTGAGCGGCAGCGTGGTGGCGACGAGATTGAGGAAGTGATCGCCGACGGCGTCGGTGTATTCCTGATAGTGCGCGAGGAATTGCTCATAGCTGTCCTCGCCATGCACCGCGACGAATTTCGAGACGTCGAACGGATCCCCAACCCAGTCGAGCGCCGTCGCCTTGCGGAGCATCGGGCCACGGCTGCCATTGATCATCGACTTGATGATCTTGTGCTGCGGATCGTAGTTCGGCGCGTCGGGATCCTCTCCCATGTAGAGCGCCGCATAGGTCCGCGCCCGTTTCTGGTAGGCGGGCAGTCCCGGCACCGACAGCGCCAGCACGTTGAACGTCCGCAGTGCTTCGCCATGGTGCATCCAGTCGGACTGCACCGAGAAATCCTTGTAGTACATGCCCTGCCGGCCGATCGGCACGTCGGTCGTTCGCGCCTCGGAGAACTGGCGGAGCATGCCCTCCCATGCCCTCAGATGCAGCTGAAGGATCTCGTCGCTCGCCCCCAACGCTTGCAGCTCCGGCCAGCCGGCCGTGTTCTCGAAGGCATCGTCCGGTCCGTCGTTGGCACCCCATCGGACGACGTGCCGAAAGTAGCCGCGCTCGTCGTAGTACTTCGCGAAGAACGCTTTCGCCGCTGGTACGCTGTCAGCGAGAATCCGCCGCTGCAGCTGCGCCCACTCGGGTGCCGGCATGCTGGTGGCGATGTTGACCGTGCTCCCTGCGGCCCCAAGGAAGGCGAAAGGCAGAACGCAGAAGACCGCAAGCAGCGACATCCGAGGAGATAGTTTCATTTGGCCGGTGCCTTTGCCTTCAGCTCCTGGAACCAGTTCTGCACGAGCACCATCTGCGTGATGCGCGCTGGCGGCTGCTCGACCGCGCGCACCATGAGAAAGCGCTGACCGTCGGGAGTGACGTCGTATCCGCGGAAAGGGCCGTCGACGCGGTACGGCCCCTCGAACAACAGGCGCGCCGCACCAACAGAAAACGTCGGCGTCGTGGTGACCGGCACCGCCATCACGCGTACGATCAGCCGACCATCCTTTGGGGACGCCTCGAGGTAGAAGAGTTCGCGTCCATCTTTTCGCCAGACCGGGGCGCGGCTCCCTTCGCCAGCCACGGTTTCCCGATGATCCAGCCCGGGATACGCGCGCACGGACACCTGACTGGTGCCTGGCCCGCCGGAGGTGTACGCGAGAAATCGACCATCAGGCGAGAAGTCGGCTTCCAGAGCATCCATCGCATCGTTGAAGAGCAAGCGCCGCTCCGCTTTTCCTTGCCGCGGCAAGAGCCACAGACCGCCTGGGCTGGACCAGAAGACCAGGGATGCGCCGTCGGGCGTCCACGCGTTTGCGAACGCGAACCGCGGCCCCAGCGTGTTTTTCTCGCCTGTCGTGGTCAACAGCAGCTCCGGAGCACCATTACCGTCCGCACTTCGCATGAATAGTTTGCCGGTTCCTGAGAACCCTGAACTGAACACCACGCTCGAACTGTCCGGCGTCCAGACGCCGATACTCTGGTCGTCGTCCATTGGTAGACGAGTGACGAGTCCCCGCACGACGTCGTAGATTGACAGATCCCAATTTCCCGTCGTGGTGTTGAACACCACTCGCTTGCCATCCGGTGACAGGCGCGGCGCGAGGTACGACCCGCGAGGGACGTTCAACGGCTCGGTTTTCCCTGTGCGATCGACCCAGACAAGCGACCAGCGATCTTGTGGAAACACGCCGCCGCTCAAATACGCCAGGGCGCCGGACTCTGACACCGCAAACTGTCCGGCACCCGAATCGATCTGAACCGGCTGAATGTTGGCGGCCTGCATGACGTCGGCAAGAAGGCCCACGGCATCGCCTGTCACTTCGAGTCTGTCGACGTCGAAAGGCACGGCCATCAGCGTCCCCCGACGCATGTAGATGAGATGCCCGGTCTTGACGTACCGGGCATCGGCACCTCCCTCGATCAACACCTTCTGCTGACCCGTCGCGAGTGACTGCGCAACAATCCGCGTGTCATCCCATGAGGGAAACGTCGCCTTTGTCGATGTGAACAGCACCGTCTGCCCATCGGGCAGAAGCTGTGGCAGACGATGACTGATCTCGTCGGGTTGCGTCTTCGTGATCAACGTAGGCTTCGCGCCACCCGAGGCTGGTACGCGCCACAGTCCGCCCATTTGGGTCGCGAACACGATCTGACCGGTGCTGCCCCAACTCGCACCGTACACAAGATTGACGTTGCTGATGGTAACCGCCGCTCCACCAGCAAGGGGAACGCGCTTCAACGTGCCCTGGGCATAAAAGCCGATCGACTCGCCGTTCGGCGAAAAAAACGGACTCGAGGCGCCTTCAGTCCCCGTAATGGGCGTCGCTTCGAGCTGGTCGAGCCGACGCAGATACAGCCCCACGCTTCCATTGCGCTCGGCGCTGAACACGAGCGAGCGGCCATCCGGTGCGAACGCCATCGAGGTTCGGCTGGGCCGACCTCCTCCGTCCGATGCGTCAAATGGGAGTCCGGTCAAGAGCCGTTCGGCGGGCGCAACGCCAATGAGCACGCGGCTGACAGGCAGATCGGGCGGGGGTGTGCGGGTCAGCGCCCAGGCGATGAGTACTGCAGCCGTCGCCATGACCGCGGTCATGGCTATCGCGAACGAGCGCCGTGTGCGGGAACCTGTCGACGCCGTCGATCGGTCATCAGGTGCAGGACGCGAGAGTTCGGTCAGCGCGTCATCGATCTCGAGCCGCGCGCTACCGATATCAGGCAACCGAGCGCTTCGATCCTTCACGAGGCAGCGGCGCAGCAGTCGTTGGAGAGACGCTGGCGTGTTGGCCGGCAGTGCGTTCCAGTCCGGATCCTTCGTCAGGACGAGGGCCAGCGTGTCTGAGACCTCATCCTGTTGAAACAGGCGACGGCCGGTCAGCATCTCGAACAGCACGCATCCGAACGCCCAGATGTCTGCGCGCTTGTCGACCGTCTTCCCGCGGGCCTGTTCGGGACTCATGTAAGCGGCGGTGCCGAGAATCACGCCGGCCTGTGTCATCGCAGGCGTGGTGATCGTGGGTGATAGCGAGACGACGCCCGACATCGACCCACTTGTCTCAATGGCCTTGGCCAGGCCGAAGTCGAGCACCTTCACCCGGCCGTCAGGTCGCACCTTCACGTTCGCGGGCTTGAGATCGCGATGGACGATCCCCTGCTCGTGCGCGGCCTCGAGCGCCTCGGCGATCTGTCGCGCCATCGGGAGCGCCTCATCGATCGGGATCGCGCTCCCAGCGATCCGCTCAGCCAGCGTCATACCCTCGACGAGTTCCATCACGAGAGCCGTGGTGCCACCAGCGCGTTCGATGCCGTAAATGAGCGCGATGTTGGGGTGATTCAGCGAGGCCAGCGTCCTGGCTTCGCGGTCGAAACGCGCGAGCCGATCGGCATCAGCCGCCACAGCCTCAGGAAGCACCTTGATCGCCACCTGGCGTGCGAGGTTGACGTCGGTGGCGGCGTAGACCTCGCCCATACCGCCGGCACCGATCGGCGTCGAGATTTCATAGGGCCCAAGGCGGGTGCCCGGGGTAAGCGCCACGCGGGGATTGTACGGCGGATTGTAAAATGACTCCCTTCGATCCCGTCGTCGACGGGCGAGCCACTAACCAACTACTCGCACTCTACAGGCGGCCCATCCACCGGAGGAGTCCTTCGGTCAGCCACGAGACGTAGGTGATGAGCAGCACCCCGATCGCGAGGATGCCAAGCATCGGCAGTGTTGCCCATGTGACCTCGAGGACTGGTTTCTTGAAGCGGTACGAGGCGAGCAGCAGGTTCAGCCCGAGGGGCGGATGCAGGTAGCCGAGTTCGAGATTCGCGATGAAGATGACCCCGAGGTGGACGTAGGAAATCTGGTAGACGTCGGCAAGTGGCAGAATCAACGGCACGACCACCACTATCGCCGAGAAGATGTCCATCACCGTTCCGACCAGGAGCAGGAACACGTTCAGGGCGAGCAGGAACAGCCAGCGCTGCTCGATGTGCGCCTGCGTCCACTCGATCATCTGCGTCGGAATCTGCGCGTTGACCAGGTAGTTGGTCAGCCCGACGGCGACCGAGAGAATGATCAGCACACCGCCGACCAGCGCGACGCAATCGCCCGCCACGCGCACGACGTCTTTGAAGCTCGCCAGGTCGCGATGGATGAAGCGTTGCACGATGAGCGCATACAGCGCCGCGATCGCCGCCGACTCCGACGTCGTCGCGTAGCCGCCGAGCAGCGCCCACAGCACGACGACCGGCAGCAGCATCTCCCACTTCGCTTCCCACAGCCCGGCAGCGACCTCACGAATGTTGAACGGTGACGGCTTCACCGCGCTGCGAATCGCCTCGCGGATGCCGAGCCCGGCGAGCAGCGCCAGCATCAGCACACCGGGAATCACGCCGCCGATGAACAGGTCCTCGATCGCGACGTTCTGCGCGACGATGCCGTACAGGATCAGTGGTACTGAGAGCGGGAAGAGCAGGCCGAGCGAGCCAGAGGCGGTGAGGAGGCCGATGGAGAAGCGCTCGCGATAGCCCTCCTTGAGCAGCGCTGGCAGCAGCAATCCGCCAAGCGCGAGGATCGTGACACCAGAGCCGCCAGTGAACAGCGTGAAGAACGCGCACAACGTGGCCGCTGCGACGGCTGTACCGCCGGGTGCCCATCCGAACAGGGCGCGCAACGCGCGCAGCAGTCGCTGCGACGACTTGCCTTCGGCAAGGAGGAAGCCAGTCAGCGTGAAGAGCGGAATCGCGGCAAGGTTTGCTGAAGGCGACGTGAGCTCTTCAAAGGCCTTGATGAGCGGCACGATCGGCCGGCTGCCGTCGGTGAAGAACCCGAACATGGCGATGCCGCCGAGCAGCGCGAAGATCGGCGCTCCCAGTGCGCCGGCCACGAGCACGGCGATGAGCCACGGCAGCAGCGCGCGTCCTTCGAAGAATTCGTAGTGATACGCGGCGAGTATCCCGAGTACGAAGCCCGACGAGGCCACTGCGCGTCCGACCCAGTTGGTGGACGAGCGCAGCGCCAGCCGAAGCGCGATCAGCGTGAAGCCGATCGGGAACGCCAGCGTCGACACCCACGTGCGCACACCAAGGGCAATCTCATCGCCGGCGGCGCGCTCGGTGAGGACGAGCCCGACGCCGCCCACCGCGAACATCATCGCGATCGCCGAGCCGGCGAATCCGCCGATGACGTGCGCCCACTCACCGATGCGTCCCTTGGGAAGGAACTCGCCGGTGGCGAGTGTCAGGAGCTTGCCTTCACGCGCGGCAATGGCCGCGCCAAGCAGGCCGACCCACAGCGTGAGATTGAGCGTGAATGGTGCCGCACCGGGGATGCCGGTGCTGATCAGGCGGCGAAGGACGATCTCGCCCAGCGGCAGCAGCATGATGCCGCCGAGGGCGAGCGTGGCGAGGGTGTTCTCGGCGCGAACCGCGACCGCTCGCATTTAATGGTTCGTCTCGACGGACATCACTTTTGTGTCTTGCGGAAGGCGTCTCGCTCTCGAACGGCCGCGTCGTAGACATCGGCGGGCACCATCTGGCCGCGCATCGTCTTCACGAAGGCATCGGCCTCGGCGCGGAAACTCGCCGCCGTCTTCGGGTCGATCGTCGTCACGGTCAGGCCGCGACTTTTCATCGTGTTGATGGAGTCGGCGTCGAGCTTTGGCGCGTCACCGAGCAGCCGCTTCTCGGCGTTCTTGGCGGCCGCCACGACAAGCGGTCGATCGTTCGGCTCGATCTTGTTCCAGGCCTCGTTGGTGAGGACGATGGCGCCATAGAGTGGCGCGAAGCGGACGTCGAGCATGTATTTCGCGTCGCGGAAGATCTGGAGCAGCAGCGCCGGATAGGGCGGACTTGGTGCGGCGTCGATCATGCCCGTGGTGAGCTTGAGCTGCGCCGGAATGTCATTGGCGTTGAGTGCGACCGGATTGAAACCGCTGGCTTTGTACCACTGCACCATGCGGTCGTTGCCCTGACTCGTATACAGCTTCGCGGCCTTGATGTCGGCGAGTGTCGTTATCGGCTTCTTCGAGAAGAGCTGCACCCAGCCGGCGCTGCCCCAGGCGAGGATCTTGAAGCCCTTGGCGTCGAGGCGCTTCTCGAGCATCGGCGTGAGCTTCTCGAGGACGTACTGGCCTTCGGCGTCCGACTGGAAGAAGAACGGGATGCCGAAGACGTTGAACGACTCGTCGATCGTGCTGAGCCCGGGCAGCATGAGCAGATTCGACTGGAGCTGATCGACGCCTGGCCGCATCATGCGAATCGTCGCGTCCTCGCTGCCCTGGGTGCCGCCGGCGTAGACGGTGAGCTTGACGCGGCCAGCGGTCTTGGCCTCCCACTCGGCGCCCATGTCGAGCAGCGCCTTGTGCCAGGAGGAATTGACCGGCGCTTGTGTGGCCATCTTGATGGTCGTGACCGCCCACAGCGATGCCGAGACGAGGGGAACGAGCGCGAGTATGACTGCGATTTTTCGACCTGACATTCAACCTCCAACTTACTTCGAAAACTTCTCGTCGATCCGCTCGAGCAGCACGCGCGCGCGCCGCTGATAGACCAGCGTCACCAGGCGATTCGACGGATCCTTTTCAGGATCGATAGCCAGCGCTTCCTTGAGCAGCCGCTCGTACTCCTGGCGATCCTGGCTCGGCACGGCCACGCCCGTCGCCAGCGACACATAGGGGCCGGGTGACAACCCCTTCTGGAGGGCGACGGCCATCTTGAAGTGATCGCGTGCGCGGTCGGCATTCCCGCCGAGCGCTTCGGGAAGGCTGTCGAGCGTGATCATCAATTCGTGAATGGCCCCCTTGTTCCATTCAGGATCGAGCGCCAGCGCGCGATCGGCGAGTGCTCGCACGGTCGGGAAGTCAACGGCCAGGTCCGGACGATCGATGCCGAGCGAAATCGCCGCGCCCCACGAGGCGGCCGTCCAATAGAGCAGCGGCACATCGTCTTTGCGGGCTTTGGCGACAGTTGCGACAGGATCCTGCAGCAACGCTGCGCTCGTGCCGTTGCCGAATCGTGCGTCCGCCGCGCGCAGGCAATAACCCCGGCCCCGCAAATAGTGCTTGAGGGCGCGCTCGCGCAGCGTCGTCGCTTCAGGTCGGCGGGTGGCGTCGAGGCTGTCGGCTTCGGCCTCCAGAAACGCGTAGCCGTACTGCGTGAAGCTGCCGCACGTGGCAATGAGCAGGGGCACGTGGGTCGGGACCGATTCGAGCAACGTCTCATAGAGCTTGAGCGCGAACGGCGTGGCGTCGCGAATCAGTTCCGGATCGTCGTCACGCGTGAACACGTCGCCGGTGTCGGAGAGCGTGTTGGCGACCGACTTCACGGCCATGGTCCTGAGTGAACAGCCGGTGGTCAGGGCCAGGACCGCGGCACACATCCAGACTCGGCCGAGCAGGGCCGCGGGACGAATGGGCGATGGCATCAAAGATCCAAGAATATCTGAAGGAATCGGGAATCGGGTATCGGGAATCAGCCGGGGCCCAGCCCGGATTCCTGATTCCTGATTCCGGATTCCTCATAGAATCGCCATCGTGACTTGCGCGCGTTGCGCCACGGCGGTTCCCGACGGCGCGCGGTTTTGTCCCGCGTGTGGCGCCGCATTGGATGATGACGCGCTGACGATGGGAGTCAGCATGCAACCGACACGGCTGCCATCAGGCGGACCGATCGGGGTCGTCAGCCGCCGCACACCCACGCCGGCCCCTGGCCGCCGTAGCGGCGAAGGCGGCGCGGCCGCGCCGAAATCCGACAGCGGGTGGTTGTCCTCGTCTGACTCGATCAGCCACGGCCGGTTCGCGCCAGGGACGTTGCTCGACAGCCGGTATCGCGTTATCGGGTTGCTCGGCAAGGGCGGCATGGGCGAGGTCTACCGGGCTGACGATCTCAGACTCGGCCAGCCGGTGGCGCTGAAGTTCCTGCCGGAGGGACTGCGTGACGAGCCGGTCCGGCTCGCGCAGTTTCACAACGAAGTCCGCACCGCGCGGCAGGTCTCGCATCCAAACGTCTGCCGCGTCTACGACATCGGTGAGGTCGACGGCGTTCCGTACATCTCGATGGAGTACGTGGATGGCGAGAACCTCGCGACGTCGCTGCGCCGGATCGGCCGCTTTCCGGAGGACAAGGCCGCGGACATTGCGCGACAGCTCTGCGCCGGACTCGCGGCTGCACATCAGCGCGGCGTCGTCCATCGCGATCTGAAGCCGGCCAACGTGATGCTCGACGGCGCTGGCCGCGTCCGCATCATGGACTTCGGGCTCGCCGCCGCGGGACGTGTCGAGGACGTCAGAGCCGGCACGCCCGCGTACATGGCGCCGGAGCAACTGCTTGGGCGCGACGTGACGCAACGCAGCGACATTTTTGCGCTGGGCCTGGTTGTTTACGAACTGTTTACCGGACGACGCGCGTATACCGCGACGAGCATCGGTGAACTCGTCAACCAGCACGAGTCGCGCTCGCTCGCACCCCCGTCGGAGGTCGTGAGCGCCATCGACGCGGCGATCGACCATATCGTCCTGCGGTGCCTCGATCCGGATCCTGAACGCCGGCCGGCTTCAGCGCTCGCGGTGGCGGCGGCGCTGCCCGGTGGCGATCCTCTCGCAGCGATGCTGGCCGCCGGCGAGACGCCCTCGCCTGAACTCGTCGCCGCGGCCGGCGAAGGCGCAGGTTTCAGCCGCCGTGCCGCCTGGTCGATGCTCGCCGCGATAACTGCGGGTCTAATCGCGGTGGTGACCCTTGCGCTTCGTGACAGTCCGTTCGAGCGAGTTCGGCCTGAGTACTCGCGTGATGTGCTGACACAAAAGGCGCGCGAGGCGATCGCGCAGCTCGGGTACCAGACGCCCGCGCGAGATGCCGCGGTTGGCTTCGAATGGAACGATCAGCTGGTTCAGAATCTCGTCAAGAAGGATGGGCCATCGCCGCAATGGGACCGAATCCTGAAGCAGCGCCCCTCGCCGCTGACGTTCTGGTATCGGCAGAGCACTGAACCGCTCGTGGCGACGACATTCCATAACGATTTGCTCACACCGGGCATTGTCGATCGAGCCGATCCACCGCCGGTCTCGTCGGGCATGATCCAGGCCGACCTCGATCATCAGGGTCGATTGACGTTCTTCGAAGCGATTCCGCCGCAGCGGCTGTCGTCGCCGGCGGTCGCGGTCCCGGTGGACTGGGCGCCGCTCTTTCGATTAGCCGCCCTGGATCAATCGACGTTTCAACCGGCCGAACCGGTGTGGACATTCCTGGCCGCATCCGACACGCGCGCCGCGTGGACGGGTACATGGCCTGACAGCCGCCGGCCCCTTCGTGTCGAAGCGGCGGCGCTTGGCGGCCGTCCGGTCGCGTTCATGCTGATCGGCGACCCGCAGAGGCCGTGGAGAATGGCTGACGATACCGGCGGCGAGAACACGGTGTATCTGCTGATCCTGATCCTCGTCACAATCGTGATTCTCGCCGGCGCAGCGGTCCTGGCCCGTCGAAATATTCGCGAAGGCCGGGGAGATCGTCGCGGCGCGGCTCGCCTCGCGGGTTACGTCGGCGCCGTGTTGATGGTGTTGTGGATATGCGACGTCCACCTTACCGTCAGCTTCGGGCTGTTTCCGCTGCTTCTGCTGGCGATTTGCACCGCGGTGTTCTACGGCGCCCTGATGTGGACTGTGTACCTCGCCCTCGAGCCATTTGTCCGGCGGCACTGGCCCCGAGTCCTCGTGTCATGGACCAGCGTGCTTACGGGCCGGCCCTCTGACGCAGTCGTGGGTCGCGACGTGTTGATCGGCGTGGCGCTGGGTGTTTGGTTCACTCTGCTTTTCAGATCGATTGCCGGGTTCGAAGTAGACGGCCCGGCGAATTTCCCTGGCGAGGTCGAGCTGCTGCTCGGCCTGCGCAGCACGATCGGGGTTGTGCTGCAGGAAGCGGTGTACGCGATTAGGAACCCGCTGTTCTATTTCTTCATCCTGTTCGCCTTGCGCATGTTGCTGCGCAGCCAATGGGCGGCGATCGTCGCGTTTACGGCGTTCTTCACGCTGCTGAACGCGCTCGGCAACGACGAGGTGTGGGTGGGGGCCGTGTTGGGCTTGCTGTATTTCGGAACCGCAGCGTTCGTGATTGTCCGCTTCGGCGGCCTGTTGGCCTTTGTCGTCGGCGCATTCGTCAGCCCATTGCTGTTCGATGTGATCCTCACGAGCGATTCATCGGCCTGGTACTTCGGCAACACGCTCTTCGTGCTCGGGGTGGTTGCGGCACTGGCGGTGTGGGCGTTCTACACGGCGACAGGCCGTCGCCCATGGGGCGAGTCTCCGGCTACCTGAAGGTGGCCTTACGTGGCTACTCCTCACGAATGTAGGGCCGCCTTAGGCGGCCGGTCATCGAAAGAGCATAAGGAAGTGCTTCCCGTCCGGCGTGATGTCATACATCCGCCGCCCGCCGCCCTGCATGAACCCTTTGATCGGCAGCGGTGCGGGTGCGCCGACGGTGGGGGACGGTCCCAACGTGATTGGCACCACGTACAACTGGGCATCGTCCCGGTCGAAGAAAATCTCCTTGGCGTCTGGCGACCACACCGGCCTGCGGCCAGGCGTCACCCTCACGCGAAGACCGTTCGCAGGGAATGGCTCGACGAAGATGTCGCGCGAGCCGGCCTCGGTGGACTCGTACGCGATCCAGCGTCCATCGGGGGACAGCCGGCTACTCATTTCGGCTGAGTCGGGCCGTCCGGCTATTAACGAGGAAGTGCGGTCGCGCAGGGAATACGCGAACACGTCGTAGTTCGTGCCGCCCTTCAACGTGATGTAGGTCATGACCTGCGCCGCGGCCGACCATGACTCCGGTGCACGAGCATCGGGCACCAGTAATTCCGGCTGACCGCTGCCATCAGCCGCCATCCAGAACATCTGCTGCTGCTCGCCGGCGCCGACGATGAACAGGACGCGAGTGCCGTCGCCGGACCACATCGGATAGAAGCCGCCGGTCAGCCGGCGCGGTGAGCTCAGATTGTCGAGATCGGCAATCCAGACTTGAGCCAATGCATCGAATACGACTTGCCGTCCATTCGGAGAGATGCGGGGAGCGAAAGTGGTCGGCGGCATCTTGCCGAGCACCTTCGTTGCACCGGTGCGATCGACCTGCACGAGCTGCCACGATTCAGGCGCCTGCGCCGACACGGCGACCGCGGCGAGGATGATGGAAGAGAGAAGTGCACGAAACATCATCGCGTGACTTCCTATTGCGCCCGCAGCGCGGTGACCGGATCTACGCGCGAGGCACGATCGATCATTCGGTCCTCAGCGCCGTGGCCGGATCGATGCGGGAGGCCCGGCGCGCAGGAAGGTACGACGCGATCAGCGCGACCGCGACGAGCGCCACAGCCACCGCCGCCATCGTGATCGGATCTCGTCCGGTGACGCCCGCGAGCAGCGTGGTGACCAGCCTGCCAACGATCATCGCGGCAAGAATCCCCGCTGCGATCCCGACCAGCACCACTCGTGAGCCGTCGCCAATGACCATGCGGGTGAGATCGGCGGGCCGCGCGCCGAGCGCCATCCGCACACCGATCTCCTGCGTGCGGCGGGCGACGGTATAGGACAGCACGCCGTAGAGACCGATGCTCGCCAGAAGCAGCGCGACAAACGCGAACGAGGCGGCCAGATACGCGATGAGCCGCTCACGTGCGACGTCTCGCTCGAGCGCCGCCGACATCGTCGTCACGCCGTCGAGCAGCAGGCTGGGCGCTGCGCGCTGAATGGCGGCCCGAATCGCCGGCATCGCGAGGCGGACGTCACCGGCGACACGCACAGCCACGCCGTGCGGCGACGCCGTGAAGTTCGGCGGCTGCCGGGTCGGGAAGTAGATCATCGGGTTCGGTTCGGCATGCAGCGTTGGTCGTGCTTCGCGTACGACACCGACGATCTCGGTATCCAGCGTCTCAAACCCCAGCCGCTTGCCGAGCGAACTCGTGTTCGGGAAGTAGCGGCGTGCGATCGACTCGCTGACGATCGCCACGCGCGGGCTTTGTGCGGTGTCGCGATCGGTGAAGTCGCGTCCCGACAGCAACGGAATGCCGACCGTCGAAAAATAGCTCGGTGAGACCCAGTTGTTGTTCAACTGGATGCCGCGATCCGCACCTTCGATCGTGAAGCCGCTCGTGTACGAGCAGTTGCTCATCAGCGCGCAGGTCGTAACCGATGTGGACACGACGCCGGGAACCGCGTTGATTTCGGCGATGAGTCGATCGACGAGCACCAGCATCTGGCCACGAGGGAAGCCGCTGGTGTCAGGATCGATGGCCGCGGTGATCAGCCGATCCGGATTGAAGCCCGGATCGATGCGCGCAAAGTACGACAGCGTGCGACCCAGAAGCACGGCGGCAAACACCACCGCAAACGACAGGGCGAGCTGCGCGGCGACCAGCGGCCGCATGCCTCTCATCGCCACAGACGTGCTGACGCGTTGATTGATGGTGATGCCGTGGCGCCACCCTGCAGCGATCGCGCGAAGCGCCGGTGCCAGTCCGAACGCCAGGGCGCATCCGATCGACAGCACCGTCGCGAAGATCCACACACGAGCGTCGAGCGCGAAGACCGGCGGCAGCACGCCCCGGCTGAACACGGCGCGAGCCAGGAGCGCGCTGGTCCAGTACGCGGCGAGGAGGCTCGCGGCGCCGCCAGCCAGCGCGAGCAGCAGGCTCTCCACGAGATGCTGCCTGACGAGTCGAGCGGTGGTCGCGCCGAGCGAGATGCGAATGCCGGTTTCACGGCTGCGGCCCGTCGCTCGCGCGAGAAGGAGGTTCGAGATGTTCGCGCAGGTGACGAGCAGCACGACGGCGACCATTGCCGCCAGCGCCAGCAGCGCGTCGGAGAAGCGCGCGCGTAATCCGGAGAACCCGCGAGCGAACGGGGTCACGACCAGCGTCCGCGCCACCGTGGACGAGCGCTCGGCCGGATCGGGCAGGCTGTCCGCCATTTGCTGCAGTCCCTGAGCGTTGGCTGTCTGAAGCACGGCCGCCGCCCGCGCCTGTGTCGCGCGATCGACGCGGGCAATGATGTTCAGCCACGAGATGTTGTCCTGATCCAGCCAGGGCTGCCGGCGATCGGCGCCCGGATATGCGCTGGAGTTGTAGGCGTAGCCGAGCGGGACCTGCAGCGTCAGCGGCGTCCAGAGGTCCGCGGGAGCGTCAGTGCGGATGCCGACGAACCCCGGCGGCGCGACGCCAACGATGGTCAGCGCCACATCCTTGATAGTGATGCTCTGGCCGATCGCCTGCTCGGACCCGCCGAACGCAGTACGCCAATAGGCGTCGCTGATCACGGCCACGTTGCTGCGCTCGTCCCGCTGCATGTCGCCTTCGGTGAGCGCCCGGCCACGCTGCATGGGCACGCCGAGCGTCGAAAAGTACAGGCCCGACACGAGCTGTGTGTTGATGGCGGCAGCCTGCGGGGAGCGTTGCGTGCGCGCGACGAAACGAACCGACTGCGTTGACGCGGCCAGTGACCCGCTGGCGCCGAGTGCCTGCTGCAGAAGTTGAAGGCGCGGATACGAGAAGCGCAGATAACGTCCGGTGCCTCCGTCGGTATCCGGAAGCGCGTTGGGCGCGGCGTCGGGCGCATTCTCGTAGACGGTCAGCAGCTCGTCTGGCTGCGAGACGGGGAGCGGCTTGAACAGGACGGCGTCGAGCAGCGTGAAGATCGTCGCGTTCGCGCCCATGCCGAGCGCGAGCGTCACAATTGCTGCGGCTGTAAACCCCGGTGTGCGCCGCAGCGAGCGCGCGCCGTATTTCACGTCCTGCCAGAGCGTGTCGATCATTCGGTCCTCAGCGCCGTGGCCGGATCGATGCGAGATGCGCGCCGTGCGGGAAGATATCCGGCCGTCAAGGCAGCGAGAGTCAGCGTGACCGCCGTCGCCGCAAGGGCGATCGGATCGCGTGACGTCAGCTCGAACAAGAGCGTTTCAACGAGGCGGGATGTCAACAGGGCACCGGCTAACCCGAGCGCGAGGCCGATGCCGATGATCGTCACCGTCGGCCGTAACACGCCGGCAAGCACCGCGGATCGTTCGGCGCCAAGGGCCAGACGAATCCCGATCTCGCGCGTGTGGCTCGCCACGTCGTAGGAGATCACTCCATACAATCCGATACACGCCAGCAGCAGCGCCAGGACCGCGAACGCGGTTGACAGCATCGCCAGCAGGCGCTCGCTCGTCGTGGCCGCCGCAATCTGTTGACGCATCGTCCTCACCCACATGACCGCCACGTCCGAGCTGAGGGCGCGCACCTCCTGACGGACGAGCGACGCCAGCGCCGCCGGATCGCCGGTGGTGCGAACGGCCGCCGTCAAGGCTTCGGGCGGCTCCAGGCTCTGGTCGAGAGGCTGATACACCATTTTCGGCGGCGTCTCGCGGAGGGCGTGCCGCGCGTCGCGAACGACGCCGACGACCGTGAGCGTGCGAGCGGGATCGGGACGGCTGCCGAAGCCGATCGGCTTGCCGACGGGATCGGAATCGCCAAAGAACGCTCGAGCGACCGACTCAGTAATGACCGCGACGCGAGTGGATGATGCCGTGTCCTGGCTCGTCAGGAACCGGCCGCGCACGAGACCGATCCCAAATGTGTCGAAATACTCCGGCGTGACGGTGTTTGCGAGGACTCGATTCGCGCCAGGACCTGGCGGCGGCGTTGGGATTCCGAGGATGCGTCCTTCGAATGCCGTATCCACCGGGCTCATCGTGGAACACGCCGAGGCGACGGCTGGCATCCGACGGCGCAGACGGGCGAGCGTGTCGGTGCAGAGCGCCGTCAAGCGCTCGAGAGGGAACGTCGTGTCGCGCGCGTCCAGCAAAAAGATCAGCACGTTCTCGGTCTCGAAACCGCCGTTGACGTTCTGCAGGTTGCGCTGAGTGCGTACGAGAAGGCTGGCGGCGAAGACCAGCACCACAGACACGGCAATCTGGGCCGCTACGAGCGCCTTCCGTCCTGACGACTTCCGCGAGCGAATCGCTCCGGTGCTGCTCTGCTTGAGCGCGGGTGAGAGGTAGACCAGTGTGGCTCGAAAGGCCGGAATCGAGCCGAAGGCGATGCCCGTGAGCAGCGACAGTCCGGCCGCGAAGAGCAGTACGGTTCGATCCGGCTGCACGTCGATCGCGATCGGATTCTGATTTTCGAGGAACAGCATGCTGACGAATCGTGTGCCCCAGCCGGCGAGCACGATTCCGAGCGCGCCTCCAGCCACGGCCAGCAACAGACTCTCGGTCAGGAACTGACGGACGAGGCGGCGGCGCGTCGCACCGACCGCCATGCGTACGGCGACTTCCCGTGCCCGCCCTGTCGCGCGGACGACAAGTAGATGGGCAACATTGACGCAGGCCAGCAGAAGCACCGCTCCGACCATGCCCATCAGTACGGTCAACGGGACGCGGTAGTCGTTTCGTAGACGATCCTGACCATTGGCTGCGGGCTGGAGCCGTGCCGTGCGCGGGCCCAATGGCGTTCGAGCGAAACCGATGCCCGGCTGAGACACGTGTTCGCGGAACGCCGTCTCGATCACCGCCTGCGCCTGGCGCACATCGACGCCCGGTTTCAAGCGAACGACCAGCGGCATGCCCGTCCAGCTGTCGAGATCGGTCAAAAACTCCGGCTCGTCGCGAATTCGCATCGAGAGCGGCAGCGTGATGTCGATCGGGCGGCCCGGCGCCATCCCTTCGAAGCCGGGGGCCGTCACTCCAACGATGGTGACCGAGTGGCCGCCGACGAGCAGCGTCTTGCCGATCACCTGCGGGTCGCGTGCGAAGCGCTGCGTCCAGAAGCTGTCGCTGATCACCGCAATCGGGCTGTTATTGACGGCGCGATCGTCTTCCGACGTGAATCCGCGGCCCAGTGCTAGCGGAACGCCGATCACGGCGTGATAGTTGCCGCTCGCGTACTGCCCGTAGACGCGCTGGGCACCTTGATCCGACGTCACCTTGAAGTCGCGATTGTTGTAGGCGGTCACGCCGGCGAACACTTCGTCATGCGTGCGCGCCCGTTCGAACCACGGGTAGTTGGACATCGTGGCGATCTGGGCGTCGCCGACGCCGTGGGCGATGTAGTACAGCTCCTCAGGCGCGTGTACGGGCAGCGTGCGAAACAGCACGGCATTGATCAGGCTGAAGATTGACGTGTTAGCGCCAATGCCCAGCGCGAGCGTCGCGATCGCCGCGACCAGGAAGCCGGGCGTGCGCCGCAGCGATCGAGTCGCGTACTTCACGTCTTGAGTGAGCGTGTCGAGCATGGTCAATCTCGCGTCGAGGTGATCAGGGTGGTGGCGTGCAGCGAAATCGTGGCCTCGCGTCCAGTGTCGAGGCGACGGCTCTGGACGCGACGGCCGGCCACGACATCGGTGACGGTGCACGATGCGATCGCACACGAGAGGGCAATCGTTTCGGTGTCGCGTCCGAATCGAATCAGCGCTTCACCAAGCGCGAAACGGCGTTCGTCCGTTGCGGCGGCACGGGTGTAGACATGCCGGTCGGGGATGAATCCGCGTGGAGCGGAAGCGACCTTGAAATCGAAAGACGGGCGGATGCTCGTCGAAGTCCCCTCCACGGTCATCGTCATGCCGTCATCTGAGAGACTCCAGATCCAGAGCACGGAGTAATGGGTGCCGGGAGCCTTGACGGTGACGAGGCGATTGCCATCCCATCGCGCCTGCACGACCGGCTCGAGCGACCGATCGCCGCCTCGACGTGGCCGCCAGCGATCGAAGGGCAGTTGCCACGGAATGATTGACGTCTGCCCGGACGCGACCTGGAACACGGTCATGTCGATCTGGGATGGCGTCTGCGAGATGACGCGCAACTGGCCGTAGACGCGCTCGTCGCTGCGCGCCGGGTCGAGCACCCAGACGCCGGAGAAGTCGGGCTGTTGCGCGCTGGCCTGAGCCGACAGCGCGGCAATGGCAACAAGACATGCTGGGATTGAACGCATCATGCGCATGGCCGCGACGGCATGACCAAGGAGCATGCCAGAGCAGGCTGGCACTTTAACTGACAGAACACGCGACAGTTGTTCCGTCGGCGGATTCCGCGATCGACACGAACTGTTCGCAGGTGGGACGGGCCGTTCCGGCAGCGGTCAACGGACCGGGGCCGGCCCCCCATTAACCTTTTGCTTCGCCGATGGGACTCTACAGGTAGATGGACGCACTCGACGCGATCGTGGTCAGGGCCAGAGAAGGGGAGGCGGAGGCGTTCGGCATCCTTGTCCGGCGCTTCCAGGACATGGCCGTGG
>Ga0209382_10004563_pt1 | contig 18460 bp, 17 predicted proteins | sample SoiMetdeltSBSDD5_FD_187599 | JGI IMG/M metagenome (GOLD analysis project Ga0209382, IMG submission 187599) | Bulk soil microbial communities from a Populus tree surrounding site in Tennessee, USA - Soil MetaG P. deltoides SBSDD5 (SPAdes) (version 2) | ecosystem: Environmental > Terrestrial >...
GCCTTCGGCGTACTGCTGATTTTCGCCGGAGTGAACGTTCCACTCGCGGCGATGCCCGGATGGATGGTCGCGGTGGCCGAATGGCTGCCGCTGACCCACGGGATCGCGGCGGCCCGGCAGGTGGCCGCCGGCGCGGGCTGGGCCGACGTCCGCTCGGACCTGGTGGCCGAGGCCGGGCTCGGGCTGCTGTACGTGGCCATCGGACTCGCCATGCTGGCGTTCTTCGAGCGGGAAAGCCGCCGGCGTTCCACCCTGGACACCTACTAGCGCCCGGTGGCACGCTGGTGCACGTTCGAGCCGGCCCCTGGGAGGCAGGGGGACATCGATGGTTGGCCATAGGAAAGAGTTCCCCGCGGAGGAAGCCCCGTGTGGCAAGATCGTGGGCGGCGAGTTCTACCGTGACTCCGACGGCGAAGGCTTCTCCGTCCACGTCCGGTACTACACCTGCGGCTGCCGCCGCACCCGGCACGAGTACCACGATGGAAGTGTTACCGCGACGGCGGTCAAGCACGGTCGCCGACGAGGCAAGATCATATGGGAGGAGCAGTCGGACCATCCGGTCTGACCGCGCAGGAGGACTATGAGTACCTCGCACGACATCGTCATAGTGGGCGGTGGCGGGGCAGGCCTGCGGGCCGCCATCGCCGTGGCCGAGGCCGATCCGACGCTCAGCGTCGCCGTCGTGTCCAAGGTGTACCCGATGCGCAGCCACACGGTCTCCGCCGAGGGCGGCGCGGCCGGTGTGGCCAAGGCCGACGACAGCCTCGACGAGCACGCGTACGACACGATCTCCGGCGGCGACTGGCTGTGTGACCAGGACGCCGTCGAGGCGTTCGTGGTCGAGGCGCCGCGTGAGCTGCTGCGGCTGGAGCACTGGGGTTGCCCGTGGAGCCGCGAACCGGACGGGCACATCGCGGTCCGGCCGTTCGGTGGCATGAAGAAGATGCGCACCTGGTTCGCGGCCGACAAGACCGGCTTCCACATGCTGCACACGCTTTTCCAGACGTCGCTGAAGTTCCCGTCCATCACGCGGTACGACGAATGGCACGTCACCCGCCTGCTGGTCGACGACGGCCGGGTCTGCGGTGTGGTGGCGCTGGAGCTGATGTCCGGCCGGGTCGAGGCGATCACGGGCAAGGCGGTCATCCTGGCCTCCGGTGGCGGGGGCCGCGTCTTCCCGTACACCACGAACGCCGCCATCAAGACCGGCGACGGCATGGCGCTGGCGTACCGGGCCGGGGCGCCGCTGAAGGACATGGAGTTCGTCCAGTACCACCCGACCGGCCTGCCGTTCACCGGCATCCTCATCACCGAGGCGACTCGGGCCGAGGGCGGCTGGCTGCTCAACAAGGACGGCTACCGGTACCTGCAGGACTACGACCTCGGCACGCCCTCACCTACGCCTGTGCTGCGCAGCATGGAGCTGGGCCCGCGGGACCGGCTGTCCCAGGCGTTCGTCCACGAGGTCGAGAAGGGCCGGACGATCGAGACGCCGTACGGCCAGGTCGTGCACCTCGACCTGCGGCACCTCGGGGCGAAGGTCATCGACACCAAGCTGCCGTTCGTCCGCGAGCTGTGCCGCAAGTACGAGAACATCGACCCGGTCCACGAGCTGATCCCGGTGCGCCCGGTCGTGCACTACATGATGGGTGGCGTGAGCACCGACATCAACGGCGCGACCGGCCTGGACGGGCTGTTCGCCGCCGGGGAGGTGGCCTGCGTCAGCATCAACGGCGCCAACCGGCTCGGCTCCAACTCACTGCCCGAACTGCTGGTCTTCGGCGCCCGCGCGGGCGCGGCCGCCGCGGCGTACGCGGCGTCGGCGTCCACTCCCGGGTCCGCTGTGGACACTCAGGCCGCCGACGAGAAGCGCCGGCTCGATCGGGAGTACTTCGGCCGGACCACCGGCCGCGAGCGGCTGTCCTCGATCCGGGTGCAGATGCAGGAGGTCATGGAGGGCGCCGCCGGCATCTACCGCGACGGCAGCACGCTCGCCAAGGCCGTGGACACGCTGCGGGAGCTGCGCGAGCGGATCGCCGCCGCCACGATCGACGACTCCAGCCGTACCTTCAACACCGAGCTGACCTCGGCGCTCGAGCTGACCGGGATGGTCGACATCGCAGAGTCCATTGTGCACAGTGCCCTGCGGAGGGAGGAATCGCGCGGCGCCCACCAGCGCACCGACTTCCCGGCCCGCGACGACGACCGCTTCCTGGCCCACTCCGTGGTACACCGGGAGGCCGACGGCTCGCCGCGAGTGGAGTACCTGCCGGTCACCATCACCCGGTGGCCGCCGGGCAAACGGGTCTACGGGAGTTGAGCATGCCGGAGAACATCACCCTGCGCGTCGCCCGCTACCGGCCGGAGCAGGAGGAAGAGCCGACCTTCGACGAGTACGCCGTACCGCTGAACAAGGACTGGTCGGTGCTCGACGGCCTCAACTACATCAAGGACGAGCTGGACGGCACGCTGTCGTACCGCTGGTCCTGCCGGATGGGGATCTGCGGCAGCTGCGGCGCCTCGGTAAACGGGCAGCCGAAGCTGACCTGCGCCACGTTCCTGCATGACTACGCCCCGGGCCCGGTACGCATCGAGCCGCTGGCCAACTTCCCGATCATCCGCGACCTCGTCGTCGAGCTGACCGACTTCATGCACAAGCTCGGCACCGTCAAGCCGTGGATCGTGCGGGAGGAGGAGCAGCCGGTCGAGGACGGCGAGTACCTGCAGACGCCGGCAGAGCTGGCCGACTACAAGCAGTACAGCATGTGCATCAACTGCATGCTCTGCTACTCGGCGTGCCCGGTCTACGGTCTCGACCCCCACTTCATCGGGCCGGCGGCGATCGCGCTCGCTCAGCGGTACAACCTCGACAACCGCGACGAGGGCGCGCGCGACCGGCTGACCGTGCTGAACCAGCCGGAGGGGATCTGGGGCTGTACGTTCGTCGGCGAGTGCTCTCGGGCCTGTCCCAAGGACGTCGACCCGGCTGGCGCGATCCAGCGGTACAAGGTGACCGCGGCGATGGCGACCGTCAAGTCCCTGCTCATGCCGTGGGGGGAGCGGTGAGCTACTTCGCCCGGTTGTACAAGCCCCGGATGTCGGTCTTCTGGTGGATGTCCAGGCCGACGTACCTCATGTTCGTGCTGCGCGAGCTGAGCAGCGTCTTCGTCGCGTGGTTCATCGTGTACCTGCTGCTGTTCGCCCGCGCGGTCGGCCAGGGTCCCGAGCAGTACCAGCGGTTCCTCGACTGGGCGGCGAGCCCGTGGCTGATCGCGCTGAACATCGTGGCATTCCTGTTCGTGGTCTACCACGCGATCACGTTCGCCAACCTGACCCCGCAGGCGATGGTGGTGAAGCTGCGCGGCCGGACGGTACCGGGACCGCTGATGGCGGCGTCGGTGTACGTGGGCTGGCTCGTCGTGTCGGCGATCCTGGCCTGGCTGGTGGTGGGCTGATGGCCGGCAACAAGAAGACGATCGAGCCGTTCCTCTGGCTGGGGTTCAGCGGCGGCGGTGTGGTGGCCGCGCTGACATTGCCGGTACTGCTGTTCCTGCTCGGCATCGCGATCCCGCTGGGCTGGATAGCCGCGCCGGACTACGCACACTTGGCCGCGGTCCTACGCCACCCGCTGACCCGGCTCGGCGTCGTCGTCATCGCCGCAATGTCGCTCATCCACGCGGCCCACCGCCTGCGGTTCACCCTCCACGATGGACTGAAGCTAGGCAAGTACGACGCCGTCATAGCCACCGTCTGCTACGGGGCCGCCCTGGCCGGCGCCGCCCTAGCCGCCTACATCATGTTCGCGGTGGTCTAGCCCCCGGGCCTCCTCCCCGTTGATCATGAACTTAGATAGACGGTCGACGGCGTGTCGTGCTACCAACTTCATGATCAACGGGGGCGGACGGCTCGAACTTTCGTTGGACGGAACAAAAGTTAGTAACGAACGAAGCTGAAGCTCTAGACACGAGAGCTAGAAGTCTCCTACTGTGACGAACGTGCGAGACCCGCTGCACCTTCGTCTCCTGCGTCTGCTGCGCGATGTCGGACCGACGTCGCGAGCCGAACTTGCGGACCGGCTCGAAGTACCGCGGCCGAGGCTGCTCGCCGAGCTGGAGCGGCTGGTGGCGGCCAGGTATGTCGCCGAGGCCGGACTCGCGGCGTCCCGCGGCGGCCGGCGTTCGACCCTCGTCGAGCTGAACCCAGATCTCCGTTTCGCCGCCGTCGACCTCGGCGCGACATCGATCGATGTCGAGATCACGAACGGTCGGCTGGAACCCGTTGTGGCGTACGAGGAAGCGGCCGACATCCGGTCCGGCCCCAAGCTGATCCTCAACCGGGTGGACGAGCTGCTCGCCAAGGCGCGGGTCGACGGGGCGTACCAGCGACTGGCCGGTATCGGCATCGGCGTCCCAGGCCCGGTCAGCTTCCGCGACGGGATACCGGTCTCGCCTCCGATCATGCCGGGCTGGGACCGTTTCCCGGTCCGGGAGTTCCTCACCCGCGAGCACGGCTGTCCGTCCGTTGTGGACAACGACGTGAACATCATGGCGATCGGCGAGCGGCACAGCGGCGTCGCGCAGGCGGTCGACGACTTCCTCTTCGTGAAGATCGGGACCGGGGTCGGCTGCGGCATCTACCTCACCGGCGAGGTCTACCGGGGCACGGCCGGGTGCGCGGGCGACATCGGGCACATCCAGGTCGACGGGCACGGTCCGGTCTGTTCGTGCGGCAACGTCGGCTGCCTCGAGGCGTTGTTCAGCGGTGCGGCGCTGGCGCGCGAGGCGACCGCCGTGGCGCGCGCCGGCACCTCACCCGCGCTGGCCGACCGGTACGCCGCCGCCGGCGTGATCACCGCCCGGGACGTCGCGGAGGGCGCCGGCGAGGGCGATGTGACCTGCATCCGGCTCATCCGCGACGGTGGCAGGCGGATCGGTGGCGTCCTCGCGAGCCTGGTGAGCTTCGCCAATCCGTCGATGATCGTCATCGGGGGCGGGTTGGCGCAGTTGGGCCACATCCTGCTCGCCGAGATCCGCAGCGTGGTCTACCGCCGATCGCTGCCGCTCGCGACCGGAAACCTGCCCGTCGTGCTGTCGGAGCTTGGCCCGCGCGCCGGCGTCACCGGCGCCGCCGTGCTCGCCAGCGACCTCGCTTACGAGCAGGCGACATGACCGTGCCAGCTATGTCCTGGTCATGCCGGCCCTCCGCTACCGCTGGAGGCCCGACATGACCGTCCTCCGGCTCACCGATGTCGTGAAGACCTTTCCGGGGGTACGGGCGCTCGACGGCGTGTCGCTCGAGGTCGAAGCCGGCGAGGTGCACTGCCTGCTCGGCCAGAACGGCGCGGGCAAGTCCACGCTCATCAAGGTGCTCGCCGGGGTGCACCGGCCGGACTCGGGCAACATCGAGTGGCAGGGTACGGCCGCGACGTTCGCCACCCCGCAGGCCGCGATGAAGGCCGGCATCGCAACGATCTACCAGGAGCTGGACCTCGTCGACGACCTCTCCGTCGCCGAGAACGTGTTCCTGGGCCACGAGCCGCGGCGGCTGGGGTTCGTCGCCCGCGGCGCGATGGTCCGGCGTACCCGGCAGATCCTCGGCGGGCTCGGGCACGCCGAGATCCCGCCCCGGCGCGAGGTGCGCCACCTGCCCAACGCGGGTAAGCAGATCGTGAGCATGGCCCGGGCACTGTCCCGCGAGGCGCGGCTCATCGTGATGGACGAGCCGAGCGCGGTGCTCGCCCACGACGAGGTCGGCAACCTGTTCCGCATCATCCGCGAGCTGACCGCGCAGGGCATCGCGGTCATCTACATCTCCCACCGGCTGGAGGAGATCCGCGAGATCGGCGACCGGGTCACCGTGCTCAAGGACGGCCGGACCACCGCGGCCAATCTCCCGGCCCGCGACACCCCGACCCGCGAGCTGGTCAGCCGCATGACGGGGCGCACCATCGAGTACGTCTTTCCGGCGCACACCGCTACGACACCCGGCGACGAGCTGTTGCGCGTGACCGGACTGACCCGCTCCGGCGAGTTCTCCGACGTGTCGCTGACCGTCCATAGTGGAGAGATTGTCGGCATTGCCGGGCTCGTGGGCTCCGGCCGGTCCGAGCTGCTCGAGACCATCTACGGCGCACGGCAGGCCGACTCGGGCACCGTACACGTCGACGGTCGGCCGCTGCGTCCCGGCAGCGTCACGGCGTCGGTCCGGACCGGGATCGGGATGGCGCCCGAGGAGCGCAAGGCGCAGGCGTTGCTGCTCGGCGAACCCGTCTACCGCAACATCACGCTGGCCGCGTTCGCGCGGTACGCCCGGGCCGGGTTCACCAACACCGGACGGGAGAAGGCGGTAGCCGCCCGCGTGGCGGAACGGCTGGACCTACGCCCGCGCGACGTACGGCGGCCGGTACGCACGCTCTCCGGCGGCAACCAGCAGAAGGTGGTTGTCGGCCGCTGGCTCGTGGAGGACGTGCGGTTGCTCCTGCTCGACGAGCCCACCCGGGGCGTGGACGTGGGGGCGCGCGCCGAGCTGTACCGGATCATCCGCGGGCTCGCCGCCGACGGGGTCGGTGTGCTGCTGGTGTCCAGCGAGGTGCCCGAGGTGCTGGGTCTCGCGGACCGGGTCCTGGTCATGCGGGAGGGCCGGGTCATCCACAGTGGACCCGCGGACCAGCTCGACGAGGACCGCGTGCTCGACATGGTCATGGCCGGTTCACTCCTCGAGGAGGTGGAGCTGTGACGAGTGACGTCGCGGCAAAGCTCGAGGCCCCCGTGGCGGCGCGGCGGAGCTGGTGGCGCGACGACGCGACCGAGTCGCTGCGCCGCAACCTGGCGCTCGTCGGGGTGCTCCTCGCACTGTTCGCGATCGGCGCGATCACCAAGCCCGACCTGTACGGGGACCCGGACTGGGTTGTGAACAACATGTTCACGATTCTGAAGCTCGCCTCGGTGATCGGTGTGGTGACCGTCGGCATGACATTCGTCATCATCGGCGGGGGCATCGATCTGTCGGTCGGTGCGATCATCGCGCTCGCCGGAGTGTGGGCGACGACGGTCGAGAGCCAAAGCTACGGCCCGGGCGGCATGATCTTCGCGGCGTTGGCGGTCGGGGTCGGCGTGGGGCTGGTCAACGGGGTGCTCATCTCGTACGGCCGGCTGGTGCCGTTCATCGCCACCCTCGCGATGCTGGTGGCGGCGCGCGGACTCGCGTCGGAGATCTCCGGTCAGCAGACCCAGATCTCGCGGAGCCGGTTCATCAACGACATCGCCTCGACCAACCCCCTCGGCATCCCGCTGTTGGTCTACCTCTTCGCTGCGGTCGCCGCGGCGGGCTGGGTCCTGCTCAACCGGACGACGTTCGGCCGGCGCACGGTGGCGGTGGGCGGCAACCCGGAGGCCGCCCGGCTGGCCGGCATCAACGTCAAACGGCACACGCTGCTGCTCTATGTCCTCAGTGGACTGTGCTGTGGCATCGGTGCGATCATGCTCACCTCGCAGGCCACTTCCGCGCAGGCGGCGATGGCCAACCTCTACGAGCTCGATGCCATCGCGGCGGCCATCATCGGTGGCACGCTGCTGGCCGGCGGGCGCGGCACGATCGTCGGATCGTTGCTCGGCGTCCTCATCTTCTCCACGATCACGAACCTGTTCGCCATCAACAACCTCAGCACCGAGGCGCAGAACATGCTCAAGGGCGGCATCATCGTCGCCGCGGTGCTGATTCAGCAGTTCCAGTTCAAGTCGGTATCACAGTTCCTCGCCCGCAACAGGCTCACCAGAACCTAAATCCCTACGTGTCCGATTGGCGGCTGTCCACTGTTGACAGTTGTCGGGACCATTGCACCCCAGACCCAGGAGGTCGTCATGCAGGATCTCTCGCGTCGCCGCCTGCTACTCGGCGGCGCGGCCGTCGGCGCCGGCACGCTGCTGACCGCGTGCACGAGCAACGAGGAGCCGACCAACACGCAGACCGTCGGTGGCGGTGGCGGCAACCCCAACGCGGCCCCCGGCCAGCGGGTCACGATCGGTTTCTCCGCACCGGCCGCGGACCACGGGTGGATCGCGGCCATCACGAACAACGCCAAGGCTCAGGCTCGGGCGTACTCCGATGTGGAGCTCAAGGAGGTCGCGGCCGGTGCCGACGCGGCCGCCCAGCGCGCGGCGTTGTCGACCCTCATCTCGCAGAAACCACACGTGATCGTGCTGCTGCCGTACGACGGCAAGGAGCTCAACTCGTTCGGTCTCGAGGCGATGCGTTCCGGCATCCCGGTCGTCAACCTCGACCGGGCGTTCCCGGACGCGCTGGCGTACCGGCTGCAGATCAAGGGTGACAACTACGGCATGGGCGTGTCGGCGGGCAACTACATCGCCGCGCAGATGAAGGCAAAGAACATCAGCAGCCCGATCATCGGGGAGATCGCCGGCATCGACCAGCTCGAGCTGACGCAGGAGCGCAGCCAGGGCTTCCGGGACGCGCTCGCGGCGAACGGCATGCGGGTAGCCAACCGGCGGGCCGCGGAGTTCACTGTGGACACCGGCCAGCGCGAGGCCGCTCTGCTGCTGCAGGCGTTGCCGCGGATGGACGCGCTGTGGAACCACGACGACGACCAGGGCATCGGCGTACTCGCCGCGATCCGGCAAGCCAACCGCAACGAGTTCCTCATGGTCGGTGGCGCCGGAGCGAAGGCGGCGATCGAGGCCATCGCGGCGGACAACACGGTGTTGAAGGCCACGGTGACATACAGCCCGTCGATGGCTTCGTCCGCGATCTCCCTCGCCCGACTGATAGCGCAAGGGCGCAAGATGTCGGATCTGGTCGAGCTGCAAGTGCCGAAGGAGATCATCCTCGCGTCCGAGACCATCACCAAGGAGAACGCGAGCAAGTATCTGCCGCTCGGGTTCTGAGGGGACCACAGTGGACAACGGAGAACTGCGGATCGGCCTCGTCGGCTACGCGTTCATGGGCACCGCGCACTCCCAGGCGTGGCGTACCGTGAATCGCGTCTTCGACCTACCGGTGCGGTCCAGGATGGTCGCGATCTGCGGTCGGGACGAGGCGAAGGTAGCGGCCGCCGCCGCCCGCCTCGGCTGGGCCGAGCACGTGACCGACTGGCGGGCGCTGATCGCGCGGGACGACATCGACGTCGTCGACGTGTGTACGCCGGGGGACAGCCACGCGGAAATCGCCATGGCCGCGCTCGCCGCCGGCAAGCACGTCCTGTGCGAGAAGCCACTGGCCAACACGGTGGACGAGGCCCGCGCGATGACCACCGCCGCCGAGGAGGCGAGGTCTTCGGGGATACGGTCGATGTGCGGCTTCAACTACCGGCGGGTCCCCGCGGTCGCGCTCATGCGGCAGCTCGTCGCGGACGGGCGGCTCGGCGCGATCCGGCACGTCCGTGCGGCGTACCTGCAGGACTGGATCGTCGACCCGCAGTTTCCGTTGGTCTGGCGGCTACAGCGCGAGCGGGCCGGCTCCGGCGCGCTCGGTGACATCGGCGCGCACATCATCGACCTCACCCAGTACGTCACTGGCCAGCGCATCACCGGGGTGAGCGCGTTGACCGAGACGTTCGTCAAGGAGCGGCCGCTGCCGGTCGAGTCCAGCGGGCTCAGCGCCGCATCGGCGGCCACTGTGGAGTACGGACCGGTCACAGTGGACGATGCGGCGCTGTTCGTGGCCCGGCTCGACGGTGGAGCGGTGGCCACGTACGAGGCGACCCGGTTCGCCACCGGCCGGCGGAACGGCCTGCGGGTCGAAGTCAACGGCTCGCTCGGGTCGGTCGCCTTCGACCTGGAACGCCTCAACGAACTGGAGTTCTACGACGCGTCGGCACCCGACGCCGAGCAGGGCTTCCGTCGGATCCTGGTGACCGAGTCCGTTCACCCGTACCTGTCCGCCTGGTGGCCGCCGGGACACATCATCGGGTACGAGCATTCGTTCACGCACGAAATACGGGACTTCCTGGCGGCGGTGGCGGCCGGCGAGGACCCGACACCGTCGTTCGCCGACGCGCTGCAGGTGCAGCTCGTGCTCGACGCGGTGGAGCGCTCGGCGCGCTTCGACTCGTCGTGGATAAAGGTGGAACTCTAGCTCCTCGGCCCGCGAGCGAGGGCTCCGGCCGCCGGGGCTGCCAGCGGCCGGGGTTCGCGGGTATGAGGCGGGTCGGCGGTGCGGTCGGGTCGATCGGGATCCCCCGACCGCACCGCCTCTCCCCACCCCGGGGAGATCGGCACGGTCAGCCTTGCAGTTGGTGCATGTTGCGCGCGCTGAGCCGGGCGAAGCGCAGTGACTGGCCCGGGTCGGCCGCACCGCCTGGTGCGTTGTCCTGTTCGTAGTTCGAGTTGTGGTATCCCTTGGCGCCGATTCCGCTGTAGAACGTCTCGAAGTCGATGTCGCTTCTCGGGTCGCCGAAGGGGATGAAGTTGTATCCGTTGCCCTGGCCGAGCGGCTCACCGGTGCTGTCGCCGTCCTTCGCGTGGAACAGGGCGTACCGGATGGGCTGCCGCGCCACCTGGGCGAGCGGGTCGAAGACGTCCTCGACCCGGTTGCCGTCCCAGTCGTACCGCCAGCGCCACTGGTGCTGTGCGACGTGTGACCAGTAGATGTCCATCTCGACGACGCACAATGCCGGATCGGTGACGTCGAGGTAGTGCTGCATCAGCCGCTTGCCGGATTCGCCCCGGACGACGGTCGGGGCGATCGGGGCGCCGGTCTGCCGATCCTGCGTGACGGTCACCATCGGGCCGTCCTGCAGGAAGTGGTACGCCGGTGAGTGGTTGTGCGGGTAGAGATGGATACCCCAGGCGAGGCTCAGCGTATTCAGTGCCTCCCATTTCTCGCCGGCGACCGTCCACGGTTCGATGTTGCGGTTGTTGGCGCTCGTCGGGTCGTTGCCGGTACCCATGAACGGCATCCCGAGAATCGCGGAGAACTCCAACTCGGTCTGGTAGCGGTCGTAGTCGTTCGTCGACATTCCCCCACCGGGGCTGTTCGGACCGGGCCACGTGTTCGGGATGAAGCCGTGGTTGCCGATCGCCTCGAGGTCGAACTCGTCGAGGAAGCCGCGGAGCGTGCGGGCGTACGCGAGATACGCCGCCCGCGACTCGGGGGTGGTGACCCCGCCCGGGGCGGGGTTGGGTGCGGCCCCGCCGGGGTTGTTCGCGTTCTGGCCGTACCCGGCGAACTCGATCTGCTTGAACCCGACCTCCGCAAGGTACCCGAGCAGTTCCCGCCAGCCGCCCGGCAGGGGGACGAGGGGACCGAGGTCGGTCGGGTCGTCCGGGAAGTCGGGTCCGCCGAGGAAGCCCATCGTCGGCGGTACGCCCAGCGCGGCGCTTGCCGCGATGCCGACCCGGCCGGGCACATCGCGCTGGGTGAACGTGATCGTGCCGATCTTGCCGGGCGGGATGAGCCGCCCGCCGGCCGCCCTCGCCGCGGCTCCGAGCGGGGCCAGGGCAGCCGCGGTCACCACGCCGACACCCGCCATGAACCGGCGCCGGCTGATCCTTTGGTGCATGTCGTTTCCTCCCTATGCGAACTCGACCCAGTTGAGGTTGAAGAAGTTGTTTCCCGGTCCACCCGGTACCGGCCGGAACACGAGGTACAGCCGGTGTGCGCCACCGGGATCGGTGATGGGGAAGGTCTGGCTCGCGTACGTGGTGGCGCTGGCCGTGGCGGCTATCGTCACCGTGGTCAGCAGCGGTCCGTCGACCGCGTCGAGGTGTATCTCCACCGCGCCGGTACCGCCCGACGTGCGGAAGGTCAGCGAACTGACGCCGGCCAGCCGGTACGTGCCGTTCAACGCGATCCAGTCACCGTTGCCCAGGCTGCCGCGTTGCAACCCGCCACCGACGTCGGCGGTCGGTGCGGTGTTCGTACCCGACTGGTCGACGACGAACTCGACCTCCTGGCGTTTCTGCAGAATCTGCACCTGGTCCACTGTGGTCAGTGCCGGTACGCCACCCGGCCCGCCGAGATCGGTGTACGAGGCACTCACGATGCCGAAGACGTTCCCGCCGTGCGACACGTCCTCGGGGTTCGTCGGCAGAACTCCGGAGCAGCCGGTCGCTGTCGCCTCCGCGTGGCCGTGGCTGTCGTGGCCGAGCACGAACGTCACCTCGACGCGACCGCAGTCGATCGGCCCGTCTTCGGGGTCCGTGACCGTCACCGCGAACGGGATCGCGTCACCGAACGAGAAAAGCGAACCCGAGGCCGGTACCGTGACCTCCACCGTGGGCGAGGTGTTGCCGACCGTGATGGTGGTGTTGGCCGACGCGGTCTTGCCGCTCGAGTCGGTAACGGTGAGCCGGGCCGTGTAGACGCCACGGGTCGCGTACGTGAACGTCGGGTTGGGGTCGATCGAGTCGACGGTTCCGTTGCCGTCGAGATCCCACGCGAACGAGATGGAGTCCGCCGGGTCCGGGTCGCGTGACCCTTCACTCGAGAACGACACCGTCAGCGGCACAGGTCCGTCGGTCGGCGACGCGGACAGTACCGCGATCGGCGCCCGCAGACCCTTGACGTAGCTGAACTTCACCAGTGCCGCGTCCGGGTTGATGTTGAAGAACCCGTCCCCGTACGTGAGCAGGTAGAAGTTCCCGTCGTCGCCCCACATCATGTCCATCGGGTTGTCGCAGATGAACGGTCTGGCGGGGGTGGCGGGAGCCGGCCCGCAGTTGAGCAGGTTGTTGATTTTCAGCACGCCACCGGTCGAGTCCAACCTGATCTCCCGCAGGTAGTCGCGGGTGAACTCGCCGAAGAAGATGGCGCCGTCGTAGTACGCCGGGAACTTGGTCGGGTTGGGGTTGGCCGGGTCGTAGTCGTATTTCGCCGCGCCGTGCGGCCCGACCCCGCCGCCGGGACCCAGCTCGGGGAACAGCTGCGGGCAGGTGCCCGGTGGGCTCTGGGTGTAGTACGCCTTGCACGGTGTACCCAGCGGGTTCGTGACGTTGTTGTCTTCGAACGAGTACCACACCTCGGGCCTCGCCACCGGTGGCGTCACGGTCATGCCGGTGTTCCACCGGGACGTGTTCTCCGGACCGTGGGTGGGGTTGTCGCATTCGAAGGTCTGCGGTGGGTCGTCCAACGGCGTGGAGGTGTTGAAGTTCCACCGGTAGTACGGCAGGTCCGGCGAATAGCACAGGGGCCAGCCGTAGTTCGCCGGTTGGCGGACGACGATCACCCGTCCGGTACCGGCGGGTCCGCGGAACACGGTGGGCGTACGCGAGTCCGGGGAGTAGTCGGTGATGAAAGCGTCATCGTTGTCGTCGAGGGTGATCCGGAACGGGTTGCGGAAACCCATCGCGTAGATTTCGGGTCGGGTCAGCGGCGTGCCGGGGGCGAAGAGGTTGCCCGACGGCACGGCGTACGACCCGTCCGGTTGGACATGGATCCGCAGTATCTTGCCGCGCAGGTCGTTGGTGTTGAGGGCCGAACGGCGCGCGTCCACGTGTGGTGCGTTGAAGAGTCCGGTCGGCGTGATCATGTCGTTGAAGGGTGCGAACCCGCCGGAGTTGCCTCCGCCGGCCGGGGTGTCGTCTCCGGTGACGAGCCACAGGTTGTTCTGCGAGTCGAAATCGATGTCGCCCGCGACGTGACAGCAGGCACCGCGGTTGACCGGTACCCGCATGACTTGTTGCTCCGAGGCCAGGTCCAGCGTCGGGTTCGGCCCGTCGACCAGCTTGAACCGGGACAGCTGGAAGTAGCCCAGCCACGGATCCCACACCGACGGGTCGGACCCGGTGTTCGGCGCGTTCGCCACGGGTGTGTCCAGCGGCGGCGAGTAGTACAGGTAGATCCACCTGTTGGTGGCGAAGTCGTTGTCGACGGCCGGTCCGTACATGCCGTCTTCGCTGGCCATGTAGACGGGGATCTGAGCCAGCAGGTGTGTGGTGTTGGTAGCCGGATCGTGCAGCCGGACGCCGCCGCGGCGGTCGGTCTGCACCACCCGCCCGTCGGGCAGCACGTCGAAGCCGATGGGTTCGCTGACATTCGGGGGAGCGGCGATGAAGTCCATCTGGTAGTTGGCCAGGACGGTCGCGCCGCAGTCGCCGTTGGTCACGCCGGCCGCCCATCGGATCGCGCCGCCGAGGTGACCGCGGAAGGCCGCTTCGCCGAAGGAGCTCGGCGTATCGCCGCCCGCGGTGTAGAACGAGCGCCCGCCCTGGTAGTCCTTGCACCAGGTGATCGGGTGGTCGAAGCCCATCGTGCCGCCGGTGTACGTGGTTTCGTCCACAGTGGCCAGTACGTGCGACACACCGCGGACGTTGCCGGCGAAGTTGTACCACTGGTCGGTGCGGGTCCACCGCTCCGGCAGGTTGGCCGATGCGGGATGCACCCGGTCGGCCACCTTCACCGTGGCCTGGCTGACCGGAGCCGCTCCGGTCGCACGGGTGCCGAGCACGTTGGTCAGGAACGACCAGTCCGGCTCGGCTTCGATCGCGGCGTGGATGCCGACGAACCCGCCGCCGTCGCGGAAGTACGCTTCGAAAGCGGCCTGTTGGCCGTCGTTCAGCACGTCGCCGGAGGTGTTGAGGAAGACGACGACGCGGTACTGCTTCAGGTGGGCCTCGTCGAACTTGCGGGGGTCGTCGGTCACCTGCACGCTGAACCGGAGCGCGTTGCCGAGCTGCCGGATCGCGTCGACACCGGCAGCGGTCGACGCATGTTGCGCACCGACTGCCCGGGTGAAGACAAGCACTTTGTACTCGACGCCGGAGCTGTCGAGCACGGGCGCAGCCTGGGCCGGCGCGGGGTTGGCGCTGGAGACGACGGTGGGGGACAGGAGGGCGAGCAGACCCAGCTGGGCCACGAGCGCACGCCGAAGGAGAGGTCGCATGGCACCTCGCTCTGGTCGGGAACGTTCCAGGGCGCGGGATCCATCGATGGGTACGGGTGTGCACTGGTGTGCGCCGGGGGTCGTGCTACGCGCGAGGGATGCGTACGGGCTTGACTGTCTTGCTACGGCGGACAATATTCTTCGTATCGAGCGATAGGAAGCCCTGGCACGCCAAAAGTTTTGTGATCAGCGTGCCAACTTCTGCTGGAGCCGTCAAAAGGAGGCACGATGGCGCGACCGATCACGCTGTTCACCGGCCAGTGGGCCGACCTCCCGTTCGAGGAGATGTGCCGGCTGGCGGCCGAGTGGGGGTACGACGGTCTGGAGATCGCGTGCTGGGGCGACCACTTCGAGGTCGACCGCGCGCTCGCCGATGAGTCCTATGTGGATGGCAAGCGGGCGACGCTGGCGAAGTACCAGTTGCGCGTCTTCGCCATCTCCAACCATCTGGTGGGGCAGGCGGTCTGCGACCATCCGATCGACGAGCGGCACCGCGCCATCCTGCCCGCGCGGATCTGGGGCGACGGATCGCCGGAAGGCGTACGCCAGCGCGCCGCGGAGGAGATGAAGGACACCGCGCGGGCCGCCGCCAAACTCGGGGTGGATACGGTCGTCGGGTTCACCGGCTCGTCGATCTGGCACACGGTCGCGATGTTCCCGCCGGTCCCACCGTCCATGGTGGACGCCGGGTACGCCGACTTCGCCGATCGGTGGAACCCGATCCTCGACGTGTTCGACGAGGTCGGGGTGCGGTTCGCGCACGAGGTACACCCGAGCGAGATCGCGTACGACTACTGGACCACCAAGCGGACGCTCGAGGCGATCGGACACCGGCCGGCGTTCGGGCTGAACTGGGATCCCTCGCACATGGTCTGGCAGGGTGTCGACCCGGTCGGGTTCATCCTCGACTTCGCCGATCGCATCTACCACGTCGATTGCAAGGACACGAAGGTACGCACCGGCGACGGTCGGCGCGGCCGGCTTTCCTCACACCTGCCCTGGGCGGATCTGCGGCGCGGCTGGGACTTCGTCTCGACCGGCCACGGCGACGTGCCGTGGGAGGACTGCTTCCGGGCGCTCAACGCGATCGGGTACGAGGGCCCGATCTCCATCGAGTGGGAGGACGCCGGCATGGACCGGCTCGTCGGCGCGCCGGAGGCCCTGCAGTTCGTCCGGCGGCTGGCCTTCGACGCACCCGCGGCCGCCTTCGACGCCGCGTTCACAAGCACCGACTGAGCGTCACTTCTGTCGGCCGCTCCGCCAAGCGTCCACAGTGGCCTCGACGTCGAACGTCCTGATGTAGACCGGCGGTCCGTCTACCAGTCCGCGCTGGGCCCGCACGATCCGCTCGTTGAGGTCGGTGACGATGCGGCGTACCGACGGCTCCGACGTCTCCTTCGCGAGCCGCTCCATCAGATCCTCGGCTTCCTTGCGGATCCGCAGCGACGTCGGGGCGATACCGGTGAGGTTCTCCCGGCGTACCCATTGCTTCAGCCACCAGTTCTCGTCGTACAGTTCGCCGCGGTCGGGCAGCGGCTTGCCGGCACCCGGCAGGTTGTCGAACTCGCCGCGCTCCTCCGCCTCGCGGATCTGGCGGTCGATCCAGGTTTCGTGCGAACCGGTCACGACCTGAATTCTACGAGCGCGCCAACAGCCGGCGAGCGTCGGAGCGGGAGCCGATCCGGACGAACGCGAGGTGGGCGTACGCGGGATCGCGCATGTACCCGGCGAAGCGGGTCCGGTACTGCTGGTGCTTCGCCCAGGCCCATCGGATGATCGACCGTTCCGGGTCGGTCAGCAGCAGCCCGCGCAACGGTTCCCGGTTGCCGTTCCACAGCTCTTCCCGGGTGACCGTGCGGCGCAGCGTACGCAGGACGACCTGGCGCATCACTACATGGCGCGGCAGGTCGAAGTACACGATCGTGTCCGCCCGCGCCCAGACCAGATCCCGTACCGCGGAGTAGTTGCCGTCGACGACCCAGCTCTCCCGGTCGACGATCGCCTCGACGCGACTCCGGAAGTCGGCTGTCGGCAACGGCTCCCAGCCCGGCTGGTGAAAGATGGCGTCCAGCTCGACGAAGGGGACCTCGAGCCGTTCTGCCAGAGCTCGGCCGAGCACGGTCTTGCCCGAACCGGAGTTGCCCACCACCGCCACCCGTCGCACGACCTCCATTGTGCATATCGAGGTATCTCGCTTGACTTCGTTTGGTCTCCAAACTAACTTGAGGGCTATGCGTTCCCTTCGGCTCACCGTCGGCGCGTTCGTCGTCGCCGCCGTGCTGGCCCTGATCGCCACTCCGGCCAACGCGGCCGTGTGGTGGTCCACCGACCGGTGGGGCACCTGGTCCAATGGCGGCTACACGCTCTACAACAACGTCTGGGGTTCGGGCTTCGGCCCGCAGACCATCTGGGCCAACTCGCCCAACAACTGGGGTGTCTGGGCGAACCACCCCAACACCGGCGGCATCAAGTCGTACCCGAACGCCACCCGGTGGATCGGCCGTCGCGTGAGCGTTCTCGGTACCGTCACGAGCAACTTCAACGTGAGCGTGCCGACGAGCGGCGTCGCGTTCACGACGGCGTACGACATCTGGTCGTCCGACAACGCCCACGAGATCATGCTGTGGATGAACAAGTACGGTCCGGTGGGTCCACTCGGTAGCTTCCAGACCACGGCGACCGTCGGCGGCCACACCTGGAACGTCTACCGCGGCTCCAACGGCGCGAACCAGGTGTACTCGTTTATCCGTACCTCGAACACCAATTCGGGCAGCGTGGACGTCCGAGCGGTCGCGCAGTGGATCCGCAACCGTGGCTGGTTCGGCGACGTGACGATCGGCAACGTCCAGTTCGGGTACGAGATCACCTCATCGTCGGGCGGTCGCGACTTCATCACGAACAGCTTCTCCGTCAACGGCTGAACGCCGGCGCGGTATGGTCGGCCCCATGTCGATCTTCCGTACGCCTCAGGTGGTGCTCTTCAGCGATGACCTCCCGCGGGCCGTCGCCTTCTACCTCGGGCTCGGGTTCACCGAGACGTTCCGGGTGCCCACCGAGGGTGAGCCGATCCATGTCGACCTGATCCTGGACGGGTACCGGTTGGGAATCGCCACGGTCGCCTCCAGCCGCGACGACCACGGCCTCGACCCGATCGCGGAGGGTCAGCGCGTGGCCGTCATTCTGTGGACGGACGACACCCGCGCGGCGTACGAGAAACTCGTCGCGAATGGGGCACCCGCGATGGCGGCGCCACATATCTGGCTCGACCGGCTGCTGATCGCGTGGACGGCCGACCCCGACGGCAACCCGATCCAGATCGTGCAATCTATCGTGGACCGATGACGACGGTACAAGGCGAGTTCAGTTATCTCGCTCCCGAGTCCACGGTGCTGCGACGGTTCACCGCGCCGGGAAACAGCGTCAACACCGGGATCTACCACTCGTACGTGCTGCCCGTCCACAATGGACGTCCGATCCGTGACCGGTTCACGCTCGACCACAACGGGTTCGAGCTCATCGACCACCGCACGGCGGTGAAGGACTTCACCGACCGGGAGGAGGTCGACCGGGTGTACGTCGGTGAGGTGGCCGAGTTCGTGAAGTCGTACACCGGTGCCGACCGGG
>Ga0209382_10004564_pt1 | contig 18459 bp, 16 predicted proteins | sample SoiMetdeltSBSDD5_FD_187599 | JGI IMG/M metagenome (GOLD analysis project Ga0209382, IMG submission 187599) | Bulk soil microbial communities from a Populus tree surrounding site in Tennessee, USA - Soil MetaG P. deltoides SBSDD5 (SPAdes) (version 2) | ecosystem: Environmental > Terrestrial >...
TAGTGAAAATTAAACCGTTCCTCCGACTCAAAAGGGAACAGTGTTAATGGCTTTTGCGTCTCATTTACCGTAGCCACAAAACTTTTTGCAACAGCGGAAATAGATTGGGATTTTGCATTTACAATCAAGAATGCCGCAATCATCAGACAAAAAAGGCGAGTCATAAAATCGTTTTGACAGGTTTATTAATTCCTTACCCAAACACCATTAAGCATCACTTTCACGACGTTCCCGGCATCACTGATGTTGTTGAGAGGATTTCCCTTTACAAGCACAAGGTCAGCTATTTTTCCTTTTTCTATGCTTCCCAGCCTGTCGTCGATCCTGAAAAATCTTGCATTTTCCATTGTACAGGCTACAATAATGTCAGCGTTCGACAAACCGCTCTCCGAAAAAAGCTCCATTTCCCGCTGGTATGCCCAACCTTTTTCAGCATATTCTATCATGGAATGTGAACCGAGAACAACTCTAACTCCACCTTTTCTTAATCTGCCGGTAAAAGCCTTCATGTTATTGAAGCCATTCAATCTGACATCTTGTACCTGGTTTCCATCTTTCCGGCGGTATTCAAACGCACCCAATGTAGGGTCTACAAATGTCTTTTTCTTCACCAAAAATTTAATCATTGAATCGGCCATTTTACCATTAACATCGACTTTGCTCCACACTTCATAGCGGCCGTCCTTTCTTGCATTGTTATTCGCCAATACGGCCTGCCGGAATCTTTCACCTTCTCTTTTTGGTATGAGCGTAAGCCCGAATGATGTTACATGCTCAATTCCATCCAGGCCCGCGTTTATTGCTTCCATCGCTTCAGTTGTTTCAAGGTGTCCTGAAACCGGTATTCCTCTTTTGTGAGCAGCAACACATACTTCTTTAATAATAGAGGGAGGGAGCCTGAAATAAACTTTGATCATGCTTGCCCCCATGTCTGCTGCCCTGTTCACCTGCGTAACGGCCTCTTCTGCATCACGAACGATATACGCATCGGATGGATATGCAGGCGGAAACATGTCAATATGTGGTCCTGCGAGAAACATTCGTGGCTGCGGTTTGCCGGATTTTCTCGCGTTGTCGTAGGTTTCCATCCAGGCGCCGGGGTCTCTCACAGACGTAACACCATTCTGAAGGAACATTCCCGGAAGATCGTCTTCACCGTCTATATGAAAATGCGCATCAATAAATCCTGGCAAGAGGCTCATGCCTGTTCCGTCCACATCTGATGCACTCTGCGGAATTTTGACTTTATCTTTTGATCCCACGTCGGCAATTTTTCCATTGATAACAATTACACTTCCGTTTTCGATCGGCGTTCCGCCATTTCCGTCGATGATCCTTACGTTAGTTATGGCAATAATTGAATTGCCCGTGGCGATCTCATCAGCATTTACCTCTTTAACGATTTTCTGAGCGGACAAACCCATACTGGAAAGAAAGAAAACAATCAATAAGAAAGCTGTTCGTAAAGTCATTTGCTCTGTTTTAACCTCCAAAATCCGGTAAGGTAAATATTTACACGAAATCGTATAAGTTTGCGCATGATTTTTTTATTGAACCGCTCACTAACCTTATTCCTTTGCCTTTTTACTATTCTTGTCTGTTCCTGCAACACAACGCCCCGACGAACGATCACCGAAATGAAGTTCAATGTTGACTCTTCAATCGTCAACAAGCCTGTTTCCGACTCATCACTCGGTATCAGGTACAGTGTGCCTGCTGGATGGCAGGCGATCGAAGCGTCTGATGACGCCTTACAGCGGGCAAAGTCGGGCAACGTCAGGATCAGTAATATGCTGCAGGATCCTTCGGGCCATGTTGTGTTTTCACTTACTGATGTACGTCAGGTGCCCGATTCGGTGTTCAGGAACATGGATGAGAATTTCAAGACCGTTCTTAACCCATCAGGCAGCTGGAGCGACATACAACGGGATGAGTTCATCGCCGCCGGATACCAGGTAAAGCAATATGTAATGGCAAAGCAGGGACAAACTTTTTTTAAAATGTTGTTTGGAGACAGAACGCGGCCATCTTTCCAGGTTGATTATTCGGTTATAATTGATTCCGCATATGCATTGAATACAAAAACTCTTGAATCTATTGTCGGTTCATTACATCGCGATCATTAACTTTGGAATCAACTAAAACTCATCTAAATGAAAAAGCTTTCACTTGCATTGGTAATGGCAGTTGTAATGTTCAGTTCTTGTTTTACCCTAACTCACACTGTAGGATCCGGCGGAAGCGGCGGAGAAAAGATTGAAAAGAGGGCCTGGTACATCCTTTGGGGTCTCGTTCCTCTTAACACAGTTGAATCAAAAGCAATGGCTGGAAATGCAACTAACTACACTGTAACTTCGAGTCGCACAGCACTGGACGTTATTATCAACATTTTTACCGGAATTGTAACTGTAGGTTCACAAACTGTAACAGTTCAAAAGTAAGAAACAAGAGAAACTTAACTCAAAGCAGGCAGACCATTCATCTGCCTGCTTTTTTATTCAATAGTGCCATCTTACGAAGGCTTCCATAGCAGCATATTTGGTCATGCCTAATTCGGCATACATATTTGCAGTATTACTGTTCCTGTCCTCAGCCCGCTGCCAGAATTACCTGTTGTCCGATCCCTGAAATGGTACCATGTCTTTCTGTGACTGGTGTATGAATATTCCATATCGTTTTTTCATCACCTGGTCGGGGCTCATTGGAATAGCCATTTCTATTTCGCTGATATCCCATTCCTGCCATGCGCCTTTATATAACCACATGTAGCAATCTTTCACCCAGTCGTCACCAGCCTCCTTTATCCTTCGGAGCGCTTCAAACACTATTTCGAGGCAAACTTTGTGTGTTCCATGCGGGTCAGCAAGATCTCCTGCACAAAACACCTGGTGCGGCTTTATCTTTCTCAAAAGATCAACAGTAAGCCTGATATCCTCTTCACCCATTGGCTTTTTCTCAATCGTGCCGGTTTCATAGAATGGAAGATTCTGGAAATGACTGTTAGAATCAGGAATACCAACATAGCGGCAGGTTGCTTTTGCTTCACATACCCGGATCAGTCCTTTGATTGATCGTATCTCCGGAGTATCCATTTCATTGGTCTTTTTCCGCCCGAGATACTCACGTGCTTTAGTAAGAATCTCTTCAGACTTCTTGCTATCCATTCCGAACATGTTCTCAAATCCTACAGCAAAATCCAGGAAACGTGTAACGAACTCATCTGTTACCGCAATATTTCCCGAAGTCTGATATGCAACGTGAACATCGTGGCCCTGATCGTGTAGTCGCTGAAACGTTCCACCCATGGAAATTATATCATCGTCGGGGTGAGGAGAGAAGATAATAACCCTTTTTGGATAAGGTACAGAACGTTCAGGATGATTAGGAAGATTAACATCAGGTTTTCCTCCTGGCCATCCTGTGATCGTATCGCGGAGCATGTAGTACACCTTAAGGTTTATCTCATACGCCTCACCGTGTTCAACAAGCAAGTCGCCGATGCCGTTGTCTATATAGTCTGTATTGGTAAGACTGAGCAGGGGCTTTCTTATTTTAAGTGCCGTGTTAATCACGGCTCTTTTGATCATCTTCGGAGTCCATTCTGTTTCACCTGTAAGCCACGGTGAACTGAATCGTGTGAGCTCTGCCGATGCCGCTTCATCAAGAACGAATACGCAATCGTTGTGTAGCTGAAGTTGCGAAGCCGGTATCTGTTCGGTAACATGCCCTTCTACTGATTTCTGAACAACCGGAGCTTTACCCTGACCCCATGCAAGCAATATTATCCTTTTTGCTCTCATGATGGTGCTGATGCCGGTAGTGATCGCTAAACGCGGAACCTGTGAGATATTCGCGAACTCATAAGAGTTGGCGATTCTTGTTGAATTGTCAAGAGCAACCAGGCGCGTTTTGGAATGCAGGTTCGAACCTGGCTCATTGAATCCTATATGGCCATTATTACCAATTCCAAGGATCTGGAGGTCGATGCCACCGGCATCATCAATTTTCTTTTCGTATTCTTCACAATGAGCCTTTACATCTTCTTTGGGTATTTCACCATTGGGAATATTAATGTTTGACTTATCGATATCTATATGATCGAAAAGGTGGATCTTCATAAACCTGTTGTAACTCTGAAACGCGTCCTTATCGATCGGGTAATATTCATCGAGATTGAAGGTTACTACATTTTTAAAACTTAGTCCTTCATTTTTGTGCAGCCGTACCAACTCTGCGTAAAGTGTTTTCGGAGTGCTTCCGGTAGCTAATCCAAGAACACATTTTTCATTGTTCTTCTGTTTTTCTTTTATTAAGGCTGCGATCTGATTTGCTACAAAAACAGAACCGTCCTTCATATCCGAGAAAATTTTTACTGGTATTTTCTCAAAAGAATCAACCATACTCATAATAATACAATTGCTTTTTGGTGAAATTTCATAATGGCGGATTTCTTTATTTAGATGCAATTTTCTTTTTCGGATCAAGCTTTATTCTCATGTCGGTAAAGAGCGCACGGCTGTAATTAACTCCCCACAGATCATATCGCTTAAACTGTATGGCCAAACGCTTTTCAAAATCGTTCCAGCTTTTAGATGCGGCGGGCGTCCACAGCGCTTCACTCAATGCACTCATTCTGGGAAAGATCATGTATTCAACTTTACGTGGGTTTGTCATGTATTCAGTCCACACGTTACCCTGTGCGCCCAGAACATGTTTCTTCTGCTGATCATTCAGCACGTGCGGAACGGGTTCGTAACTATAAACTTTCTGAACGCTTGTATATCCTCCGATAGTCAGAGAGTCTTCTTTCTTGCTCTGTGCATGATCCAGATATACGTGTGAACCAGGAGTCATTATCACGTCATGATCCTGCTTTGCAGCTTCAATACCACCAGCTTCACCTCTCCAGCTCATTACAGTTGCGTTTGGTGCGAGACCACCTTCAAGGATCTCATCCCAGCCTATGATTTTCTTACCCTTGCTGTTGACATATTTCTCTATACGTTGCACGAAATAGCTTTGAAGACCGTGCTCGTCTTTCAGAGTGTTATCTTTTATTCTTTTCTGGCATTTGGGACATGCTTTCCACCTGTCTTTTGGACATTCATCACCGCCTACATGAATATACTCGGAGGGGAATAGAGGCATCACCTCGTCGAGCACATCCTGCAGGAATGCAAAAACAGAATCGTTGCCAGCGCAATACACATCTTCTTCAATGCCCCATGTCTGCTTAACTTCATATGGGCCTCCTGTACAGCCGAGGTATGAATACGATGCAAGCGCAGCTTTCGCATGGCCAGGCATTTCAATCTCGGGAATCACGGTGATATGTCTTTTGGCTGCGTACGCCACAACATCTTTGATCTGTTCCTGCGTATAAAAGCCTCCGTAGCGAATGTTGTCGTTACCAGTGCCTGGGTAATGGCCGATAATAGTTCCATTGCGGTAGGCACCGACCTCCGTTAGCTTCGGATACTTTTTTATTTCAATTCTCCATCCCTGGTCGTCTGTAAGATGCCAATGAAACCTGTTCATTTTATGGAGGGCAATAAAGTCTATGTATTTCTTTACGAATTCAATGTCAAAAAAATGACGTGAAACGTCAAGCATCAGTCCCCTGTATTTTAACCTGGGCTGATCAGAAATGGTAACAAGCGGTAATTGTAACGAACCTGATTTCTTCACAGGCAGCAACTGTATCAGGCTTTGCACCCCGCGAAAAGTTCCGGCATACGAATCGCCTTCGATGGTAATTGATTTGGCCGAGCCATTCAATTTATAGTGCTCCTCGTTTTCTGGAGCCTGGATAAACTTTTTGGTGAACAAACTGATATGATTGCCATTTGCAATGTCTTTAATGGTTAGTGAAAATCCATAGTACTTATGAAGATAATCATTGAAGAAATCTGCAGCATCCCTGTCCCCTTCATCTCTTATCACAATGGCCGTGTTCTTATCCAGCCTGAAGCTGCCTGGTTTTGTCTTAAGACTAACTGGTTTTGGAATAATGTTTACCGCTGTTGAAGATTGAGAAAATGTGTTTAGGAAAATAAAATTCAGTAGTAATACCGCAAAAACTCGTACCATCATTATTTACAAAGATTTAAGCTATAAATGTAGTATATAATCGGCTACTTAATGACCCCGTCATCCAGAACCGCAATATTATCGCAAATTTTTAAAGATGACTCACTGTGCGCGATTATTATCACTGTATTTCCGTTGTTTTTATACCACTCAATCGTTTGCATTATTTTTTCTTCTGACAAAAAATCGATAGCGGTTGTCGCCTCATCAAGTATCAGAAGCGGCGCATTCCTGTAAATCGCCCGCGCGATCGCAATCCTTTGCTTTTGTCCACCCGATAAATTATTACCCTGTTCAGCGATTATAGTATCTAATCCATCGCGAAAGTGCGAAGTAAACGCTGTTATTCCCAACTTTTCGCAGATGATGTTCAACCGTTCCTCGTCATGGTCAAGTCCGATCGTAATATTTTCCCTTATGCTCGCTGAAAACAAATCTGTTTTCTGGGAAACCACAGATATCATTTGAGAAATGTATGTTCTGTCGATCTCGCAGATATCAACTTCGTTTATCAGTATGCTGCCCGAAGCGACCCTATGCGTCCGCAGAAGGAGAGAGGCCAGCGTAGATTTACCGCTTCCGCTTTTCCCTGATATGCCGAGGACTGTTCCCTTTTTTATTGAAAGATCGATTCCTCTTAGTATATAATCATCATATCCATACGCGAACCAAACGTTCCTTAATTCAATGTTCAACTCTTCGATACTTATCCTTTTCCATCCCCGGTCTTCTACTTCCAATTCCAATATTTCAAAGAGCCTTTCAGCGGAAATAACCGCTTCGTTTAATGTTTTAACCGCCCCGAGTAAATAAAGCAGCGGCACCGTAAACCACATCAGCAGCGTATAGAACAGCATCAATTCACCCGTCGTGAGGTCATCATTCATTACATAATAGCTGCCGGTCCACAACAAGAGTACTGTAATTATTTTCGCAATCAGATCTGCAGCAGCCTGAATATTAACTTGCTTTACCGAGGCTTCATAAACATTATTCAGCACGGAATGAAGCTTGAATGAAACCTTACTGCCGACGTATTTTTCAATTCCCAGATTTCTGATGGTAGCTGTAGAGCCAAGGCTTTCAACCAATGATGCATCGAACCCGGCAGCCGAAACCGCTATTTTGCGCTGCCAGCGTTTATTTAGCTTGTTGCTGATGAAATACAAAATGCAATACGCCGGAATAATGCTCATAATCAACAACCCGGCTCGCCAGTTGAAATAAAACATTGCAGCAATAGAAAATGCCACGATCAGCACATCAACCATCAGGTTAACTGCAATTTCATGAATAAATGCGGTGATCTTTACGGCATCATTTATCCTGCTCAGCATTTCTCCAACCCGCATGCTATCGAAAAATGATTGCGGTAGCCGCAACACGTGTTTGTAATACGACATGATCAACGAGAAATTGATAGATCTTCCGGTACTCAGCACAATCTTTCCCTTGATTATCGTAACAATTGCCTGGATAAGCAAAATCACTATCACCATTATTGAAGCAATGTCGAGGAGCCCTGCATTTTTTCTGACAAGAATTACGTCGACTATTTCCCTGACATATACTGATATTGAGATTCCCAGTAAACTCACGATCACTGCACAAACCGATGCCAGGAGTAGTGCTTTGGAGTACGGAACTGCGAGCGCCGATATCTTTCTAATGATTGATTCCCTTTTGTTCCTTTCGAAATTTTCACCTGGCGACAACAACACGGAAATGCCTGTCCAAATCTTATGAAATTCGTTGTATGAAAGAATTTTCACCTTACCCTCCGCCGGATCCATAACAGTCACAGCATTCGCTGCTGCCTGCATTACTACCAGATAATGACTGATCTTTTGGTCAATTATAACATGTACAATCGCGGGTAGCGATAAAACTTCAGGCAACTCTGCCCTTACGCCTTTTGCTTCGAAACCAAGGGAAAGTGCAGCCTCAACGACGCCAAGAACCGTTGTTCCGTTCAAATCCGTTTTAGCCATCTGTCGGATCCTCGATACCGCTACATACTTTTTATAATAAAGGCATACAGAAGCCAGACACGCAGGTCCACAATCGGATCGATCACGTTGACGGACTAACACGCGGCGCCATTTCCATTCCTTCACGAATACCATAAGCAAAAAACATATAAACAGCGATAATGATAACTATCAGCAAAATCACTGCAATTACTACGACCTCTTTTTTCATTAAATGAATTTTATTATAAAAAAACAGGAACATCCGGATAAGATGTTCCTGTTGAGTTACTGAAAGTTTGAACAACCATACATCACTCCAGCTAACCTGGCAATACCAAAAATCGTAACTCCAAGCACCGCCGTCCTAACGCCTCCTCCGCCGCTCGTAAGCGTGGTACTTACACATTTTAAGTACGTGATAAAGTCGTCGCCACCGGTAACATTCTTTAATTCATCACGGTTCATTTCAATCATCCCTTTATTAACTTTGAGTTGTTTCATAGTAGAGTATTTTATTGATGAAAAATATTTATAACTGCGCCTTCACCCTCTGAGCCTCCCTTATACCCAGACGAAAGCAAAATTCAGCGCCGGACAGAACCAGTTTTACAACTGTCTCAAGAATTGATCCGCCGCAGATATTTTGCATTTCTGTGCGGCTAAGCATAGTTTGCCCCTTAGGATCAACCTCTAATTTTTTTTCCATATAAATCAAATTGATTGAAGTACCCGTCTTGCGGAACTGATCAGGATCACGGGCATACGGTACAATGCTCCCAAATGATCATTTTTCTTTTATTGTGACATAAAATTAAAATGCGGGAGAACCATTCACAAAGTGTAAACCCCGTATTGTTACAGTGTTTTTCTTACAGGTTATCGAGGCTTTCGCGTATTACCCTGATCTTCGTTTCAACGTCGGACCTTTTCTTTTTTTCCAAAGCAACAACTTCCGGCTTAGCGTTCTGCATGAAACGTTCATTGGATAATTTCTTGTCAACCGATTGCAAAAATCCTTCGAGGTGCTTAAGTTCCTTTATCATTCCCTCCCGCTGCTCTGAATTGTCGATCGGTCCGGCAGTTTCAATGTAAAATTTATCCTTGCCGATTGCCGCCGAAATATTATGCCCGAGTGCCTCTGTATTAAACGCAATCGTATTGGCATTTACCTGTTTGGCGAGTATATGGTAAAATGATTTATAAAGTTCAGTGTTATCAGTAATGACGTACAATTTTACTTCGTCCTTTTGTTTGATCCTGCTTTTGTTGCGTGCGTCGCGTAATCCTGTAATTACATCTTTAAGAATATTACCTGCCTTCAGCACTTTCTCATCCGGCGATTTCACGGGCGAATATTGTCTCACACACAGATCATCCTTCCTGTTATCGAGTAAATGATAAATTTCTTCAGTTATAAAAGGCATAAAAGGATGCAGCATATGCATCAGTTCCGTAAAAAATCCTACGGTTTGCCTGTATATGCCTGCATCGATCTTCTGGTCGTGCGCCGGCTTAACCCATTCCAGATACCAACTGCAGAAATCATCCCATATAAGAGAGTAAATTGTTTTCAGTGCTTCGCTTAATTTGAAATCATCATACATTTCCTTAATCTCCGCGCGTACTTCAGCAAGCCGCGATTCAAACCATTTCACTGCAAAGTCGTTTACAGACACTTCCGAACGGTTGTCGCCGTTTTCATCAATTTCAACAGTTCCTGCAAATCCCGATACATCCATTACTATTAAAGCTTCCTGCGCACTTGGTTCCGATTCTTCCGTTCCTGCATCATTCAGTTTTTTCTCCCACATCTTCAAAAGCTTCAGCGCGTTCCACATCTTGTTATTGAAAAATTTTCCCTGTTCCGGCGAGGTTTCGTCAAACAACAGGTCGTTGCCCGCAGGAGCCGATATCATTATGCCAAATCTCACTGCGTCTGCACCATACTTTTCTATCAGCTCCAGCAAATCTGGCGAGTTGCCGAGGCTTTTACTCATCTTCCTGCCAAGTTTATCACGCACCATTCCGGTGAAATAAACATCGCTGAAAGGAACTTCGTTTTTATATTCCATTCCCGCCATGATCATTCTGGCTACCCAGAAGAATATAATATCCTGTCCGGTAACAAGCACAGAAGTGGGGTAGTAGTATCTAAAATCTTTATTGGCCGGCTCGGTTATGCCTTTGAATACTTCCATCGGCCACAGCCAGCTTGAGGCCCATGTATCAAGCACATCTTCATCCTGTGTCAGCTCCGCATTCTTAAGACCAAATTTTTCACCGTACAATTTCTTCGCGTCTATTTCACTCTCCGCAACAACGTACCTGCCTTCCGCATCATACCATGCCGGTATTCGTTGTCCCCACCACAACTGGCGGCTTATGCACCAATCCCTGATATTCGAAAGCCAGTATTTATACGTATTTAAAAATCTTTCTTCCGGATGGATCTTAATTCTTCCATCAAGAACCGGTTGTAATGCCTTCTCAGCAAGTGCCGGCATTGAAACAAACCACTGCGTTGATATCCTCGGTTCAACTATGCAATGCGTACGCTGGCTGAATCCAGCCCTTGTCTGATATTCTTCGTCTTTCAGAAGCCATCCGCGATCTTTCAACGCTGCCACAACTCTTTTCCGTGCTTCAAACCTTTCCAATCCTGCAAATTCTCCTGCTGCTTCAGTTAATGTACCGTCTTCATTCAGTGTATCAACAACAGGCAGATTGTGTTTTAACCCGATGTTATAGTCATTAATATCATGTGCCGGAGTTACCTTAAGTACGCCCGTACCGAATTCCGGGTCGATATAATCGTCAAGAATGATTGGAACAATGCGGTTAACGAAAGGTATTACGGCAAATTTACCATGCAGTGGTTTATAACGTTCATCATTAGGGTTAACAGCAACCGCCGTATCGCCCATTATCGTTTCCGGTCGTTGCGTGGCTATTGTAATAAATGGCGACGAACCGTTCAATTTGGTGATATCCGCATCTGCATTGTCCACTATAAAATATTTTACGTGGTACAATCGGCCCTGAATGTCTTTATGTTCAACTTCTTCGTCGCTTAGTGCAGTTTTTGCAAGCGGATCCCAGTTGATCATACGGGCTCCGCGATAAATGAGCCCCTTGTTATACAGGTCAACGAAAACTTTTATTACAGCCCGATAATAATCGGCGTCCATGGTAAACGTAACACGGTTCCAATCTACACTACAGCCGAGTTTGTCGATCTGGTTATAAATGATATTGCCATATTTCTCTTTCCATTCAAATGCATATGCGAGAAACTCTTCCCGTGAAAGTTGCGACTTGTCGAGGTTCCGTTCTTTCTTCAACATGTCCACAACGCGTGCTTCTGTGGCTATGGAGGCGTGGTCGCTACCAGGTACCCAGCAAGCGTTGTAGCCATTCATGCGTGCGTTTCGGATAAGGATGTCCTGCACCGTTTCGTTAAGTGTATGTCCCATATGCAGAACACCTGTGACGTTCGGAGGAGGAATAACAATTGTAAATGGTGGGCGTGAGTCAGGTACGCTGTTAAAATAGCCTTTATCTTTCCATTGCCTGCTCCATTTACCTTCTATTGATGCAGGGTCGTAATTTTTTGTCAGCTCCATACGAGCGCAAATATACATGCGCGGAAAAGAAAAATGAAAGCAGAATGAGGTACGTATGTACGCAAAAATGCACCAGCATAAAACAATACCGGTGCCATTATTTAGCAGTAATAATTCTTTAGTAGAATTTAATCATCAACATCTGTTTGTTAAGCATACCAATAAAGGTAAGAGAGCAACATAATCAGCGCGAGGAATCCGCCAGCCCAAAGAGCTATTTCGGCCTTTTCGCTGAGATGATGATGTTCATGTTCCTTTTTCATAACGTTACGAGTTTATGTGAATTGAAGTGATTGCAATACACAATTTCTTCCCGGTAAAAACAACAAAGTTTTCGAAAAGGATGACGGACAAAAGGGGTAAACCTGAAGACAAAAGGTCAGGCTCAAAACAAATGTAGTATTTGTAAATCAAATAGTCAAGCTATTTTTACACAATAAAATACAAAAACCTCAGACATTTTTACCTTTATATTACTGCCACATTTTTAATGTACGCCATTGTAGATATAGAGACCACCGGGGGATATGCATCCGCGAACGACATCACTGAAGTCGCGATAGTTCTGCACGATGGACAGCAAGTGACAGAGGTTTTTGAAACTCTCCTAAAGCCTTCAGTTGCAATACCTTATTTTATACAGTCGTTGACTGGCATCAATCATTTGATGGTTCAGGATGCACCTACCTTCGGTGAAATGGCACCTGTGATCTTTGAGAAACTGAAAGGCCGGGTATTCATAGCACACAACGTTAACTTTGATTATTCCTTCATCAAGCACCACCTCTCGCTGCACGGTTTCGAGCTGGTGAGCCCCAGGCTATGTACAGTGAGGCTTACGAGGAAAGTATTTCCGGAACTGGCATCTTACAGCCTGGGTAACCTTTGCCGCCATTTCAACATTCATATCGAAAACAGACATCGGGCAGGGGGCGATGCAAAGGCAACGGCAAAGCTCTTCGATCATATCCTCCGGAATAACGGACATGAACACATTGCACAATTTCTGAAGAAAAATTCACGCGAGCAGTCGCTTCCGCCCAATCTTCCAAAAGAACAGATCGAACAACTGCCATATACACCCGGTGTTTATTATTTCCACGATCATAAAGGCAAGATTATTTATGTCGGGAAGGCACGTAATATCCGCTACCGTGTGTGCAGTCATTTTTTTCACAACGGCACAAGCAGGCAGCGCCAGGAATTCCTGAGGAACATCCATAGCATCACCTATCAGAATTGTGGCACCGAGCTAATGGCCTTCATACTCGAAAATGTGGAGATCAGAAGATACTGGCCCCAATACAATTCGAGCCAGAAAACATATATACCAAGTTTTGGATTATATATGTACGAAGACCAGAACGGATACTGCCGGCTGGTAATAGAAAAGAAAAGGAACAATTTGAAATCGTATTACACTTTCAACACTATAAACGAAGGCGTGCGGTTGCTTAACCAGCTAACGCATCAGTTCGATCTATCGGTTAAAGACGGTGAAACCGCGTTCATATACAACCATCGTGTTTACGAAGCTGTCGACCACCTCGAAAAGTTGTTGCCGACTTTTGCAGTGATGGATGAAAGGAGTGATGTTGCGGACGGACGCTCATGCATTCTTATAGAAAAAGGACGGTTTTACGGAATGGGCTACCTACCCGGCGATGCCACGGTGTATTCGTATGATGAATTAAAAACCTACCTGCAGCCATATCCCGAAAACGATTACATTCGCGGACTTGTTTACCAATACGTTCAGAAAAGACCTGAGAAAAAACTCGTGCTTCAGTAAAAGATGGAAAGAAGGATAACTTCCTGGTTCAGTCCCTGCCTGCAACGTGAAATGCCGATTGCCGTATATGGTCATTATGGTTTTGCTTTGTTGCTGATACCCACCGCCGCTGCGGATTTCCTGGAATATGAAAGATTTAATTTGATTGAATCCATTCGCCCGTTTATTGATGACGGCAAGGTGAAAGTTTTTTCAATCGATAGTATCAATAATGATAGCTGGATGAATTACGACACTCATCCGCTTCATAAGACTTACATGCACAAGCAATGGAACTATTATGTGTATAATGAAGTAATTCCATTTATTAAGAGCAGCACAAGCTGGGATACGCCTGTGTATCCATGTGGTGCATCATTTGGTGCGCTACACTGCGCTAACTTATTTTTTAAGCGGCCAAATCTGTTGAATGGATGCATTGCCATGAGCGGAGTGTACGAGCTAACGGAATATACACGGGGTTATTATGACGAAGATGTGTATTTCAACAGTCCGATGCATTATATTCCTAACCTTACGGATCATTCGATACTGGAAGAGGTAAGGCAAAGTAATCACATTCATCTTTTTTCAGGGAGTGGTGAATATGAAGACCCTGAGTCTGCGAGACGATTTGCGGGTATTTTGTATAACAAGGGCATCGGTTATGAGCTTGATATATGGGGTAGTGAGTGGCGGCACGACTGGAACACATGGAGGGCTATGTTACCACATTATTTGGGCACGAGGTTTTAATTATTATTAATATTACTTCCTAACTTTTAACTTTTAACTTTCAACTTTTAACTTGTCAGGGGGTACTCAGCGCGCGGCTTCACTGATCAATTCAATAAATCTTTTCCTCGAAATCATCGTGGCGCCAAGACTTTCAAGATGCTCGGTATACACCTGGCAATCGATCAGTTTGACACCTTCTTTTAAAAGTTCCTGCACATATGTAATAAAAGCGAATTTGCTGGCATTACTAACATGGCTAAACATACTTTCTCCAAAAAACACCTTACCTAATCTGACTCCATATAGTCCACCCACCAGCTTGCCATCCTGCCATGTTTCGGCGCTATGCGCTATCCCTTTTTTATGGAGTTCGACATAAGCATTTTTTACCTCATTGGTGATCCATGTGCTGTTCTGGTCTTTCCTTGCGATATTTTTACAGTTGGTGATCACTTCGGTGAAAGCCTGGTTAGTGGTGAATGAAAACGTTTTCTTTTTGATTATAGCGCGCATGCTTTTGCTGACGATCAGTTCATCTGGAAAAAGAACAAAGCGCGGATCGGGGCTCCACCAGAGGATGTGATCGCCTTCATACCATGGAAAGATTCCAGAGCGGTAGGCGAGGAGAAGTCGTTCTGCAGAGAGGTCGCCGCCTGCTGCAAGTAGGCCATCCGGCTCCGCCAGATCAACAGGAGGGAAGACAAGTTCTTTATTAATGAAAAAAAGAGGCATTGAAATCAGACGGCTACTTCTACGGTTGCTCCGATACCACGCTCGGTTATAGCGTCGCAATCCTGTTTCAGGTCGTCGTAAGAGCCGGTTTTTACGGCATATTTACCCTTGAAGTGAATAAGATAGGCACATTGTTCAGCCTGGATGGTGCTGTGTCCGCAAACCTCGATGAGAGTTTCTATGACCCATTCAAAAGTATTTACCTCGTCGTTCCAGACGATGAGACTAAACGGTTCCTCGTTCATGGTAAGGACGTCCGTTTCCACTGATTGTTCCGGCCGGCTGTTTCCTTCAAGTGCCATTATCCTCTCGGTTTTGTAAAGCAAAAATAATTAATATGGGCCTGAGTTACAAACTTCCTGTAATATGATCATTCCTAATATATTGAAAAAAAATTTGGGTGAGGTTTATCAAAACTTATCTTTGCACTCCCAATAAAAAAAGGGAGCATAGCTCAGCTGGTTTAGAGCATCTGCCTTACAAGCAGAGGGTCCGCGGTTCGATCCCGTGTGCTCCCACGGTCCGATAAAGGTTTCAAGAAATTGGAGCCTTTTTTCGTTTAAGAAACTATGAAATTTAAAGAGCTTACGAAAGATTACTGGCCCTCAGTTAAAGATATTTATGAAGAGGGAATTGCAACAGGCAACGCAACATTCCAATCTTCAGCTCCCACATGGGACGAGTGGAACACTTCGCACGTAGAGAAAGCAAGGATCATTGCAGTTGATGATAACGATGAAATTTTGGGATGGGCAGCGCTAACTCCGGTATCGGGTCGTTGTGTTTATGCCGGCGTGGGCGAAGTAAGCGTATACGTGTCTGCCAATGCACGAGGTAAAGGTGTAGGGAAGGCGCTGCTAAATGAATTAATCAGACAGAGCGAAGAAAACGGATTCTGGACATTGACAGCAGGAATTTTTCCCGAGAATGAAGCGAGTCTGAAAATTCACAGGAATGCGGGATTTAAAGTTTTGGGTATCAGAGAAAAAATAGGAAAGATGAATGGTCAATGGAGAGATACCGTTTTACTCGAGCGTAGAAGCACAGTTGTTGGTATAGATTAAAAATAAATTTGGAAGTTAGATTTAATTCATCGTAATATTGCGATATGGGTACAACTAAATCGGATTTATTTACGAAACAGCAGAATGAACTTGCAAACATGGCAAAAGCCATTGGTCATCCGGCGCGTATTGCGATACTTCAATACCTGGTAAAGAAAAATGCATGTGTGTGCGGTGACATAGTCGGGGAACTTGGACTTGCCCAGGCGACTACATCGCAGCACCTGAAGGAGCTAAAGAACGCCGGAATAATACATGGCAATATTGAAGGAGTAAGCGTGTGTTACTGTATTAATCCTAAAGTTTGGAAGCAGTACAAAGAGTTCTTCAATAGCTTTTTCAGGGAAATCGAGCCAGCGAACAATTGTTGTTAAAAAAATTTTGAAATTATTAATCGTAATATAACAATCAAATAAAAACAAAATGGAAACGACTACCGAAATAAAACAAATGGTAAGAGAGCGGTATGGAAAGATCGCTCAACAAGACAAATCAGCGAATGAATCGTCATGCTGTGGTTCAGGTTGTTGCTCAGTTGAAACAACGAACATTATGAACGATGCCTATAATCAGTTGAAAGGATATGTACGGGACGCTGACCTTGGATTGGGATGTGGATTGCCAACAGAATTTGCCAAAATAAAACATGGTGATGTAGTGGTTGATCTTGGAAGCGGAGCAGGAAATGATGCTTTTATTGCGAGGCATGAAACGGGAGATACCGGAAAGGTAATCGGTATTGATTTCACCCCATCAATGATTGAGCTGGCTGAAAAGAACAGGAAGGTAAGAGGATATAACAACGTTGAGTTTAAATTGGGCGACATCGAAAACATTCCGCTTGATAAGAATTCTGTGGACGTGGTTGTAAGCAATTGCGTTCTCAACCTCGTACCCAATAAGAGGCAGGTATTTAATGAGATTTTCAGAATATTAAAACCCGGCGGTCACTTCAGCATTTCGGATATTGTATTAGTCGGAGACTTGCCCGATAAGATCAAATCAGCGGCCGAAATGTACGCAGGGTGCGTATCTGGTGCGATTCAGAAAACTGAATACCTTCAGTTAATTGAAGATACCGGCTTCATGAACATTAAAATTCAAAAAGAAAAGAAAATTGTTATACCCGACGACATCCTGAAAAATTATCTGAACGACGAAGAAGTTGCTGAATTCAGAAAAACAGGTGCGGGAATTTACAGTGTAACAGTTTATGGTGAAGGTTCGTGCTGTGGCCCGTTCGCGATTTCATGCAATGTCAAATGTTAGTTTTGCATTACCGGTTTTTGAACCTCTTCATAAATAACAAAAACGACAATGACAATAGCGCTCTTCAGCGACATTCATGCTAACCTGCCTGCTCTCGAAGCATTTTTTGACGACGTAGACAAACGGGGGCCGGATGCAATCTATTGCCTCGGTGATCTTGTAGGGTACAACGTCTGGGCTAATGAAGTGGTTAACGGGATCAGGGAAAGAAAGATCCCGACAATAGCAGGTAATTATGATTTTGGAATTGGAAGGGGTAGCGATGATTGCGGCTGTGCATATAAGACAGATTTGGAAAAAGCAAATGGAGCTGTATCTATATCGTTTACGAATGAAATCATAGGCAAGGACGAAAGAGGATTCCTAAGGTCGCTGCCAGCACATATTCGTTTAGAATTTCAATTAAATCAGGATAAACTGAATTTGCTTCTGGTGCATGGAAGTCCACGCCGGATAAACGAATATTTATTTGAAGACAGGGAAGAGAAGAGTTTACTGCGCATAATACAGGATGCCGACGCGCATATTATGTGTTTCGGGCATACTCATAAGCCGTATCACAGGATCTTAATGTCGGGAAGAGATGAAACTCCGGAATTTCGTCATGCTATAAACATTGGCTCTGTAGGTAAACCAAAAGACAGTAATCCGATGGGAGGATATGTATTGTTAACGATAAATGAAGATTCAAGTGTTGTGCGGCCGGAAAGTATTAAGGTAGATTTTATCAGGTTTGAATATAATGTTGAAAGTGCAGCCGTAGCAATTGAAGAAAGCCCGTTGCCGGATGTATATGCCGATATGCTTAGGCGGGGATACTGAGAATCCCGCGTCAAAAAAAGCATTTTGTCAAATCGTTAATAAACGATATATTGCAACTCATGAGAGTAAGGAAAGAATCGGCGATTAATCAAAAGGATCGCCAGGTAGCCACTCTTGCCAATAGCCTTGCGCATCCTGTTCGTGTCGCTTTAGTCAGGTACCTGATGAATAAGAATTGCGGAAAGGGGGTGGACAATATCACGTGCAACAAAGACCTTGTTGAGCTATTTCCTTATTCACAGTCAACTATAAGCCAGCATGTGAAAATCCTTAAAGAGGCAGGAGTATTCTTAACTGAAGAAAGGGAGAAGTATACGTTTTATGAAGTTAACCCTAAGCTGTTCAGTCTGATTAAAACTCTTTTAAGTTAGTTTTTT
>Ga0209382_10004565_pt1 | contig 18456 bp, 6 predicted proteins | sample SoiMetdeltSBSDD5_FD_187599 | JGI IMG/M metagenome (GOLD analysis project Ga0209382, IMG submission 187599) | Bulk soil microbial communities from a Populus tree surrounding site in Tennessee, USA - Soil MetaG P. deltoides SBSDD5 (SPAdes) (version 2) | ecosystem: Environmental > Terrestrial >...
CGCAACGCGTCACCAACCTGATTGAGAAGCCTGGCAAAGGGTTGATCTCCCTGCACATCGGCCTTGATCGGCAAGTGACGGCTGAAGAGCCCCAGCGCATCCTGCAGCCCCTCGTACTTGCGACCGTCGTACTCTGCGCCGATCAGGATGTCAGACTGACCGGAGAGGCGGAACAGTAAGGCAGCCCAGCAAGCGAAGACGATTGCGTCAGACGAAGCATCGAGCGAGGAGGCGAGCGACTGCAGCGTTGAGGAGATCTGAAGATCGAGATTGATAGGAACAAACCGGGGGTCGAACCCGGTGGAACCGGCTGACTCGGTCTCAAACGGAAGTCGGATCACTCCCGCTGACGTAATATCCCGCTGCCGCCAATATTCCCTTCCCAATTCTCTATCACGTGATTCCAACAATTCATTTTGCCATTCAGCAAGGTCAGCATATTGCAGAGGCTGATCTGAGAGAGTCTCGCCTCTAAAGCGCGCCTCGTAAAAAAGGCCGATCTTAGTCACAAGTTTTCTCAGTGTTAGTGTATCCGCACAAAGTGGCGTCAATCCGATCAATAACAGGTGCTTTTGTGTCGACAGTGTAAGCAGTGACACAGAAATTGGAGCCTGCTCTAAATTGAAACAAAGGCGCTTTTTCTCCTCAAATATCTCATCAATTCTAGAAACTTGCTTCTCGAAATCCAGACCGCTTAGGTCTATGCTTCTCCATAACGGCGCAGGCTCATTCTCTATAACCTGAAGCGGTAGATCCGGTTCCGGCAATGGATAAAATGTCGTGCGCAAAATCTCATGGCGCGCGACCACTTCCTGAATCGCTTGGCGCATGAATTGTTTTTGGAGATCGCCCTCCAACAGAACAGCGCATTGGGCGGAATATCTCAGATTATCTCGATTAAATAACCAGAGATTCTTCTGCTGTGGAGAGAGTCGATAGCCTTCCAGTACTGATTCCGGCATAGCCTTTTCCTCAAAAATTTGATGTCAGTATCTTTTCAGATAATGGCAAGGTATTTATTAAATAAGCGCCTGTCTAACGGATTGTCGCTTTACGTTTAACATCATCTGGCTGTTGGCCTCTTCATACTCTTTCCCTTTAGTTATGCGTTGGTTTCTATAGGCTTTGTCTAGGATATCTCTTAATTCATGTAGGGTACTGTCAGGAGATTTAAAAACAGTCTCCAAAAGCAAGCTAATATCCTCTACCATCCGCTCGATAGTGATGGCGTTAAACAAGTCCGGACTATAGGCCCAGGTCCCAAACAGTTCTTTCCCCTTAATCCGAATATCCAGGCTCAAGTCAAAGAGGGCCGTCTGAAATCCCACGTCCATCGGGCTAAGGCTAAGGCCGGACAGCTCCAATCCTGATGACTCAGATGCGATTTGAAAATTGAGCGCCACACGAACCAGAGGAATCCGACTCAAGTCGCGATCCGGATCCAACTCTTCGACGATTTTCTCAAATGGCAAGTCCTGATGAACGAAGGCTTCGAGAGCAACCTTGCGAACTCTACGTATCAATTCCCTAAAAGTTGGGTTTCCGGATAGGTCAGTTCGCAATACCAGCATGTTAATAAAGAACCCTATCAATCCTTCGACCTCCGACCGGTTGCGATTGGCAATTGGCACTCCCACGATAATATCATCCTGCTGCGAATAGTAATTCAACAACACATTTAAAACGGAGAAGAGCATCATAAAGTTTGTAACGCCCTCTTGATTACATAGAGTAACCGACCTCTCAAACGAGTCGGGGGGAAAACTAAATGATCGGCTCGCCCCGCGAGAGCTTTGCATTGTTGCTTGAGGCTGCTTAGTTGGTAGCTTCAACTCAGTGGGCGCATCAGCTAGCTGTCGCCTCCAATAAGAGAGAGATTTTTCTAAAGCCTCTCCTTGCAGCAGCTGTCGTTGCCATACTGCGTAATCTGCATACTGGATTGCTAAATCTGCGAGAGGCGATGATTTTCCATTGCTATATGCCTCGTACAAAACCGCCACTTCCTTGACCAGCAATTCCACTGACCAACCATCTGAGACGATATGGTGAATAGTTATTAAGGCGGCATGATCATGCTCGCCCAGCCGCATCAACATTACCCTTATTAGCGAGTCTTTTTCGAGATCGAAAGGCTGCTGAGCCTCCTGTTTGAACAACCGGCGAGCCTGTTCTTCACGATGTTCTTCAGGTAAGGTGGTCAGGTCCGTAATCGGCAATGTTACGGGTTTTGCAGAATTGATTATCTGCAGGGGGCGTCCATCTACTACAACAAAGGTCGTCCTCAGTATTTCATGCCGTCTGATCACTTCGCTGAGCGTCTTTTCTAAGGCTACCACATCGAGTCGGCCTTTCAGACGTAGTCCCGAAGCCCAGTTATAAGCTGGACTATCAGGATTAAGCTGGTGCACGAGCCACAATCGCTGCTGAGCAAACGACATAGGCAACTCTTGATCACGAGATACCGCTGATAGTGGCGGTATTTGCTGTCCCTGCTGCTCTGCCAGAAGTGTCTGGACCTTTATTGCAAAATCAGCAAGCGTGGTTGCTTCAAACACGTATTGCAAAGGTAGCTTAACATTAAAAACGCTACGAACACGTGACGCCACTTGAGTAGCCAGTAAAGAATGCCCGCCCAATTTGAAAAAATCATCCTGCAGGTCCACCCGTTCAACTCGAAAAACACTTGACCAGATGCCGGCTAGAATCTCCTCTACCGGGGTATGCAAAACTGACGATTCACTCTTCACATTGTGATTTAATGGAGTTGGTTCCGGCAGTGAGTGGCGATCCACTTTACCGTTCGGTAAGAAAGGCAGGCGCTCAAGCAAAACGAACACAGATGGCAGCATGTACGCTGGCAGAGACGCCTCTAGATATTTACTTAATTCGTGAGTTGTAACGTTACTCGATTGATCAGTGACTACATATGCCACGAGGCGCTTATCACAAGGCGCAATTTCTCTCAATACGACAACCGAGCCCAGAATGGCGGGGTGCCGACTTAATGCCGCTTCAATTTCGCCCAATTCGACGCGGAAACCGCGAACTTTTACCTGTTCGTCGATGCGACCCAGATATTCAATATTGCCGTCCGATAGATATCTCGCCAGGTCTCCGCTCTTGTAGATTCTTTCTCCGTTCGTCTGACTGAATTGATCGGGGATAAACTTCTCCGCTGTTAGATCCGCATGGCCAATGTACCCTCGCGCTAATCCTACTCCACCTATATGCAGTTCTCCCGACATACCGACAGGTATGGCCATTAAATGGCGGTCCAGCAGGTTTACTCGCAAATTAGAAATAGGTCGACCGATAGGTACAGTTTGTTGATCCTTATTTCGTCTACAATACCAGTATGTCGCATCAATCGTAGCTTCGGAAGGACCGTACTGGTTGTATAACTCGGCGTCAGAGTGTGTAAAGAATCTGTCCTGAAGATCAGCTGATAAAGATTCCCCCCCACTAAATACATATCTTAGGCTATCGCACCGATCTTGGCCCAGCAGATCTAGAAATACCCGGAGCATGCTCGGAACAAAATGAGTTATAGTAACTCCCTGCTCATCAATGAACATGGCCAAATGAGAAATGTCGCGTTGACTGCCCGACTCGGCAAGAATTACACTTCCCCCTGCCATGAGCGGCCCGAAAATCTCCCATATCGAGAAATCGAAGTTAAAAGGAGCGATCTGCAAAACTCGGTCATCTTGTGATAATGGGTAAGTAGTCTGCGACCACATCAGTCGATTGTAGATCGCTCGATGGCTGACCATCACTCCCTTCGGCTGGCCCGTCGTCCCAGACGTGTGGATCACATACGCCAGATTATCCGCCTCCGCCTGCCTTCCCAGATCACCCCCTCTTTCACGACCGATCTCTCCACACTGCTCGTCGACTCTTATCACCTCTTCTACTTTCCCCTCATAGCTCTCGCCTATCGCCCCTTCGGTCACCACCACTCTCACTCCGCTCTCTTTCACTATCCGGTCACGTCTCTGGCCTGGATCTCCCGGATCGATCGGCAGATAGGCTCCTCCCGCCTTCAGTATCCCCAAAATCCCGATCACCATCTCCAATCCTCTCTCCAGGCTGATACCAACCATCTCCTCTCTACACACACCTTTGCTCTGGAGATACCTTCCCAACCGGTTCGCCTTCTCGTTCAATTCTCGATAGCTCAACTGATCCTGCCCGCTCACCACAGCTACCGCTTCCGGACTTCTCCTCGCCTGCCGCTCCACCAGTTCGTGCAGACACTCCGCCTCTCCATACTCCGCCTCGCTACAGTTGTACTCCCGCAGCTGCTTCATCAGCTCCTTTTCTCCCACTATCTCCAGCTGGTCTATCCTTCGCTGTGGTCCCCTCACCGCGCTGCCTATCAGCGTCACCAGCTCTTCACTCAATCTCTCGATATCTTCTCGGCCGTAATATTGCGCATCGTAGTGCAGCTCCAGCCCCAGGCTCTCCGCCTGCTCGATCAGCCGGAGCTTCACCTTGTAGCGCTCACTGCAGTTATATTGCCGGTAGAGAGAAAACCTCAGTCCGCAGCTCACAAACTCAGGCGCAGGCCTCTGCCGTTCGAAGCAGAAGTCGAAGTATCCCGGCAGAGACCGCTCCCCGTCGATCGACTCCCAACTGAAATACTCCTGCCAGGCTTCGGCCTCTCGCAACGCGTCACTAACCTGATTGAGAAGCCTGGCAAAGGGTTGATCTCCCTGCACATCGGCCTTGATCGGCAAGTGCCGGCTGAAGAGCCCCAGCGCATCCTCCAATCCGTCGTACTTGCGACCATCGAATGCCATGCCAACGATGATGTCGGATTGCCCGGTCAATCGATATAACAACAGTTGCCAGCAAGACAGAACAAAAGCGCTGTCAGTAACCTCATAATCATTTATAAAGGTCCCGATTTCCGAAATCTGGCTGGGAGTAATAGTCACCGGGTGAACCGCCGGTTCAAACTTAGGCCATTCAGGAGGCTGTTCTTCAAAGGGAAGCGGTCGAGCCGGGGAATCAAAGAGGATTCTCTTACGCCAATACTCCCTGCCTGACTCCATATCGTCATCCTCAATTAATTCATTGAAGACTTCAGCCGCATCGACATACTGTATGACCTCGTTATCCGGGGTTCTGCCTTGCAAGCAGGATGCGTATGAGTCAGCGATCTCCCTCATGAGGTTATTTAATGATTTCGCATCTGCGCACAAGGCAGGCAAACTGAGAAATAAGACCCTCTTGATTGGAGAAAGCTTTATTAGGCCGAGGTGCAGAATCGGACCGTTTTCAAAATCGAATGACTGGTTCGTCATTGTCCGAAAAGCTCTATCAACGTACTCTTCTTGATCCTTCTCATCTAATCCACTCAGGTCATCCTCGAAGCTCCATAGCATATCAATGTCGTTTATAGACTGGACCGCCAGGCTCAACTCAGGTAGAGATTTGAAACAGGTACGCAGGATCTCATGTCTACCAACAAGATTTTGCAGACATGCCACTAATATCTCTCGATCGAAGCGCCCTTCAATCGACACAGCCATCTGAGATCGATAAGGTTGACTATGATCGGTTTGCTGCAATAACCAGAGACATCTTTGTTGAGGCGATAACCGGAATCCCTCGACGGTTCCATTCTGCCAATCTATACTCTGTTGCATATCTTCAGTTTGTTCTTATACCATTGAGTCAATGCAATGACTGTTACTATAGCTGCCTGGAACAGGTTTAACCATTGAAGGTTTTGCCTTTTTCAATTTGCCTTCCAGCTTTCATCCTGATCTTCTCAAATTTCTGAAGGCGTGATTCCTTCAACGCCGCTTCCCGATTATTTTGTCTTTGCTTCTCTGCCTCTAGCAGCCTGTCTTCTAATTCGGTTATTGTGAGGTCCGGCGATTCCGCTACACAACTTACAATGGTTTTAAAATGCTCCGACATTCGGGTAATTCTATCCGCATCAAATAGATCTGTGTTGTATTTGAATATTCCACTAAGTCGATCTGCTTGATCTACCATATGCAGCGTAAGATCAAACGGCGCCGTCTGAGTATCAATCTCAACGCCGATCATAGTAGGCGCCAGACTCTCCCGGGCAAATTGAGCCGACGGGGGTAGTGACGGAACATTCTGGCTATGGAGTATGAACACCACCTGAAAAATGGGATTTCGACTAGGATCTCGCCTCGGCTTAAGAACTTCTACCAATTTGTCGAAAGGGACGTCTTGATAATTGTATGCTTCGATGCATGTATTGCGCACCCTTTCAAGCAACGACCGAAAAGTTGGATCTCCGCTCATATCAGTGCGCAGCGCCAGCTGGTTGACAAAAAAACCTATTAGACACTCGAACTCCACTCGGTTGCGATTGGAAATATCGGTGCCAACTATGACGTCGTCCTGCTTCGTATAAAAGCGCAGTAAGACCTTGAAAGCGGCAAGTAAAGTCATAAACAGCGTGGCCCCCTGCTCAGCGCCGAGGCCTTTCAACGCTGAGGCTAAATCCGAAGACAGATGGAATGAGCGCAACGCCCCATGGTAGGTTTGGATTTTCGGTCGAGGTCTATCAGTGGGCAACTCCATCACAGGTAGAGTTCCAGAGAGCCGTTGCTTCCAATATACCAGCTGTTCTTCGAGAACTTTGCCTTGTAACCACTCTTGCTGCCATATAGCGTAATCTGCATACTGAATTGGTAACTCAGGCAATGCTGGAGCGTGTCCGTTGGAGAATGCCTCATAAAGAGATGTTATCTCTCGCGCCAGCACTCCCATTGACCATCCATCCGAAACTATATGATGAATTGTTAGTAATATTATCTGTACTTGCTCACTCAATCTTAGCGCGCAAGATCGCAGCAAGGGGCCTATGTTTAGGTCAAATGGGCGGCATGCCAAAGTTTTCGACAGATCTGTCGCCTGGGTCTCACGCGATCTTTCGGGCAGCTCACTGAGATCGACTACTGGTAATTTCAGTCTCTGAAATTGGTTGATAACTTGAACCGGTTGGTCGTTAATGAGAGCAAAGGTCGTTCGCAAAGATTCGTGCCGCCTCACAATCTCATTGAGGCTCTTCTCCAGCGCAGCCTCATCGAGACGCCCTGTCAGGCGTACCCCGATTGAAAGATTATCAGCGGCGTTGCCGCCATACAGTTGATCAATGAACCACAGCCTCTGCTGGATGAGTGATAGCGGGAAGCAGTTCGAGGCTCTACTTCGGCGCTGTACTTCAATCTGCGTCGAGGCCGTCAGATTCTTCCTGAGATGAAGCTCAAGCATCGCGCGCTGCCTGGGCGATAGGCTTGCAACTTCAACATTCAATTGGCTACTTTTGAATCCCATCCACATCCTTTAAGCAGTAAGCAGTTCATGTGCGCTAATCTTTTACGCTTTGTTTAACATGATTCCATGGCAGAATAGGCTTCGAGCGCATCTTCTGGAAGTTTCTTTATCTCTTCTATTAGCCGAGCAATTTCATCTCCATCTTCTTGCTCAATTTGCTTCTGTGTAATTAGGATAGCCAGATCAGCAATTGTCGGCAGTTCAAACAGTATTCGCAAAGGTATCTCCACCTTAAACGCCTGTCTCACTCGCGACAACAATTGCATCGCCAACAGCGAGTGTCCTCCTATCTGGAAGAAATTGTCACGTGTGCCAATTCGCTCTATCACTAATAACTCGCTCCAGATCTCCGCCAGAATCTTTTCTACGGGCGTTTGAGGCTCCGCGTACTCTTGCTTTAGCCCACAACTTTCTCGCTGTGGCGCAGGCAGAGCTCGCCTATCTATCTTGCCGCTTATCGTCTTCGGCAAATCATCCATCACAACATAGGTAGTCGGGACCATATATTCGGGTAGCTGCTCCGCCAGGTATTCTCTCAACTCGTTGACGCCCAGCTCACGGCTCAACACCAAATAAGCGCATAGAAAGTCATGCCCGGTCGCATTCTGCCTATCTATTACGGCCACATCTTTGACGCCCTCAAAAGCCCTCAGCAACTTCTCTATTTCTGTCAACTCGACTCTCATTCCTCTTATCTTTACCTGCTGGTCCACTCTTCCCACATATTCGAAATTCCCATCTTCCAGCAGCCGCGCCAGGTCTCCCGTTTTATAAATAATGTCATTGGGATCGTCAGTGAATGGGTTCTGGAGGAATACTTCTCTGGTAAGGTCAGGCTGATTGTAGTACCCTAAGGAGCGATATTGAGTCCGGAGGTAAACTTCACCTACAATCCCAGTTGGACAGGGTTTCCATTTCTCATTTAGAATCAAGGCGGATGCGCCGGGCATTGGCTTTCCAATCGGTATTGATCGACGATCTTTGTCTTCTTGCCTCACAAAGTAGACGAGTTTGCACATCGTCGTTTCGCTTGTTCCATATAGATTGATTAACTGTATCCTATCGGAAAAAATTTCTACCCACCGCTTCACATCAGACGGCAACAGCGCCTCCCCGGTCAATACAACATATTTCAAGCTAGCGAAACGGCCTGCATCCAGAGCCTCGTTCATCAGAGCTCGAAAGGTCGATGGAACACAATGAATTATGCTGATCCCCTGCCTATCCAGCCAATCCACCAGTTTTCTCCCATCTAATATCATCTCTTTTCCATCAGGAACGCATATGACGCCTCCCGAGCACAGCGGCGCGAAGATATCTCTCAAGGAGCCATCAAATGTGGGCGACAACAAATGGCTCACTCGCGCGGTCTCGTCGAGTCCGAGTGTATCAATCTCCCACCTAATGAAATGGTCTATTCCCTTCAGCCGCCCGGCGATTGCTTTTGGTTTGCCGGTTGACCCTGAGGTGAAATAGATGTAGGAGAGGTCGTCTGGATCAGCTATCAATTCCGGTCTGTGGGACATTGAATAGTTGGAATACTCTCGCAAGTGAACCAAGTTCTCGAAGCCACGTTCAATCGCCCCACCTTCATCTATGCATACAACCTTTGACTTCAAGCCAGCGATACTCAAGGTGTCATTAAGCGCTGATGCGAATGTCGATTCGATGATAAACCAATTCGGGCTAACCGCTGAAATCATGTTTCCAATTCTGAGTGGCGGTATACTGAGGTCGAGAGGCATAAAGGCGCAGCCGGCTTTGAGTACCGCGATTATAGAAGTGATAATATTGATAGGGTCGCGAGCCATGATGGAGACGACTTCACCTTTCGTTGCGCCTGACGCCAAAAGAAAGTTCGCCATTCTATTCGAATTGCGCTCCAGATCCGCATATGTTATCTGCTTGTTTAGGCATTCAATGGCGGTATTCCCGCTGAACTTTTCGGCAGTATAAGTAAACCATTCCTGGATATTCATTTGTCTCATCTGTGTCCCTCCAATTCTCCACAATCGACGTCATTAGTATGCGCGCCTTGATTCGTTGGTATAGCTTGTTTAATTCAGAGTTGGCAGATCAAATACGTCTAGGAAAATCCCGAAGCTAAGGACGATCATCAGGAGGTCGCTTTCAAAAGGCAGGTTCAGTTTAAAGCCTTTTTCAGAGTATTTTATCTTTAAGTTTTCGATAGTATCAGGATCGAAAAACCCCTGTCTCTTAATTCGTTCGTAAGATAACAAATCCTTTACCCATTCAATATTCTGTTGCAACAGATAGGAGCTTCCCGGCGCATGAAACCCGAACTTTTCCCTATCAATAATTTCTTGCGGAACTAATCCTACAGCCGACTTCTTCAAGATATACTTTTCGATGTAATTGTTCAGTTTCAAATCAGGCGAGATACCTTTCGCAAAATTAGCCAGTTCGATATCCAAGAACGGATATCGAGCTTCAACCGAGTTGGCTAGCGCCATCCTATCGCCATGGTCGGAAATCAAATGGTCGGACAGCCTGAGCTTAAAATCCAGATATGACCTTTGGTGAACAAAATGTCTTCCTTGCAATCGCTCTTTATTTACCAGCTCAAAATTTATGCACTCAAAATCCGAAAGTGAGCCTCTTAGTTCACAGGAGTACAAAGCGGATTTAATTTCCCGAAAAGTATAATGGTTTGTCTCGTAAAACAATGATCGATCCCCCCAAAGCTTCTCTCTATACTCCTCCTCCATTATCTCTTCAAGGCCATAGCTCACTGAGCTTCTCGCACCGAATTGATCGAATCTGTATCCAACATACCCGGCGAATATTTCATCCGCCCCCTCGCCCGTCAGGATTACCGGTACTTTTGCGTTTTTCGCGGACTCCGAGAGCGCCATCGAGCAGGTATTGTAAGTCTCTTTCACAGGGCATTCACAGTGATAAATCATGTCTGACAGCCTGTCTGTTATCTCAACCCAGTCAAATATGATTTCGTGGTGCTGCGAACCGACCCGCTCAGCCATCACCTTTTGGTATTTGGACTCATCCATATGTCGGTCGGTAAATCCGATTGAAAATGAATGCCTCCTTGATTCAGGCGATACATCCTTTACCATCGCAGCTATTAAAGACGAGTCGAGCCCCCCACTTAAATAAAGGCCAACTGGCACGTCAGCCTGCAATCGGTATTTCACTGATTGAGTGAGGAGTCGCCTTAGCTCGTCTACATAGAAAGCCTCCGGTTTATCGTAAGAGACTTCGCCGATCCTTGGATAATCGAGGTCCCAATACTCCCCGACGTTTACATCTGAATTCTTTACCTTTATATAGTGACCGTTCTTTAGACTTTTTATGTTTTTAAACATCGTCCGTGGGCTTACAAGGCCGGGAAACGAAAGTACTTGGTCAAGCCCAACCAGATCGACTTCTCGGGCTACCGATGGGTGCCGAAGAATTGATTTTATTTCTGACGCGAAGATGAATAACCCATCTACAAATGTGTAATAAAGCGGCGTAATGCCGAAATGGTCCCTTGCTAGGAAAAGTGTGTTTTCCTTTCTATCATAAATAACAAATGAGAACTGCCCGTTTAGCTTGTTTAAAAATTCACTGTTTTGCTCTTCGTATAGGTGAACAAGCGCCTCTACATCACAATTAGTATAAAACCTGTGCCCCTTTTGTCTCAATTCATCTCGTAGCTCAATATAGTTAAAAATTTCCCCGTTGCACATCAGAACGATAGACTTGTCTTCGTTATAGATCGGTTGGTTACCATTCTCCAAATCGATTATACTTAACCTGCGGAACCCTAGCCCTACGTTATCTTCTATAAAATATCCACATGAGTCAGGCCCTCGATGAATAAGCGAATCCGTCATCTTCATAACCTGTTCTCGCACTATTCTGTGCTCATTGCGAGTATCAAAATAACCGACAAATCCACACATCAGCTTATCCTCTTATTATACTTAGTGGTCGAATAAGACCCGGCAATATCCAGATCGTTACGGTTCAACACATATAATCACAGACGACAGTCACATCATTTAAACAGTGGCCAGCATTCATATTGACCGCGCGGTATCTTCAATACGTCCTGCTCTATCAACAAATAGCTCTGCTTCTCTGAAATCAGCCCTTCCGCTCGGCAACGATCAGAAATTTTGCTCCGATGGAACTCCCGCAATTCGCGGTCAAACTGCAGATTGCCTATTGATAGAAAGCGCACGGCTCCCTCGGTATCTCTTGCGGTTACCACCTTGCCGAGATTATATATACTGGGGGAGAATGGTATGTCGATAAACCCTTTCTGAAAGGAAGTAATAATGCCTCGAGCAACGCTACCGCCGCCGCAGAGAAATACGCTATCGAGCATCGCATTTACCTCGCGTCGAATTATGTCACATTCCTCAGTTATTTGCTTTTCTACAATCTGAGTCCGAGATGCCGCAAAGATACCTTGGTTAACCAGGTTTATGGCGAGCACATTATCTTCCAAAGAGGGAATTCTAAGCGCTTCGACGGGTGTTTTTATTATGACTCGCGTGGCAGCGGCCAGCGCCGCAGTAATACTTGAATTGTATATTAACATTTCAGCGCGGCGCAGATCCTCAGGGAAAGCAGCCATATATTGATGAAAAACTGTATTAATCTGAACATCTTTATACCCCATGTTCTTTATCAATTCACTACTTATCTGACGGAGCATTCGGATCGCTGCAATATCCTGGATCCGGTTGCCTTGTTCCGCATAACCCAGGCTTACACATTTAACCCCTTGTAAGACGGCCATAATAGCCTCGAGAATATTGACTACTATTGCGAGGCAGGGGGGAATCAATGTTGCTGTCAATGTTCCGAAGAACTCCCTATCCAGCGCTATACCGAAGCGGTCGTAGTAAAGACCTGTTAAGCGATCAACATACTGCCAGGCCTTGATAGATTCTTGTAGTGGATAATCCTTGTAATATGGGATGTTATAACATATGGCCCCCCCCTCAAACGCCGTCACGCCGCCAGCATAGGATATCTCGGCCAACAAACGGGGATCTCGTGTGCTATGCCTGGTTTGTAATGGTATTTTGACTTCGGAGGCAATTCTCCGTAATACATCGACTCCATGATTAATAACCGGAAACCCATTAATTGTGGATATCCCCGAAGCGGTACAGTCACGGATGGATTCTTCCGCGCCGATGTAATTATTGTTACGAGTCAATGAATCAACTTGATAGGAAAGTGCGGAACTCCCTGCCTCTTTGAATGCCTTGAATAGCCTAATTTGTTCATTGGCCGTCGCCACACCAGAACGTGGCTGTATGAGAAGGGGGTGTCGCCCAAGATTTCTCAAAGCCTGGGCTTGCGCGAAGGAAGCTTGCCTTCTCAAGAAATCAGCATTTTCTTCGAGGCATTCTGCCCTACGGCCAGTTCTCCAGTGTTCAAGAACCTCCCGGCGCGCCTTCTCGAAGAATTGAAAATCGAGCAAGTCATCAGAAACGTCAACCGGCGGGCAGAAATGCTGTCGTTCTGATCTTTCCCAGAGCGTGTCGCAGCTTGCAATAGGTTCCACTCCACTCAGATCAGCTTCAATTATTTCCAAGACCGTCTTAACATCAACGAACTTTACAAAGACTCTATCAAAGCCTGCCTCTCGAAAGTAACTCTCATACCCGTTTCCGTCTCCTATATGAAGATTTCCTCCCAAATACCATAGCGTTTTATACGATTGGTACCGCTTCTTCATCTCGGCAAATTCTCGCAGGTAGTAACTGGTGTGACCGTCCAAGCTTGAGATCATGACAATATTTGAGAGGGGAGCCAGAAGGAAAAAATCCTCAAGCCGGTTTTGCGTTCCAAGGTAACGAACCCGATAACCGCTTTCTGATATCGCCTGCCTCAATATAGTTAGGCCAACTGAATGAGAGTCGCCGCCTATTCCCCCTAATAAAATTACCGGCTTATTACTTTCATTAATACAGTTGTAGTGATTTTCAACTGCCGGCGCAATATTTTTCTGGTTTTGTTTCATGTCGTAGTTTCTGGTTGTCTGTTTAATAAGTCATTGAAAACATAAGGCGAAACGCATTTTTACTCAGCTTTTATTCAGCAAGAGCTCATTCAAAGCACGAGAAGCGCTTGGGCGCCAGTGTTCGACGAGATGGTTTTCCGGAACTATCGTCTTGCTTTGGTTTATTGCGAGTCACGCTTTTGATCATTGCTCAGTTATTCGGATTACCTACCTTCTGATGAGAAGGCCTGACGACACCAATGAATAGCTCTTTATACGTGGTAGGACCATTTGATTTCAAATCAGACTGGACGGAGAAATTAACCAACAGCTGTAGGACCGAGTCCCCGGGCTGATGGTTGCATGTCGCGGATGCTCTGCCAGATTGTTTGTGGCGGTTTCTAAAGTGCTCCAGAGCGCATCAAGCAGCTTATTGACATCTTGTGATTTTTTGCTTCAAATAGCGCCATGGACATTACTTAGCGCTCTAGTTGCACTTGTTCGTGATGCGACGCAGCTCGCTTATGGCGTGAGCGAGGGAATCCCTCCATTTCCCCCACGGCGGCGCGGAAGCAATCTTGAATGAAGATCACCTGATGACCTTGACCGAGTCAGTTGTCGAAGAAAACGACTGAAGTAAAAACCGAGCGCGCCAGTAATCAAATCCCGGCGATTTGCAAACCTCTCATCTAACTCCATAACTCACTCTCTTTTCCGGTTGTAATGTCATTTCGACGCGCATTTAACCTGCTCGTCGTATAGTAACCGCTCTACCTTCCAACGCTTGCGCATTCGCTCGAGGTATTCGTAAGGTCCGTACGCAGTAATTCAGTAAAATGTGGAAGGAGTATTAGTTGCTAAACGCGTAGAGTAATTGCAGGTTTTCCTCTTCTAACAACAAGGAAAAGCTCTTCAATCGCTGATCCGGGTTTTGAACCGCTTCTCTCAATACCGCTTCATATTGCTTTATCATCCGATCGATGGTCGGCTTCTTGAACAGGTCGGTGTTATATTGTATGAAACCAGAGAGAAAATTGCCTGACTCAGACATGTTCAATGCTAGGTCAAAGGGAGAGGTTCGGCTTTCGATTGCCACCGGAGCCAATTTCAATCCTGGGAGTTCCAGGCTCTCCTGAGGCGTATTTTGAAGCACGAATAGCGTCTGAAATAAAGGGTTCAGGCTCAAGGCGCGACCAGGTTGAAACTCTTGAGCTAGTTTCTCGAAAGGCAAGTCCTGATGAGCGTATGCGCCAACACATATCTTTCTAACGCGCCGTAGTACTTCTTTAAATGTGGGGTTCTCAGATAAATCCGTCCGTAGCGCTAAGTTGTTTATGAAGAAGCCAATCAGCCCTTCCAACTCGCTTCGGTTTCGATTTGCAACATTTGTCCCAACAATAATATCTTCTTGGCCCGAATAGAGGCTAAGTAAAATATTGAAACCTGCCAGGAGAGTCATAAATAGCGTCGTATTTTCGCAACGACTAAGTTCTTTCAGCGGAGTCACAATGTCTGGAGGCAGCGAGAATGAAGCCGTATGGCCCCGAAAAGTTTGGATTGCGGGCCTTAGCCTGTCTGTTGGCAACTCCAGTACGGGAAGATCCCCTTGGAGCTGTTGCCTCCAGTACTCCAGCTGCGACTCCAATATATTCCCCCGCATATACTCTCGTTGCCAAGCGGCAAAGTCGGCGTACTGAATCGGCAGTTCACTCATCTGCACCAGCTCGCATTTTGACAAGGCGCTGTAAATAGTCATTATCTCTCGGATAAACACCCCGACTGACCAGCCGTCCGAGATAATATGATGCATGTTGAATAATGCTATATGCTCTTCAGCACACAATTGTAGTAACACGACCCTGAATAGAGGACCTTCAGAGAGACTGAATGGTCGTTGACTATTTTCGGTCGCAAGACGTGACATCTCAGACTCTCGGCGCGTCAAAGGCGCCTCGCTTAAATCAACCACTGGCAGAACAAATGACTCGAAAGGTGTAATAACCTGGTAGGGTTGCCCGTCTATATCTTGAAATATAGTTCTTAAGGCTTCATGCCGCCTCACTATCTCACAGATGGACCCCTCCAGAACACTTGCGTTCAGGCTGCCTGTTAGACGGATCGCAACGGCAATGTTATAGGCAACACTATCCGGCGCCAATTGGTCGAAGAACCATAACCGCTCTTGTGCGAAAGATGTGGGGAGCGGCCCGGTTCTTGCTACACGCTTTATGGGTGAAACTTGTAGATCATCACCTTTCTTTATAGCCACTTCTATTTTGCCCGCCAGGCTGGCTATTGTTGGGCAGTCAAAGTGCAACCGCAGCGGCAGCTCAACCTGAAAAATTTCACGCACACGGGAATTGACCTGAGTCACAAGTAGTGAATGGCCGCCTAAGCCAAAAAAGTCGTCGTGGACGCCTACCCGTTCGAGACCGAGGACGCTGGCCCATATTCCAGCAAGCATATCTTCAATGGGTGTCGATGGCGCCACATAGTCACTATCCGATCCCAGCCTCGAACGGTCGGGCGCAGGCAGCGCCGCGCGATCTATTTTGCCGTTTTTCGTAAGCGGGAGTTTTTCCAGCACGACGAACTCTGACGGTATCATGTAGGTGGGAAGCCGATCATTCAAAATATTCTGCACCCAGGCTATACTTTGGATATGGTCTTTACCAGGCACTATGTAAGCAGTCAATTTTTTCTGACCATTTTGACCCTCTCTGACGACAACCACTGCGTTTCTTACTAGAGCATGCTCTTTCAGCGCCGCTTCCACCTCTCCCAGCTCTATCCGGTACCCTCTCACCTTCACCTGATCATCAGCTCTCCTAAGATATTCGATATTTCCATCCGGCAGGTATCTTCCGATATCTCCCGTGCGGTACATCCGCCCTCCTGGAAGTTCTCCCCAGGGATTCGGCGCGAACCTTTCCGCCGTCAGCTCCGCGCGGTCTAAGTATCCCCTGGCTAACCCTACTCCTCCTATGTGCAACTCTCCCGCCACTCCAACCGGCACAGCTTGCAGACTCCTGTTCAACACATACATTTGTATGTTTGCTATTGGCTTGCCTATCGGTACATTCTCTCTTTCGACTTCATTTCCTACCCCTTTCCTCTCACATCTCCAGCTCGTTGCGTCTATTGATGATTCCGTCGGGCCATAGAGGTTGATCAGTTCAGCCTTTATTTTCTCGAAGAACCTCTCCTTTAACTTCGTCTTCAACGCCTCTCCGCCACAGAAGACTCGCCTTAACTCCTTGCATTTGGCCAGCCCTCGCTCCTCCACTATCACCTCCAACATCGAGGGCACTACTTGCAATGTGGTTATTTGACGCTCCGCTATGGTCTTAACCAGATATCCCGCATCCTGATGCCCTCCGGGTCTTGCCATCACAACACGCGCTCCTGCAATTAGCGGTACATAGAATTCCCACACCGACGCGTCAAAACTGAACGACGTCTTCTGCAATACGCTGTCGTCTTCCATCAACGGATATCTCTCATTCATCCATTCCAGCCGGTTGCAGATCGACCGATGCGAGATCATCACTCCCTTCGGCTTCCCCGTTGACCCCGACGTGTATATCACGTATGCAAGATGGTCCGGGCTTGTCACGATTTGCAGGTTGTGTCGACTCTCTCGACTGATTTCCTCCCAGTCCCTGTCCAAGCAGATCGTTTTTAAATCTCCGGCCGGCATAACTTCGAGCAGGCCTTCCTGTGTCAGCAACACTCGCGCCCCTGAGTCCGCCAGCATCATTTCCAGGCGATCTATTGGATAGCCGGGATCCAGAGGCAGATAGGCCCCTCCTGCCTTTAATATCCCCAGCAGCCCGACGAGCATCTCAATGCTCCGCTCCATACATATGCTAACCAGGGCGTCCGGCCCTACTCCCAGTTCCTTCAGAGAGCGTCCGAGTTGGTTGGCGCGCGCGTTGAGCTCACTACAGGTGATTTGCTCCTGCTCATATGTAACGGCAATTCGGTCTGGAGCGCTTTCGACTTGCGCCTCTATCAAGTCGTGAATGCGTTTCTCCCCAGAGTAATATTTGCCTGTATCGTTCCAATCTACCAATATTTGACAACGCTCCGCTTCAGTCAATAATTGAGCCTCGCAGATCAACGCATCCACGTTCTCTAACATTAGTAATAAGATATTGGCATAATGATTTACAAAGCTTTTAATGGTTGTTTTTGTAAAAAGCGCATCATTGAATTCGACTTTTCCAAATGGCTTGCCAGTCTGGTTAACCATCACTATCGTAATATCTTGATTGACATCAGGCATTTCATGATGGAAGTCGTGTAGCCTCAAAGCCACATCAAATAACATACATCTGCCTTCTACCTTGTCTAATTTCAGATCTTTTAAGAGATAATGGAATGGGTATGTTTGTTTGGTGTAAGCCTCCAGCAATGTCTCTCGAACTTTTAATAATAATTGGCGAAAAGACATCTGTTCACTAATGTCATCTATTATTGTCAATGCGTTTGGCTTGTCGCTCGCTTTTAAGGCTGGACTCCCGACCACGATCGTCTCATTTCCGCTATATTTGAACAGACAAACCTTTAATGAACTCATTAAGACTGTATAGAGTAAAAATGGCGATTGGCCAGACAGTTTAGTCAATTTTTCGCATATGGCTTCTGATAACTCAAACTCGAGAACGTCTGTTTTCTTCAGGTAGGGCTCAGATCTCTCGAAGTCTAACGGCAGACATGAATTATCAATCTTACGTGAAAGTTTTTCAGTCCAATAAGTCTTTTCTTCTATTATTCTTCTGTCAAATATCAGAAGTTCCGGAGCTCCGGTGAACATAATAATTCCTTGATTTTGCTAGAGACGCTTTTAATTAAGTGTTTTGTATCTCAGTGATTATTCCTCATTGAGAGGAAAGAAAAGAAGCGATGATGCTTACGAGTTGATCAAGGTCATCCGCGCTGATTTGTTTGAAAGAGGATTGACCATTCATCCGGCCAGGATTAAATGTGGAGCTGCCATTATGGCAAGCCGCCTAGAGCGTGTTATTAACTTTTCCCCTTTATTTTCAAGGGATTATTCAAGCTCTCGATCTACCTTCGTTTTTTGATAAGCTTTGGTCATGGGACGAAAAGCTTATCCGAGTCAGTGACGCCGAGCG
>Ga0209382_10004566_pt1 | contig 18456 bp, 18 predicted proteins | sample SoiMetdeltSBSDD5_FD_187599 | JGI IMG/M metagenome (GOLD analysis project Ga0209382, IMG submission 187599) | Bulk soil microbial communities from a Populus tree surrounding site in Tennessee, USA - Soil MetaG P. deltoides SBSDD5 (SPAdes) (version 2) | ecosystem: Environmental > Terrestrial >...
CCAGGAGCTCGGGCCGGGTGCCGGGATCGACCGTGTGCAAGGCGAAGGTCGCCTGGGCCGCGTCGACCGGCGGCGCGGCCGGCACGGCGGCGAGGTAGCCGGCCAGCGTGGTGTCGTACGCCGCGACGGTGACGTCCCGCCCGGCGAGGCGCGCCACCGCGGCGGCCAGCAGGGCGGCCGACGGCTCGACCAGGTCGGCGCGGCGGCAGCTGTCCGGGACCACCGCGGCGGTGACACGCCCGTCGCCGCAGCCGACGTCGACCAGGGACCTCGGCCGGCGCTGAGCGTGGAGCGAGCGGAGAGCGGCGCTGGTGGCGGCGTACAGGCCCAGGTTGCCGCCACCGGAGATGAAGGCCTCGAACGCCCGCGGCTCCTCGTAGACCCCGCCACCGGGCGAGGCCGTGAGGTGGTCGGCCAGGAGAGCTCCGAGCACCGTGCCCGAGGCCCGGGCCTCCTCGGCGGCGTCGCCCGGGCGGCCGTCGGCCACCGCCAGCAGCGCCTCTGCCACGTCAGTTGTTCCACCGGCCACCCGACGAAGCTAGGGCCTGACTAGCTTGTCCCGCCGTGACGCTACGCATCGGGATCACGGGGGGCGGATCCACCGTCGACCGCATCATCGACCAGGCCGCCGAGGCCGAGAACGACGGGTTCACCAGCCTCTGGTACGGGGGCGGCGGCCGGGGCATGGACGTGCTCACGCTGTTGCCGCTGGTGGGCCGGGCGACGTCGCGCATCGAGCTCGGCACCGCCATCGTGCAGACCTACCCGCGCCACCCGATCCTCATGGCCCAGCAGGCCGCCACCGTGGCCCAGGCCATCGGCGACGGGCGGTTCACCCTCGGCGTCGGCGTGTCGCACCGCCCTGTCGTCGAATACAGCTACGGGCTGTCCTACGACACCAATGCGCGCCACCTGCGCGAGTACCTGACCGTGCTGGGCGCCCTGCTGGCGGAGGGTACGGTGCGGTTCGCGGGGGAGGAGTACCAGGCCGCGAGCGACCTCGGCGTCCCGGTCGACCCACCCGTACCGGTCCTCGTAGCCGCGCTGGCGGCGCGGTCGCTGCGCTCGGCCGGCGCGCTGGCGGCCGGGACCATCACCTGGATGGCCAACGCGGACGCCATCGAGAGCCTGATCGCCCCCGAGCTGCGGGATGCGGCGGCGGGCGCCGGACGGCCCGACCCCCGCATCGTGGCCGGCCTGCCGGTGGCGGTCACCGACGACGTCGACGGGGCCCGCGAGACGGCCGCGCGCACCTTCACCGTCTACGGCACGCTGCCGAACTACCAGCGGGTCCTCGCCGCCGGCGGCATCTCCTCGCCGGCCGAGGCCGCCATCGTCGGGCCCGAGGACAAGGTGGCCGCGGCCCTGGAGGATCTGGTGGCCGCGGGAGCCACCGACATCTGGGCCGCGCCGTTCCCCGTGGGCGACGACCGCGGCGAGTCCCGGCGGCGCACCCGGGCCCTGCTGCGTGAGCTCGGGGGCGCCTGAGCATCCGGGCGCCGGATGGAATAGAAACACGTCATGCCGGTCCTCGACGCCAGCCATGACTACGCCCATCCGGTCGAGGGGGACTCGGCGTGGAGCGAGTCCTACTACTTCAACGGGTACGACCCCGGCGCCGACGTCGGCCTGTTCACGCGCATCGGCGTGCGTCCCAACGAGGGCACCATCGACGTCGGCCTGTCCCTGTGGCTGCCCGGCGACCGCATCGCCCTCGTGCGCGGGGTGCGCGAGCAGCGGGTCATGACCGACGACGACCTCGACGTCGGCGGCGTGACCTACGAGCGGGTCGAGCCGATGCAGACCTGGCGGCTCACGGCCGACGCCGAGGCCGACGTCAGGGAGCTGGGCGCGTCGCCGCGGGAGAGCGGCCGGCCCGCCCGGCTGCGCATGGACCTCACCTTCGACGCCCTGACCCCGCCCATCGGCACCGACGGCCTCGCCCGCCGCGATCGCAGCGGCGCCGCGTCCGCGTCCACGGCCACCACGGTGGGCAAGGGCCACCTGGAGCAGGGCGGCCGCTGGTCCGGCCGCGTGAGCATCGAGGACTCCACCTGGGAGCTCGACCCCGCCGTGTCGCGGGGCAACCGCGACAAGTCGTGGGGGCCGCGCCGCTGGGGTGGGCCCCAGATGTGGCGCTGGTTCTCGATCAACATCGACGACGACACCCACTTCGGTGGCATCCGCATCGGCACCCCGGCCGGCGACCTGCACCGGGGCTGGGTGTGGCGCGACGGCGAAGCCACCTCGATCACCGACTGGGACGTCACCAGCGAGCTGGCCGGCGACGGTGTCACCCACCGGGTCAGCCACGTCAAGGCCACCGACAAGGCCGGGCGCGTCCACGAGCTGCGGGGCGACATCCTGCGGGTCTACGGCGTTCCCCACAAGACCGGCGAGCGCTACACGGTGGTCAACGAGGGCCTGGCCCGCTGGACCTACGAGGGCCGCACCGGCTACGGCATCAGCGAGTACCTCCACCAGTTGGACGGGGACGGCCTCCCGCTGGTGCCGATCGAGTAGGCCGTCTGGGGGCGTCCTAGAGCGTCACAGGGGGTCGGTACGATCCTCGGGTGACTCTGGCGGTGACCGTGGTGTGTCAGGACGGCGTGGTCGTGGCGGCAGACAGCCGCACGACGCTCGCGAACCACCGCATGCTGCGGGTCGGCAGTGACTTCACCCACAAGGTGTTCGAGTCGGGCCGGGTGGCGGTGGCCACCTACGGCGACGCCTTCGTGGCCGGGCGCAGCATTTCCAGCCACATGGCCGAGTTCGCGGTGGTCGAGGCGGGCAACTGCGATCACCCCGGTCCGGTGGCCGAGAAGCTGTCGGCGTTCTTCGGCGACCGCTACGACGCCCAGGCGGTCGACGACCCCGAGGACAACTCCCCGCCCCCGGTGGCCGCCCTCGGCTTCCTGGTCGGCGGGTACGACGCCGCCGGGGTGGGCGAGGCGTGGGAGGTGATCCTGCCCGACCGCATCATCGAGCCCATCGCCACCACGGCCGACGGCGGCGGCGCGGCCTGGCGCGGCCAGTCCGACGTGGTCACCCGGCTGATCCGCGGGTCCGACCTCGAGCTGCTCGAGCGGCTGGCCGATGCCCACCAGCTCGCCGCCGAGCTGCACCAGCTGACGCCGCTGCTCGACGCCTGCGGCTACCGCATCCCGTTCGACTCGATGAACCTGCAGGACGGCATCGACTTCGCGGTGCTGTGCATCCACACCACCATCGACGTCCAGCGGCTCACGCTGGGCCCGGTGGCCACCACCCCCGAGTTCTCGTGGCCCGGCGTGGGCGGCCCGGTCGAGATCGCCACCGTCACCGCCATGGGCGGGTTCGACTGGGTGCAGCGCACCACGCTGCGGGGCGAGCGGTCGACCCACAACCTGGCCGAGGGGCAGGTGTGAGGCGGCTCAGAAGCGCATGACCGCGGCGCCCGTGGGGGCTTCGTCGCGGGTCACGTAGGTGGAGCGCTTGCGGTTGCGGGCCGACATCCACACCCGGGACTGGCGATAGCGGCGCCACAGGTCGTCATCGATGGTGGGCCCGTCGTCAGCCGCGTCGCCGTCCACCGGGGTGAAACCCGTGGCTCGGATCTTCGTCGATGCGGCGGAAGCAGGTCCTGGGCGCGAGGCCATCGGCAACATCGTACCGCCCCGTGCGCTACATCTGGGGGTGTGGGGGAGGTGCACAAGCGCGTCACGGTGGCCGAGCTGGCGGCAGACGTCGGCGTGGCCGGGGCCAAGCTCGCGGCTGCCGCGGTCACCGGCTCGTCCGCCCTGTTCGCAGGGACCGTCCAGTCCGTGGCCGGTACCGGCAGCGAAGTGCTGCAGGCGGCGGCCCAGAGCCGGGGAGGGCGCTCGGCCTGGTTCTGGGCGCTGTTCGGCGCCATCGGGCTGTTCGCGGTGGGCGCGGCGCTGGCGGTCTGGCAGGGCCTCCACGAGCTGCTGCACCCCACTCGGGTCTCGTCCTTCGCCCTGGCCTACGGCGTGCTGGCCGTGGCGTTCGTGGTGGAGCTGGTGACGTTCGTGCGGGGAGTGCGATCCGGCCCCCGCCCGGACAACCTCCTCATGCGCCACGACCTGGCCATCTCCGATCCCCTGGAGCGGGCCTTGCCGGCCGACGCGGCCGCGCTGGCCGGCACGCTGGTGGCCGCGGTGGGCATCGCCCTGCACCAGGCCACGGGGTCGGTGGTGCCCGATGCCCTGGCCTCGATCGCGATCGGCGGGCTGCTGGCGGTCGTGGCCGGCTACCTGACCCGGGCCAACCACGAGTTCATGGCCGGCGAGCGGGTGTCCTACGCGGCCCGCCACCGCATCGGCGGCTACATCGCCGCCTACCCCGGCGTGACCCGAGTGTGCGACGTGAGCGTGACCTTCACCGGCCCGGACGTGGTGTGGGTGGTGGCCCGCGTCGAGGTGGAGGACGGCCTCAGCGGCCGGGACGTCGAAGCCCTGGTGGTGGGGGTGGAGCGCACGCTCGTGCAGCGCTCGGCCGCCATCGGCCGCGTCGACGTCGTCCCCGTCGGCCACAGCCGCCGCTCGGACGGGTAGGCGCTAGGTGAGGTAGCCGATGGCGCGGGCCTCGGCCTCCAGCTCGTCGCGGAACCGGGGGTGGGCGATGCCGATGAGCGCCCGGGCCCGCTGCGAGATGGACCGTCCCCGCATCTCGGCCACGCCGTACTCGGTGACCACCATGTCGACCGTGTTCTTGATGGTGGTGACCATCGAGCCGGGTGTCAGCACCCCGCGGATGCGGGACACGGCGCCGTGCGCCGCAGTCGAGGGCAGCACCACGAACCCCCGGCCGTGGGGCGAGTACATGGCGCCGCGGGCGAAGTCCGCCTGGCCGCCACTGGACGACCAGTAGCGACCGCCCACCGTCTCCGACGCGCACTGGCCCACCAGGTCGACCTCGGTGGTGGCGTTGATCGAGATGAACGTGTCCTCCTGGGAGATGACCCGCGGGTCGTTGACGTAGTCGACGGGCAGCATCTCGATGGCCGGGTTCTGGTCCAGGAAGCCGTACAGGGCGTCGGTGCCCAGCGCGAAGGTGCCCACGATCTTGCCGGTGCGCAGCCGCTTGCGGGTGCCGGTGACGACGCCCCGCTCGACCAGGTCGATCAGGCCGTCGGACAGCAGCTCGGTGTGGATGCCCAGGTCGCGGTGGCCGTGGAGCCGTTCGAGCAGGGCGTTGGGGATGGCGCCGATGCCGGCCTGGATGGTGGCGCCGTCGGGCACCCGCTCGGCGACGTAGGCGGCGATGGCGTGCTCGACCTCGCCCGGGACCGCGGGCTTGACCTCGACCAGCGGGCGGTCGACCAGGGTCCAGCCCGCCACCTGGCTGGCGTGGACCTGGTTGCGGCCGAAGGTGCGGGGCATCTGCTCGTTGACCTCGAGGAAGAACGGCACCCGCCCGATGAACGGCGCGACGTAGTCGCAGTTGGTGCCGAGCGAGAAGTAGCCGTGGCGGTCGGGCGGGGCCGCGGCCGCCGCCACCAGCGAGCACTTGGTGGTCTCCCGCAGCAGCCGGGGCACCTCGGAGAAGTTGTTGGGCACCAGCTCGCAGCCACCCTCGTGGAACGCCTCCCGGGTCGCGTGCGAGAGGAAGTACGACACGTGCAGCAGGTGCTCGCGCCGGTCGCCGTGCAGGTAGGGCCGGTCGTGCAGCGCGTGCATCTGGTGGATGCGCACACCCTTGAAGCGCTTGGCCTCGGCTTCCAGGGCGTCGATCACGGTCACCGGCTCGCCATTGGCCAGCGGCACGATGATGTCCGCCCCGTCGCTGACGTGGTCGAGCACGGCATCGGCAGGTCCGGCCGCCGGAGCGGTCATCATGGGCACTGGTGTACCAGGCATGAAGCCCGGACGCCGTGGGTACCGGTTGATCCATGAAGTTCAAGACCGGACTGGTATTGGGGCTGGCGGCGGGCTACTGGTTCGCCAGCCAGTCGAATGAGCAGCGCAAGGCGCAGCTCGACCAGTTGGTGGCCCGTGTTCGGGAAGATCCCCGGGTGCAGCGGGTCAGCGACGCCGTCGAGCACCGCGTCCGGGACGTCACCGACCGCACCAGCGAGACGGTGGCCGACAAGCTCGAGCCGGAGGGCGCCACGGCCTCGTCGAACGCCTCCGCGTCGAGCAAGCCCGGCAACCGGAGCGCCTGACGCGCCACGAACGAACTAGGGGTGGACCGTCAAAGGTGACGAGTCCGCCCCTCGTTCGCGCGCTCACGCCCGGGGTCGCATCCGCCGTTCGGTGACCTAGCGTTTTCGGGCAGAGACGCATGGACAACGTTGCCGACGCCGAGCTAGACGCCGAGCTGGCGGCGCCCGCTGGGCGCTGGGAGAGCCTGCGGCCGCGGCTCGTCGCCGCCGGACGCCGGGTCGTGGTCGCCTCCCGCAGCGTCTGGGCCGTCCGGGCCCGGGTGGTGCTGTTCGCCCTGGCCGGCACGGTCCTCGCGCTGGCGCTGGTGGGCCACGTCCCCGCCAAGGTCGGCCCGTTCGAGACCACGATCGCGGCGCGCCCCTCGCTGTCGGGCCACACGCTGATCCGCCTGGCGCCGCTCGGGTCGATCGACCTCGACACCCACGACGCCCCGGTCACGCTGGAGGCCCGTGTCGACGAGATCAGCGTGGCGGACGCCGAGCGCATCGCCGACAACCCGCGGGCGATCGAGCGCCTGGGCGACGAGGCGACAGACGAGGTGCGCTCCGCGCTGATCGGGCTGGCGCTGCGCTGCCTCCTGGTGGCCGTGGTGGGCGGCGTCATCGGGGGACTGATCGCCCTGACCGACTGGCGCGGGGCGCTGTCGGGCCTGCTGGTGGCGGTGCTGCTGGTCGGGGCCCTCGGGGGTGGGGCCGCGCTCACCTTCAACGCCAACGCGGTCTCCGAGCCCCGCTACAGCGGCCTGCTCACCCGGGCACCGGCGGCGGTGGGTGACGTCGAGGCCGTGCTCGAGCGCTTCGGTCATTACCGGGCCCAGCTCGGCGACCTGGTCGACAACGTCGCCACCCTGTACCTGGCGGGCGAGCAGCTCCCCACCTTCGAGCCCGGCCGGACGATCCGGGTGCTGCATGTGAGCGACATCCACCTGAACCCCGGGGCCTTCGACCTGATGCGCCGGCTGATCGACCAGTTCGCGGTGGACGCCGTGGCCGACACCGGCGACATCACCGACTGGGGCACCGACCCCGAGACCGCGCTGGTGAACCAGATCGGCACCCTCGACGTGCCGTACGTGTTCGTGCGGGGCAACCACGACTCCCGCAGCACCCAGCAGGCGGTGGCGGACAATCCCAACGCCGTGGTGCTCGACGGGGACGGCGCGGAGGTGGCCGGCCTGCACTTCTGGGGCATCGGCGATCCCCGCTACACGCCGGACAAGAGCGAGGCCGTCGGGGGCGGCTCGGAGCAGGAGCGGGCCCGGGCCTTCGCCCCGATCGTGAGCGCCCGGATGCAGGCCGACGAGCCGCCGGACGTGGACGTGGCCATGGTGCACGACGAGCGCATGGCCGCTGAGCTGGGCGGCGAGGTGCCGCTCGTGCTGGCCGGCCACACCCACCGGGCCCGCCAGGACCGCATCGATCCGTTCCCGCCGAGGGTCGACTCGGACGACGAAGACGGCGGCACCACCACCACGACGACGACGACCGGGGATACCGTCGAGGCCGCCCCCGACGAGACCCTGCTCCTGGTGGAGGGATCGACCGGTGGCGGCGGCCTGCGGGCCCTGCAGGGCGACGAGCCGGTCCCGCTCACCGCGTCGGTGCTGTACTTCGACCCCGACACCCACCAGCTGCTGGCGTACGACGCGGTGACGGTCGCCGGGCTGGGCGGGACCGGGGCCACCATCACCCGCCACATCATCGGACAGTCTCCGGTCGAGGACTCGGAAGAGGCGGGCGGCTTGTGAGAGCCTGAGACAGATGGCGATCCGGGTCACCGTCGTGTCAGACAGCCATCTCTCCGACCGCAACCCCGACGCTTCGAGGCATTGGGACTCGGTGGTCGAGCACCTCGCGGCCGACCCTCCCGATCTGGTGGTCCACGCCGGCGATGCCGCTCTCGAGGCCGGGGACGATCCCGCCGAGCTGCGCGTGGTCCGCCGCCCGACCGTATCCAGCCCCCGGTCGGCGCCAAGGTCATCGGCGTGGTCGCCCTCACGCTCCACGACGACGGCTGCCACGAGGTCGAGCTGCAGCACCCTGCCGGTCGTCGTGAGGCCGTGTTGGGCGTCGACGTCGACGACCCCTACGCGGCCTCCCACTCTCAGACCGCGTGGTGACGGGTGCGCCGGAGCGCTCCCGTGACCTCCTGGGCGGCGAGGACGACGAAGAACTCGGCCACCGCCAGGCCCGCGATGGTGGCGCCGCCCGCGGTGCCCTGGTGGTAGCTGAGGGTCAGCCCCAGCACGACGGCCAGGGCGCCCAGGGCCACCGCCGTGAGCATGACCAGGGGCACCCGGCGCACCAGCAGTCCGGCGGTGGCCGGGGGGCCGATGAGCAGGCCGAACACCAGCAGGGTGCCGATGGCCTGGAACGAGGCCACGATGGCGGTGGCCAAGAGCGCCAGCAGCGCGAAGTGGGCGAGTCCGGGGCGCAGGCCCAGCGTGGCCGCCTTCTCCTCGTTGAACGTGAGGGCCAGGAACGGCCGGTAGAGGATGGTCGAGGTGACGACCACCACGGCCACGCCCAGGGCCTGGCCCCGCAGGTCGGCCGCCGTCACGCCCAGCACGTCGCCGAACAGCAGCGACGTCACGTCGGTGGCGAAGCTGGCCGAGCGGGAGATGATCACCACCCCGAGCGCCAGCATCCCCACGAACAGCAGGCCGATCCCGGTGTCCTCCCGGACGCGGGTGCGGCGCGTCACCAGCGTGACCGCGCCGCTCATGGCGAGGGCGGCGACGAAGGCGCCCAGGATGGGGCTGAACCCCCACAGCAGGGCCAGCGCCAGCCCCGGCACCACCCCGTGGGCGAGGGCGTCGCCCAGGAACGTCAGGCCGCGCAGCACCACCCAGGTGCCCACCACCGCGCAGGCGGCGCTGGCCAGCAGCCCGGCCAGCAGGGCGCGCTGCATGAACTCGGGGCTGAAGGCCTCGCTGAACCAGCCGATCATGTGAGGGCCTCCGCGATCCGTTCGGCGTTGGTGCGCATCATCCCCGCGTAGGTCCCGCCGTCGGAGCCGGGCTCGCCCAGCGACTCGCTGTACAGCTCGACCACCTGGACGTCGCCCACTTCGCCGGCCAGCGCGTCGGCCAGATTCTGGGGCGAGGAGGTGTCGGCGAACACGGCGGGGACCCCGGCGGCGGCCACCGCCGCCGCCAGGTCGTCCAGGTCGCCGGCCGAGGGCTCGGCCTGGGTGGTGATCGACGGGATCACCGCGCCGATCACGCTGAAGCCGTAGCGGTCGGCGAAGTAGCCGAAAACATCGTGGTTGGTCACCAGCTTGCGGCGCTCGGGCGGCACCGGGGCCAGGGTGGCCTCGACGTCGGCGTCGAGGGCCCGCAGCTCGGCTACGTACCCGTCGGCCTGGCGGCGGAACGCCGCGGTGTCGAGCGCCGGCACGTGGTCGGGCAGGAAGTCGGCCAGGGCCCGGGCGGCCTCGGCCATGCGGGCCGGGTCGGTGAAGAAGTGGGGATCGTCGTCCAGCCGGTCCACCGCGTCGAGCGCGGAGAACACCGTCGCGCCGTCGTCCTCGGCGGCAGCGACGGTGTCGTCCAGCCCCGCCTCGAAGCCGCCGCCGTTGGTGACGATCACGTCGGCCTCGCGCAGGGCCGTGGCCTGGCGGGCCGAGGCGGAGAACTCGTGCGGGTCGGCGTTGGGAGGCATCAGCACCTCGACGTCGGCCTCGTCGCCCACCAGGTTGCTCACCACGTCGCCGAGGATGGTGGTGGTCACCACGATCGAGGGCCCGTCCCCCGAGGCCGACGAGCCCTCGCCGCTGCAGCCCGCGGCCACCAGCGTGATGGCGGCCACCGCGGCCAGCGCGGGGATCAGGGGGTGGCGGGGCATCGGGGACCTCGTAACATGGGAGCGAGAATCACTCTTGGAACGGGCATGCACAGTAGCGAGACTCATTCTCAGTCCGCAACCATGCGGGAGGCGGCGAGGGCGGAGGGCCTGACGCTGGCCTACGGCACCCGGGCCGCGCTGGTGGGTGCCACGTTCGCCTTGCCCGCGGGAACGTCGGTGGCGCTGATCGGGCCCAACGGCTCGGGCAAGTCCACGCTGCTGCGGGCGCTCGCCGGCCTGGTCCCGCCCCGGGCCGGGACGCTCGACGTGCCCGCGCGGGCCCGGCGGGGCGCGGTGGCTCTGGTCCTCCAGACCACCGACGTCGACCGCACGCTGCCCATCACCGTGCGGGAGACGGTGACCATGGCCCGCTACGCCAGCCGCGGGGCCTTCGGGCGGCTGCGGGCGGCCGACCACGCCGCGGTGCGGGACGCGCTGGACCGCCTGCAGGTGGCAGACCTGGCGAGCCGCCAGCTGCACGAGCTGTCCGGCGGGCAGCGCCAGCGAGTGCTGGTGGCCCAGGGCCTGGCCCAGGAGGCCGAGCTGCTGCTGCTGGACGAGCCGGTGACCGGGCTGGACGTGGTGTCCCGCGAGCTGATCCTGGACGCGGTGGCGACCGAGACCGCGGCGGGCCGCACCGTGGTGGTCTCGACCCACGACCTGGACGACGCCCGCCGCGCCGACCGGGTCATGCTGCTGGCCAACCGGGTGGTGGCCTGCGGCCCGCCCGGCGCCGTGCTGGTCGAGGACCTGCTCGGTGCGGCCTACGGCGGCCGGGTGCTGCGGCTGCCGTCGGGCCTCGTGGTGGTGGACGACCCCCACCACGTCAGCCACCGCCACACCCCGGTCGTGGGCTGATGGCGTCGGGCGACCTGCACGAGGTGGCGGCCCTGCGGCTGACCGGGGCCGGCCAGCGCTACACCCGGTCCCGCCGGGCACTGGTCGACGTGCTGGCCGGCGCCGACGCGCCCCTGGCGTTGCCGCAACTGCTGGAGCGCGACCGGTCCCTGGCCCAGTCGTCCGCCTACCGCAACCTGGTCGTGCTGGAGCGGGCGGGCGTGGTCCATCGCATCGTCACTGCCGACGAGTTCGCCCGCTACGAGCTGGCCGAGGACCTGACCGGCCATCACCACCACCTGATCTGCTCCGAGTGCGGCGACGTCCGCGACTTCACCATGCCGGCCTCGCTGGAGTCGGCGCTGGTACGAGCGCTGGCCCGGGTGGCCGCCGAGCACGGCTTCGCGGCCGAGCACCACCGGCTCGACCTGGTGGGCCGCTGCCCTGACTGCCGGTGATGTGACCAGCACTTGAACGCCGGGCGGCCTGGGTCTGCCGTCAAGGTCGACACCCTGGTCGCTTCGAGGGCCGTAGCCGCCTAGAAAACGGGGATGCTGCGAGAGGTCAACGGCGTCCGGCTCAACGTGCTGGACGAGGGAGACGGCCATCCACTGGTGTTCCTGCACGGCATGGGCGGATGCTGGCGTGACTGGGAGCCCCAGCTCGACCACCTGCGGGACCGCTTCCGCTGCATCGTGATCGAGCACCGGGGCCACGGCCGCTCGGAGGCGACCCGGGGCGCCTACAGCACCGACCTGTTCGCGGCCGACGCCGCCGCCGTGTGCCGCCTCCTGGGCGTGGGCCACGCCTACGTCGTCGGGCTGTCCATGGGCGGCATGATCGCCCAGAAGCTGGCGCTGGCCGAGCCCGACCTGGTCGAGGCCCTGGTGTTGTGCGACACCGGCACGCACATGGGGACGCGGGCAGCCCAGTTCCTGCGCGACTGGGCGGCCCGGGTGCGGGCTACCGGGATGGTGGACTCGCGCGGTGTTGTGAACCCCGAGGCCACCGGGTTCAGCCGCTGGACGGTCGAGCACCAGCCCCATGTCGCCCGCAACAACATGCGGGAGGCCGAGTCCGCCGACCCCGACGCCTGGGCGCGGGCCGCCGAGGCCGTCGCCGCCCACGACACCCGGGACGACGTCGGTCGCATCACCGCGCCCTGCCTGCTCGTCTGGGGCGAGGAGGATCCCGCCGTCCCGGTCGCCCGCGCCCAGCCCCTGGCGGATGCGCTGGGGGGCGCGCCATTGGTGGTTCTGCCCGACGCCGGCCACGTGTGCAACCTGGACCAGCCCGCCGCCTTCGAGGCGGCCATCGAGGAGTTCTTCGCGGCCCACCCGTGCACCCGGGCCCGCTAGGGACTTTGGTCCCTGGCGCACCCCTCGGTGCACCATGACGCTGGGACCATGACCCACCTGCACGAGCTGTTCACCGGCGAGCGGCCGAGCTGGCGAAGCAACGGGCCCATCTCGCGGGCGAAGCGATCGCCGCGCTGGTGCGCCGGCACCAACGCGGCATCCGCTCGCTACCGCTGTCCGCCGTCAGCCGGCGGGGGTGAACTGCAGGTCGAGCTCGACCTTGACCTTGTCGCCCAGGGCCAGCTTGTCGACGCCGAGCGGGACGTTGAAGTCGACGTCGTAGTCGGACCGGGAGACCTGGGTCTCGCCGGTGAAGCCGGCGTGGAGCTTGCCGTCGGCCGGGTGGACCTCGGCGCCGTTGAACTCGACCGGGATGCTGACCTCGCGGGTCACGCCGTTGATGCTGAGGTTGCCGTGCAGCTGGTACTCGTCGCCGCCGCCGGTGACCCGGGTGGAGTGGAACTCCATGGTCGGGTTGGCCTCGGTGCCGAAGATGTCGGTGGACTGCAGGTGGGCGTCGCGGTCGGGCTGGTTGGTGTCCACGGACGCCATCTGGATGACGGCGTTCACGGCCACGTCGTCGAGGGTGTCCCCCACCGAGAGCGTGGCGGTGAAGTCGTTGAACCGGCCGCGCACGTTGGTGAGGCCCAGGTGGCGGATCTTGAAGTGCACGCCCGAGTGGGCGGGGTCGACGACCCACTCGCCGGTGGCGAGGGGCAGGGTGCTGGTCGAAGCCTGAGTGTCGGTCATGACGATCCTCGCTGGGGAAGTACGGGTTGGGGTAACTGTCACGGCGAGTATAGTTACTGATGTAACAATTACAACCTCTACTTCCAGAGGTAGGCTGAACCGGTGAGCTCCGACGAGGTGTGTCCCCTCGCCGAGGAGATCGCAACCCGCGCAGGCGGCGACGTCGATCCCCTACGGCGTCTGGTGGAGGACACGGCCGCGTTCGCCCACGCGTACCTGCGCTGGATCGACGCCCAGACGGCCGAGGGCCTCAACCTGCCGCGGCTGCTCCTGGTGGAGCGGCTGGACTGCAAGGGGCCGGCCATGATGCGCACACTGGCCGACGAGCTGGGCTTGTCGCCCCGCAACATGACCGCGCTGGTCGACTCGCTGGAGGCCGAGGGCCTGGTCCGGCGCAAGCCCCACCCCACCGACCGCCGCGCCACCATGGTCGAGCTGACCGAGGACGGGGCCTCGGCCGCGTGCGAGACCGTGCTGATCCCGCAGATGGGCGCGATGAGCTGCCTGTTCACCGACCTCGACCCCGAGGAGCAGGAACGGTTCTCGGCGGCGCTCGCCGCCCTCCGGGAGGGCATGGAGCGCCGTACCGAGGCCGCCAAGGTCGCCTCGGGCCGCTAGCTGCGGATGGCTCAGCCCGGCACGCGGACCCAGGGCACCCCGCACCCTGCGAGCAGCAACGCGGCGAGGACGGCCAGCACGGCGTAGGTCAGGTGTGGTCGCATGGGCGGACCGTGCGCCCCGCCCGTCAGCGTGACGTCAGCCACCCCTGCACCGGTGGTGGGGGCGGCGACCACTAGCCTGGACTCTCCGGCGGAGCGTAGAGAGCACGGGAGTCGTGCGTGAGTGACGAGATCGAAGTGTGGCCGGGCAAGCCCTACCCGCTGGGGGCCACATACGACGGCACCGGCACCAACTTCTCGGTCTTCTCCGAGGCGGCCGAGGCCGTCGAGCTGTGCCTGTTCGAGCCGGACGGCAGCGAGCGGCGGGTGCCCCTGACCGAGGTCGACGCCTTCTGCTGGCACGGCTACCTGCCCCGCATCGGCATCGGGCAGCGCTACGGCTTCCGGGTCCACGGCCCGTGGGACCCGGCGGCCGGCCACCGCTGCAACCCCAACAAGCTGCTGCTCGACCCCTACGCCAAGGCGGTCGACGGCGGGGTCGACTGGAGCCAGGCCTGCTTCCCCTACAACTTCGGCGACCCGGACAGCCGCAACGACGAGGACAGTGCGCCGCACGTGCCCAAGGCGGTGGTGGTCAGCCCGTTCTTCGACTGGGGGGCCGACCGGCAGCCCGACCTGGCCTTGCACGAGTCGGTCATCTACGAGGTCCACGTCAAGGGGTTCACGGCCACCCATCCCGGCATCCCCGAGCTCCAGCGGGGCACGTACGCGGGCCTGGCCCATCCCGTGGCCGTGGACTACCTGCGCTCACTGGGGGTGACCGCGGTCGAGCTCCAGCCGGTGCACCAGTTCGTGCACGACGCCCGCCTGAAGGCGCTGGGCCTGCGCAACTACTGGGGCTACAACTCGATCGGCTTCTTCGCGCCCCACAACGAGTACTCGTCAGCCGGGGCGGACGGGTCCCAGGTGCCCGAGTTCAAGGCCATGGTGCGAACGCTGCACGAGGCGGGCATCGAGGTGATCCTCGACGTCGTCTACAACCACACGGCCGAGGGCAACCACCTCGGGCCGGTGCTGTCGTTCAAGGGGATCGACAACAACGCCTACTACCGGCTGGTCCCCGACGACCGGGCCCACTACTACGACACGACGGGCACCGGCAACAGCCTGAACATGGCCCACCCGCATGCGCTGCAACTGATCATGGACAGCCTGCGCTACTGGGTGACCGAGATGCACGTGGACGGGTTCCGCTTCGACCTGGCGGCCACGCTGGCCCGCCAGTTCCACGAGGTGGACAAGCTCTCCGCCTTCTTCGACCTGGTGCAGCAGGACCCGGTGATCAGCCAGGTCAAGCTCATCGCCGAGCCCTGGGACGTGGGCGAGGGCGGCTACCAGGTCGGCAACTTCCCGCCCCAGTGGTCCGAGTGGAACGGCCGCTACCGCGACACCGTGCGGGACGTGTGGCGGGGCGAGCCGGCCATCGTGGGCGAGCTCGCGTCCCGGCTGACCGGCAGCTCAGACCTCTACCAGGACGACTCCCGGCGCCCGGGGGCGAGCGTCAACTTCGTGACCGCCCACGACGGGTTCACCCTCACCGACCTGGTCTCGTACAACGAGAAGCACAACGAGGCCAACGGCGAGGCCAACCAGGACGGCGAGAGCTACAACCGGTCCTGGAACTGTGGCGTGGAGGGCCCCACCGACGACCCGGAGATCCTGGCCTTGCGGGCCCGCCAGCGGCGCAACCTGCTGGCCACGCTGCTGCTGTCCCAGGGCGTCCCCATGCTGCTGTCGGGCGACGAGGTGGGCCGCACCCAGGGCGGCAACAACAACGCCTACTGCCAGGACAACGAGATCTCGTGGTTCCCGTGGGCGTCGGTCGACGAGGACCTGCTCGCCTACACCACCTCCCTGGTGGCCCTCCGCCGCGACCATCCGGTCTTCCGCCGGCGTCGCTGGTTCCTGGGCCGCCCTCTGCGAGGCACGGCCGACATCCTCTGGCTCAAGCCCGAGGGCACGGAGATGACCGAGGCCGACTGGAACGAGCACCACGAGACCTGCGTGGGCATGTTCCTCAACGGCGAGGCCATCACGTCCCCCGGCCCGCGGGGCGAGCGGGTCGTGGACGACTCGTTCCTGGTCCTGTTCAACGCCTCGTCCGAGCCCCGCAAGTGGACCATCAGCGGCCATTGGGGCGACACCTGGGAGCGGGTCCTCGACACCGCGCTCGACGGCCCCGACCCCGACGGCGACGAACCCCTCCGCGGCGATCTCATCCTCACCGACCGCTCGGTCGTCGTCTTGCGCAAGCTGGACCCGTTCGAGCCGCCTTCGTGACGGACGCGCCGCGGGCCACGTATCGGTTGCAGTTGGGGCCCGGGTTCGGGTTCGACGAGGCGGCGGCGGTGGTGGGGTACCTGGCGGAGCTGGGGGTGTCGCACGTGTACCTGTCGCCGGTGTTGCAGGCGGCGCCGGGGTCGACGCACGGGTATGACGTGGTGGACCACAGCCGGGTGAGCGACGCTCTCGGCGGGGCGGAAGGGCATGGGCGGTTGGTGAAGGCGATCCGCGCCGCGGGGTTGGGGCAGGTGCTGGACATCGTGCCCAACCACATGGCCATCACCGGGCCGGAGAACCGCTGGTGGTGGGACGTGCTGGAGAACGGGCCGTCGTCGCGCTGGGCCGGGCACTTCGACGTGACCTGGGACCCGCCCGAGGAGAAGCTGCGCAACACCGTCGTGCTCCCGATCCTCGGCGACCACTACGGGCGGGTGCTCGACCGGGGCGAGATCCGGCTGGAGCGGGACGGGGCCACGTTCACCGTGCGGTACTTCGACCACACGCTGCCCGTCGATCCGCGGTCGCTGGCTCCGCTGCTGGAGGAGGCGGCGCGGGCCGCCGGCGACGACGATCTCGGGTTCCTGGCCGCCGCCTTCCACCGGCTGCCCCGGGCCACCCGGACCGACGCGGCGGCCATGACCGAGCGCCATCGGGACGCCGCGGCGCTGCGGCGGATGCTCGGGGCGCGGCTGGCGGAGCGGCCGGGCGTCGCCGCGGCGGTGGACGAAGCGGTGGCGAGGACCAACGCCGACCCGGACCGGTTGGACCGGTTGCTCGATGCCCAGAACTACCGCCTGGCCTACTGGCGCACCGGGCGCCGGGAGCTGGGCTACCGCCGCTTCTTCGACATCGACACGCTGGCGGGGCTGCGCATGGAGGACCCCGAGGTGTTCGCCGACACCCACGAGCTGGTCCTGCGCTGGGTGGGCGAGGGCAGCGTGTGTGGGCTGCGGATCGACCATCCCGACGGCCTGCGGGATCCCGCGGTGTACTTCGAGCGGCTGGCGGGGGCCACGGGCGGGGTGTGGACCGTGGCCGAGAAGATCCTGGAGCCAGGCGAGGACCTGCCGGCCTGGCCCGTGGCCGGGACCACCGGTTACGACCGGCTGGGACTCATCGGCGGCCTCTTCGTCGACCCCGCGGGCGAGGGGCCGCTCACGACGGCGTACGGGGAGCTGACCGGCGCACCGATCGACGTCGCCGAGGTGGTCCACGAGGCCCGCGAGCTGGCGGTGCGCGAGCTGCTCCGCGCCGACCTGGACCGGCTGACGGCGCTGGCGGTCGAGATCTGCGAGGGACGCCGCCATCAGCGCGACCGCACGCGCGACGAGCTGCACGACGCGGTCGCCGAGCTGCTGGCCGCCTTCGACGTCTACCGGACCTACGTGCGGGCCGAGGCCGGGCTGGCGCGCCCCGACGACGTCGCCCGCATCGAGGCCGCCCGCGACGCGGTGGCGGGCCGCCGGCCCGACATCGATCCCGACCTGCTCGGCTTCCTGGCCGACCTGCTGGCGTTGCGGCTGCCCGGCCGCACACCGCTGGAGGACGAGTGGGTCATGCGCTTCCAGCAGCTCACCGGCCCGGCCATGGCCAAGGGCGTCGAGGACACGGCCTTCTACCGCTATACGCGGCTCCTGGCGCTCAACGAGGTGGGCGGCGACCTCGCCCGCTTCGGCGTCGGGGTGGCCGCGTTCCATGCCGCCAACGCCGCCGCGCACGACCGCTGGCCGGCGGCCATGACCGCCCTCTCCACCCACGACACCAAGCGCTCGGCCGACGTGCGCGCCCGCCTGGCGCTGCTGTCCGAGATCCCGGACCGCTGGGCCGAGGCCTGCGGGCGGTGGATGGCGGCCTCCGCCCACCACTGGCCGGGCGGCGAGACCGACCGCGACGCCCAGCACCTGCTGTTCCAGACGCTGGTCGGAGCCTGGCCGCTCGAAGCCGACCGGGCCGTGGCGTACATGGCCAAGGCCACCAAGGAGGCCAAGCTGCGCACGTCCTGGACGCAGCCCGACCCCGGCTACGACGCCGCCCGCGACGCGTATGTGGCCGCGGTGCTGAGCGACGCCCGGCTCACGGCGGACGTGGAGGAGTTCGTGGCCCCGCTGGTCGGCCCCGGCTGGACCAACGCCCTGACCCAGGTCGCGCTCCAGCTGACCGTCCCCGGCGTGCCCGACATCTACCAGGGCAGCGAGCTGTGGGACCTGAGCCTGGTCGACCCCGACAACCGCCGCCCGGTCGACTTCGACCGGCGCCGGCGGCTCCTGGCCGAGCTACACGGCTTCGACCCGTTCGACTTCCTGGCGTCGCTGGACGAGGGCCTGCCCAAGCTCGCCCTCGTCCGGGCCGCGCTGGGGCTGCGGGCCCGGCGGCCCGAGGCGTTCGGGCCGGGCGAGGCCGGCGCCTACGTCCCCCTGGCGTTCGGGGGCCCGGCCGCGGCCCATTTCGTGGGCTACACGCGAGGGGGGACCGTGGCGGTGGTGGTCCCCCGCCTGGTGCTGGGACTGGAGGCCCGGGACGGCTGGGAGGACACGACCAC
>Ga0209382_10004567_pt1 | contig 18453 bp, 19 predicted proteins | sample SoiMetdeltSBSDD5_FD_187599 | JGI IMG/M metagenome (GOLD analysis project Ga0209382, IMG submission 187599) | Bulk soil microbial communities from a Populus tree surrounding site in Tennessee, USA - Soil MetaG P. deltoides SBSDD5 (SPAdes) (version 2) | ecosystem: Environmental > Terrestrial >...
GGAGCCGGTCATCGAAGAGCCCTCGTTCTTCGAAACCGCGGAGCCCATCGAGGAACTGGGCGAGCCGCTCACTGGATTCGACGAAACGCCGCTCGAGCTGCCCTCGATCGAAGAGGTCGTGGAGCCGGTTGCGGATCCGTTCTTCGGCGTCGAGGGATTCGATCTCGAGACGATTCCGCTCGAAGAGATCGGCGAGATCGACTTCTACATCGAACAGGAGCTATACGACGAGGCGCGCCGCAAGCTCGATTCGCTCGAGGCGCGCTTCCCCGGCAACGCGGACCTCGTGACGCGCCGCGACCGCGTCGAGAAAGCGGCGGCAGCCGCGGCAGCCGCGGCAGCGGCCATGCCGCGCCCGCCCGCGCTCTCGCGCGACGAGATCGAGAGCGAGCTCCTCTCCGCGATTCCCGACGAAGACGACGAGCTGACGTTCACCGCGCCGCCGTCGCCGCCGGCGATCACGCAGCCCGAGGAAGAGCCGCTGGTCACCGCCGCGCTCGCGCAGGAGGAAAACCTCTTCGCCGACGAGGAGAACTTCTTCGACTTGGCCGCGGAGCTCGAGTCCGAGCTCGCGGATGAGGAAGAGGCGATCTCGCTGTCGGAAGAAGAGCAGTCGCTCGAAGAGATCTTCAAGGAATTCAAGAAGGGCGTCGAACAACAACTCGACTCCGAGGACTACGACACCCACTACAACCTCGGCATCGCCTACAAGGAGATGGGCCTCATCGACGAGGCCATCGGCGAGTTCCAGCTCGCGTCGAAAGATCCCAAGCGCGCCGTCGAGTGCGCGTCGATGCTCGGTCTGTGCTTCCTGGAGAAGGGCATGCCCCAGCTCGCGATCAAGTGGTATCGCAAGGGCCTGGAGATGCCGGAGATCACCGAGGAAGAGCACATCGGACTCCTGTACGACCTCGGATCCGCCTACCAGGAAGTCGGCGACACCGAGAACGCCCAGAAGGCGTTCATGGAGGTGTACGGGATGAACTCGAACTACCGCGAGATCGTGACGCGGATCAAGGCGCTGGAAGACTCGCGTTCTCGGTAAGCCCTGAGCGAGCAGCGCGAGTCGAACGGGTCAACTGAGCCCCCACGCTGCGCTTGCTGAAACATGCTGCGCGTGCGGCGTCGAAGGCAAGCGCAGCGTGGGGGCTCACTTGGCCCGTTCGACTCGCGCGGCTCGCTCAGGGCTAGGGAAATTCGGAACCTTTTCAACACTCATGCGTTCATCAAGTGGAATGACCGATGACGCGTTGATGCAGAGGGTTCGGGAAGGCGACGACGACGCCTTCGGCGAGATCGTCGATCGCTACAAGGACTCGCTCGTCAATTACCTCACCCATCTCGTGCGGTCCCGGGACCGCGCCGAGGAGGTTGCGCAGGACGCGTTCGTCCGTCTGTATCGCAACTCGGACAAGTACAAGCAACAGGAGCGGCTCGGCCCTTACCTCTTCCGCATCGCCACGAATCTGGTCGTCACCGAGATCCGTCGCGAGCGGCGGTGGAGCCTGCTGCTCCCGCGCCTTCACGCCAGCACGCGCCAGTCGACACCCTCTCCCGACACGAACCTCTTCACTTCCGAGATCCAGAGACAAGTCGCCGCGGCCATCGATCGCCTGCCGATCAACTTCCGCGCGCCGCTGGTCCTGTTCGAGGTCGAAGAGTGGTCGTACGACGAGATCGCCAAAGCGCTCGACGTTCGCGTCGGCACCGTGAAGTCGCGCATTTCCCGCGCGAGAGAACTGCTCCGCAGACATCTCGCACCCTGGTGGACCGGAGGAGAAGCCCATGAACGAAACACAACTCAGCGACTTGATGCGCAATCAGCCGCGCACGAGCGCGTCGCCCGCATTCACACATGAGGTGATGCGCGCTGTGCGCGCTCCCGCCCGGCCGCGCCCGATGTTCTGGCGCCTGGCTGCGGCGTTCGCGATGGCGGCCGTGATCGTCGCGCTCGTCAATGTCGCCGTGCTCCAACATCGCCAGCAACAGCAAACGCTCGCGCTGCGCGCCGAACGACAGAAGCTCGAAACGGAGCTGGCAGCCGTGAAGAAGATCGCCAGCGAAGCGGAACCGATGGTCGTGCTCGAGAACGACCGCGGCACGCGCGTGATCATGGACCTCGATACCGCCATCCAGCCCGCATCCCAGCGCAACTACGACTAGGAGCTCACATGAAAAAAATCATCATCATCGCAATCGCAATCATCTTCACATTCGCCGCGTTCGCCGACGACGCACCCGTGCGGCGAACGCTCATCGTGAAGGACGGCAAGGTCATCACCGACACTCTCGAAGGCCCGCCATGGGAAGGCCTGCTTCCCGGCGGACCGCGCGCCTACATCGGTGTGAGTCTCATGAACATCTCTCCCGAGCTCCGCGAGCACTTCGGCGCGCCGAAGGACGCCGGCGTGATGGTGGAGAGCGTGCAGGCCGACAGCCCGGCCGACAAGGCCGGCGTGAAGATCGGCGACATCATCCTCGCCGTCGACGGCAAAGACGTGACGTGGTCCGGCGATCTCCGCGACGCGTTGCGCGAGAAGAAAGACGGCGAGACCGTGCGCATCGAAGTGCTGCGCGGCCGCAGCCGGCAGACGCTCGTGACGACGGTGAAGGAGCGCGAAGCTCCGCGTCTGATTCAGCTCGACGAGCTGCCGGGAATGATCGGCCGTCCCGAGTGGCGCGCACGCATCGAGCGCCTCGGCGGCGACTGTGGGGATCTGCAGCACAGGATCAAAGAGCTGGAAAACCGGTTGAAAGATCTGGAGAAGAAGCTGCAGAAGTAGGACAAAGAGGACACACGGGACTCATAGGACGTATAGGTCCTATGAGTCCTATCCGGACTATCACGTCCTATACTTGTGCTCGTGAACCGCACCATCGAATCGGCGCTACGTTTCATCAACCTCACCACGGCGGGCCTGCTCGCCGGATCTCTCGGCTTCGGCAATGCCGCGCTGGTCCCCGGTTGGAAGGAAGAACTTCCGACGCACGACGGACACTCTCTCGACCCGATCAAGACCGCGAACTACTTCAACGCCATCGGCCCCGTTGCGCTCGGCACTGCCGTAACGCTCGCGATCGCGGCCCCGCGCAACGGCGCGCGACGCCTGCTCGACTCCGCGTCCGCCCTCGGTCTCGCCGGCGTGCTCGCCGCGACGATCATGGTCACTGTGCCGATCAACAAGGAGCTCGAGGCGCAACCCGCGAGCGATTACCCCAGCGAGAAATCACAGTCGCTGGTGAAGAATTGGAGTCGCGCCCACGCAGTCCGCACCACCCTCGGCATCGGCGCGTTCGTCTGCGCCGTCGCCGCGTCGAGCATGAACCGGCATCACGCGAAGTGATCGTAACCGCCGGCCGCGAGCGGCCGCGCGACGCCGTCTTCCTTCAGCAGCACGCCCCGCTCCTTCGTCATTCTTCCGATCGCGTATACCGGACGGCCGACTCTTTCGCACAGCTCGGACTCGCGCAGTGACGACGTGAACAGGAGCGCGTACTCCTCGCCGCCGTGCAGGACCACGTCGCGCACGTTGATCCCGAGCTTTCCCGCGAACATCTGCAGGTCGGGAAACACCGGGATGCGCTCCTTCTCGATCTCCGCGCCGCAGTTCGACGCGTCGCAGAGGTGATGCAGATCGGTGGAGAGTCCGTCGGAGACGTCGATGCACGACGTGACCTCGGCGATGTGCGCGAGCGCGAGCCCCAGCGCGAGTTCCGGCTCGGGATCGACATGACGTCGGATCGCGGACTCGATGAACTCGCGATGGACATAAGCCGCTGCATCCCCCGTGGACCGCTGGCGTCCCGCCGGCTGATGCGCGGGCGTCTCGCCCGCGCGCGGGTGGCGGCGAGACGCCGCCACGTCAGCCGCCGAGACGGCGGCGGTCCGCAAGTCTTTGCCGAGCAACGCAAATCCCGCTCCGCTGCCCCCGATTGGCCGCGAGAGATAAATCCGATCTCCCGGTTTCGCGCCGCTCCGCAACAGCGGGCGCGTGACGATGCGTCCGATCGCGGTGATGCTGATCGTCAGCTTCTCCGCTTTCGAAAAATCGCCGCCGACGATCTCGATTCCGTACTCGCGCGCCGCTTCCGCGTACGCGGTCAGCATTTCGTCGATGTGATCCATCGCCCATGATGGCAGCGCGAGCGCGAGCAGCGCGTACGACGGCGCCGCGCCCATCGCGGCGAGATCGGACAGATTGACCGCGAGGCTCTTGCGCGCGATGAGCCGCGGCGCGATCGCGCGGGTGAAGTCGACGTCTTCGACGAGGAGGTCGGTTGTGAACACCTGACCGTCGACTACTGCAGCGTCATCGCCGATGCGGTTCGAGAACAGCTCTCGGACGCGCGCGACGAGCTCCGACTCGTTCACTTAGCGACTCTCCACGGGCACGATCGGGATCAGCGGACGCTCGAGCGGCTCGCGCTCGTACATGATCGCTTCGAGGAACAGTCCGGACGGCGGCGCGGTCGGCGCCCAGTACTCGCCCTTCGAGTGCAAGCGCTTCACGATGTCGTCCGGTGCGACGTTGCCGCGTCCGACCTCGACGAAGTACGAGATCAGCTTGCGCACCATCTTCCAGAGAAAATGCGACGCCGCGATGCGCACGAGAATCAACTCGCCTACCTGCGCGAGATCGCAGCGCTCGACGACGACGATGCGCGACTCGTCTTCCTTCAGACGCTTGTCGCTGAACGCGGAGAAGTCGTGGCGTCCCGCGATCACGCTCGCGGACTTCTGCATCGCGGCGGCGTCGAGACGGTCTTTGATCCACCAGACGAACGGCTTCGCGAACGCGGTACGGCGCGTGGCGATCTGGTAGAGATACACGCGCGACTCCGCGTCGTGACGCGCGTGGAAGTTGTCGCGCGCGCGTACGGTGTCGAGGATGTTGATGTCGTGCGGGAGGAGATCGTTCAGCTTGCGCGTCAGCTGCAGCGGCTCGATCGATTTGCGCATGCGGAGATGCGCGACCTGACCGCTCGCATGCACGCCCGCGTCCGTGCGTCCCGCGCCGCCGATGTCGACGTCGCCGAAGACCTCGCCGGCGGCGCGGAGCAGATGGCCCTGCACCGTCTTCTGCGTGTTACCCTGCGCCTGCCATCCGGAGTAGCGAGTGCCTTCGTACTCGAGTGTCAGTTTGTAAGTCGGCATGCGCCCAAAGTCTTATCAGCTGGTCGGGGATACGTTCGTCATCGTCTGGGAAGACGGCGTCGAATCATACTACCCGCTCGAAGCGCTGCGCCGCGCGTGCCCCTGCGCGGCCTGCAGCGGCGAGCCCGACCTGTTCGGACGCATCTACGGCGGCGCCCCGCAGCGCTACGGTCCCAACTCGTTCGTGCTGCAGTCGGTCGAGCCGATCGGCAATTACGCGCTGCAGCCGAACTGGGCGGACGGGCATAGCTACGGGATCTGGACGTACGAGCGTTTGCGCGCGTTTACGCCTGAATGATCGTCCCGTCCTTCCCTTCCAAAGCCTCGCGAAGCACATCCACGTCCGTGATCAACACCTGCCGCCCCGTTGCGCGCACGAACTGCAGCGCGCTGTCGATCTTCGGGCCCATCGAGCCCGCGGGGAACTGGCCGTCGGCCATGTGTTTTTCGGCTTCGGCCACCGTCATGCGAGACACGAAGCGCTGCGTCGGCTTGCCGAAGTCGATTGCGACCTTCGGCACGCCGGTGAGGATGATGAAGATGTCCGCCTTCAGATTCGCCGCGAGCAGCGCAGACGCGTAGTCCTTGTCGATCACCGCCTCGATGCCGCGCCACTGGCCGTCGCGTCCCTTCACCACCGGGATGCCGCCACCTCCCGCCGCAACGACGACCGCCGCGGAGTCGAGCATCCGCTCGATGGTCTTGATGTTGAGAATGCGCAGCGGCTTCGGTGACGGCACGACGTGGCGCCAGCCGCGTCCCGCGTCCTCGCGCATGACCCATCCGAGGTCGCGCTCGAGGGCTTCGGCGCGGTAGCGCGTGAAGAACGGGCCGATCGGCTTTGTCGGGCGCTTGAACGCGGGATCGGAGACGTCGACTTCGACTTCCGTCAACACCGTCGCCACCTCTCCTCCGATTCCAATCGATTCGAGACGATTGCGGATCGCCTGCTGCAGCATGAATCCGATCGAGCCTTCCGTTTGCGCGACGCAGACGTCGAGCGACTGCGGCGGAATCTTCGTCGACGCCTCTTCCGCCTGCACGAGGATGTTCCCGACCTGCGGCCCGTTGCCGTGCACGACGATTAGCTTGTAGTCGTGACGCACGATCTCCGCGAGCCAGCGCGCGGCCTGCTTCGCGCGCGCGATCTGCTCTTCCTGGGTTCCGCGGTCTTCCGGACGAAGCAGCGCATTGCCGCCAAAAGCAACGACCGCCAGCATCAGAGGTCCTCGCGCTCGAGCGGCATGGTCATGCAACGCGGACCGCCGCGCGCGCGCGACAGCTCGTTCCCCGCGATCTGCAGCGCGTACTTCTTGTCCGTCCACGTCTCGAGCTCGGTGCGCCCGAGGAGCAGGTCGTCTTCGTAGACGATGTGATAGCCGTGGCGCGCGAGCTCCTCCGCCGTGCGCACGTTGCGCTCGTACAGCAGGATGATCCCCGGCGCGAGCGCGAAGGCGTTCGCGCCGTCCGTCCATTGCTCGCGCTGCTGATCGACGGCCGAGGGGCCGCCGCAGTAGATCGGCTCGAGGTCGAAGCCTTTCTTCTTCAGCGCGGACAGGAGCGACTTCTGCTCCGTGTACGCGACCGAGCGTTTCTTCGTCAGGTCCACCGTCGTCACCTTCGCGGCCTGACCGCCTTTCGGCAGGATCACCGGCGGATAGATCAGGCACTCGTGGCGGTTGATGAACGTGAAGATCGTGTCGAGGTGCATGAACGACCTTTGTCGAGGAATGTCGACGATGATCACCGACTCCACCCCCGCCTCGGCCGTCTTCAATGAACGGATCAACGCCTCGACGCCGGCGCGATTCGTCCGCTCGGTGATGCCGACGAGCAGGAGGTCGCGGCGCGCCACGATCACGTCTCCGCCTTCGAGCGTCGGCGTCCTGCGCGACGTCGGTCGCTCCGGTTCGGTGGCCATGAGGTCCACCCAGAAACCCGCCAGCCCCCGAAAGTGCGGATGGTTCTCGAAGACGTACTTCGACAGCAGCGATTCGCGGCGTCGCGCCTGCGTGGCCATCGACGAGACGACGACGCGGTCTCCGAGGACGATCTGCGGGTCGCGCATGAAAAAGAGGTTCGGGATCGGGAAGAGATCGAAGTCCGGCAGGCCACCGGACTTCGTCTCGCGCGCGATCCCGGCGATCAGCACTTCCGCGAGCGCGCCCGCGGGAAACTCGCGAAGCTGCGCGACGAGTCGCCTCGACAGGCCGGTGCGCCTCGCGAGGTCGCGGAGGATCTTCGCCCGCGCGTCGCCGTTCTCGAGGACTTCTTCGAGCAGGTCCTGGAGGTCGAGGACCTCGTCGGCGATGAAGCGGATCAGTTGCTGGAAGCGGCGATGCTCTTCACGCGCGACCTGGCCGTAAAGGATGTCGTCGAAGAGCAGTTGGGCCATCATCGGCGGGACCATCAGATCGATCTCCCGCCCGGGGAGGTGGACCAGCACGCTCTTCAGGCGGCCGATCTCACTGGTAACGTTCAATCGCATGCGGGGCGGATTCTACCGTTCCTCGCGTCCTTAGCCCTGAGCGAGCGCAGCGAGTCGAACGGGCCAAGTGAGCCCCCACGCTGCGCTTGCAGCGTGAGGGCTAACCTGACCCTTCGGCTCGCTGGCGCTCGCTCAGGGTAAAATTCAAGGGTGCCGTTGCTCCTCGTGGCGTCGTTACTGTTCGCGGTCCTGCCCCGCATCGCTTTCGAGCGCGTCCTCCCCGCGTCGCACGACATCGGCCGCGACCGCGACGTTGCCATCGTCCACGCGATTGGAGACTCGTCGAAGATCGACGAGTTCATCGAGCTTTTCGTCGATCAGGCCAATCACTCCGGCTTCCACCGCGTCCGCGACGCGCGCCGGACCACCGGCCCTGCCGACGTGTATCTCGCGGTGAAGACGTTCACCTGCGACACGGCCACGCGCGAGGGCGAGGGCTCGGTGCGCGACTACGAAGGCAACCGGGTGAAACGCAAGCTGACGTGGGTCGACGCGATCTGCACCGTGCGCATCGACGTGATGTCGAAGGAAATGAAACGCGTGTCGACGTTCTACGGAAAGGGAGAAGGCACGTCCCCGCGAGTGGAGCAGCTCGGCGACGAAGAGAAGGAGATCGCGCTGCACCAGGCCACGCGCTACGTGGCAGTCGACGCGGCGGAACGGATTACGCCGAGGCGGGTGAAGGAGATGATCCCGCTGGACGAGACGGCGCCGGCGTTCGACGAAGGGATGTCGCTGATCGACAGTGGCAGACTGCGCGAGGCGCGCGCCCATTGGGAAGCCGCGCTACGACAACAACCGCGCTCCGCCCCGCTGCACTTCAACCTCGCTGCGGTCTGCGAAGCCCTCGGCGACCGCAAGGCCGCCCAAAGCCACTACACCGCCGCACACGACCTCGCGCCGAAGGAAGAGCGGTACACGAGCGAGATGCGCCTCTTTACGCGGCGGCAGTAACGGTAACGGAGCGCCGGCGTCCCGCCGGCTGTCGTGGCGGCGTCCCGCGCCGCCACCTTGGGAGGGCGGTGGGACCCTCCCTCATAGAGTCACATAACGCAATACGCGACTCTTTCTGAAGCTGTCGCATAACGCGTTATGCGACTCCTTTCAGCCTCAACACAAGCTCACACAGAGAGCGCTCCCAGTCAGCCCAACACACCTTGAGCTGGATAACACCGACACGACCAAGCCGAAACGCCGCGCTAGGCTGCGGGAATGGCGTTATCGCCGCTATCGATCTACAGTTAGGCCGACGATGATCGATGTTGCCGGCGCGACGCCCTCCGGTTGCATTTGCCTCACTCGGGTACTACTTTGTGTGCATGCACGAGAATGCATCATCCCGTCATTTCGTAATTGCATGTGTGCTCATCGCGAGCACCACGTTGGTAACCGCACAAGAATCAGAGCTTGAGAGTTCATTGAAAGAGGGGACTTATCAAGCCGGTGACGCCCAGCGATTTGGGAGTGGTACCCAACTAAGGTTTGAATATCACATCAAACAACGACACATTGTTGGGATCTCATCAAACATGAGCGGCACGCTGTGCTATGAAGGCAAGTTGGAAGGCAATACTATCCGCACCACCAATGTAGTCAACATTGAGAGAGACCGGACAACGCGAGCGCTTTCGTTTAGCCCGCTTCGCGAGAGTCAATTTGGTGACTATGATGTCCTTCAGCCGACGTTGCCGTTAAGCCCTTTCCCTAACCATCGTGGATTCGCTCTTCCCAAGCATATAATGGAAAGACTTACCAATGACATTCGCGAATGCGCGAAGCATTTCGATGAACCTGATATTCCTGCGGCATGTGGCGATCCGAATCTTCGCTTCACAGATCAAAGTGAGGATCCTATCGATCCAAAGTACTTTCATTCTGGTGTGGCATGTCAAACCCGGGAGACGCCAGCGTGCACTGCTGCCAATGTCTTTCAAGTATTGCTCGAAACGCCTGAGGCCGTAGCTCCAGTGACGATCGCACCGCGTCAACAAGTGAAAGACTGCGGTATGCTTTGGCTTCTCGGCAAGAACGAGATCAAGACAGTGATCGACGCAGACCGCCACATGATCACCAACTACACGTTACCGGGTCACGAATTTTACCTAGGCAGTGTGATTCGGTATGTCGTTCAGGTTGGCGACCGGGTAGACATCAACACAGAAGGGCGGGGAACGGAGAACAAACTGTGGACGTGGATCAATGTGAAGGCGGCACCGCCAATATGGGACCATGCAAACGCGGCGTTGCGAAAGGCATTTTTTGCGAAACATGCATCATCCAAGCCCAGGGCGAGGAAGTGATGGCCTATTTGCTTTCATACCGAACTAAGATCTCGTCGGGCTCCCGCGGCCTAACTTTGGTGGTATCTGTTATCCGCCCATCCGAATGGTCGACGACGAGCCGTCCGTCGGTAACACTTCTCCTAGTCGCGCAGGCACGTTCGTTGCCGCACGCATCGGAGAAGGTAACTGAAACGTGAGCATTCGAAGGCATGCGGGTCCCGCCATCCCCGAACAGCGCGTGGCTGCGCTACAATTTTCGACACCGTGATTGCCGTCGCTACGCTCCTTCTGGCCGCAACGATCCCAGCCTCGCCTTCCCTCGAAACAGCGATGAGCTTCGGGAAGTTGGGCGTCCGTCCGGAAGCCGGATATGTTCGCGTCGAGAACGGCCAGCCGCGTTACCTGCTGACTCTCGACGTGGCGTTGGAGCTCTACCAGAACGGCAAACGCGACCTGGAGAGAGATCAGCAATGGTTGCTCGGGTGCGAGTCCCCCAAGAAGTCGCGGGAGCCAGGGACCTCCTGTCACCTCACCCGAACGACCCTCGATCATTGGGGGAAAGCGGTGAACCTCGGATCGATCTGCTACCAGGGCGTACACAGCACGGACGATCACACGCTGGAGGTCGTTGCCGCCGACTGGCCAGGCGGAAAACTCGATCTGAATGTCGTCCACGCCGACGGATCGAAAACACACGTCGTGATCCATCTTGCGTATGAGAAAGAATCCATTTTTCTCGATTCTCTGACCGCGTCGCTGACCCTGCGCGGTGTCACCGGTCCGGCGGCCACGTACGAGCTCCGCGTGCCGGACTATACCTACGTACAGCAGGTCCCCATGACGATGAAAGGGATGAGAACCGCGTGGGAAGGAGAATGGGAGACGTTTCTCCGCTCGCTTTCTCCTCGAGACCAGGCGGCCGCACGACGCCTCGTAGCTGCTCGCCAGGAGATCGTGGATCGAGTCGTTCAGACCCTGATCGAAGCGCAGCAAAAACAGCCGGTTAGTGCAGAACCAAACAGTCCGACAACAGCAAAAGAGACCAGCGACCGGCTTTCCGCCGAAGCCGGCGCCACCTTCTTACAGTACGTGACCGAGTGGTTGGAGAGCTCGGGCATGAGCGCGCCGGCAAAGGCGTCCGTCATCGAGTTTCTTCGGTCCCACTGAACCGTCAACGCTTACGGCGCGTCACCGCGAACTTTATCCGGCGAAAAACATGTCGGATGATCAACGACAGCGACGGTCGCAGATAGATGTCCTTGAGTCGAGGCGAGCGCCCGATTCTCGAGATTCGAAGCCACGACTGACCGGCTGTCGTATCTCGTCCGAGGAGTTGGACCGATAAGCCACGACGATGGCACTGCTCTTTGATCCAGCCGAATCTATGGCAGATGCAGCCGGGTGTTTGCGACTCATGGCTCGTTCCAACCCACTCGTCGCCGTTGTAGTCGGGCCCAACCCGACCTGGCGGAAAGAATGTCGTCAGAAATACCGCGTCTTCAGTCGAATTACGGACGAATTCGTCGAGCATGACGCTGATCTGCCGCTTTGAGGCGTGCGTCCAGATCGAGTACGCGAGAAAATAATCGAATTTCTCGCCAAACACACCCGTATCGAAATTCGCGTTTGTGTCGAACCTGGGCCGCTTCGCGGTCTGTAGGCCTGGTTCGAGAACCACGTCTATACCCACCGCCAATCTCTCGGCGGAAGGTTCAAGCCCGCAATAATGATCGCTCTCGAGAAAATGAATGAGCCAGTAACCGGCGCGTAAGATCCCACAGCCAAGATCCAGGACTTTCGATGTCGGCGTCAGGCCGTGCATCAGCAGAAAAAGAAGCTGCTCCCGACCACCACGTTCAAAACCGTCGACCGGTACACCGAGAAACTCGCCGTCTCGCAAGCGCTCGACCCGGTCCTGCAACGTTAATTCATTCACCAGCTTCACCTGTTTGTCGCGGTTGCTTGGTATCACAAATGAGACGGAGCTGCCCAGCGACGGCGTTATGATGCGATCTCTCAGGTGATCGAATGACAGCGACGATCCGGGATCAGCGCGCTTTTCTCTCGACACCCTACTTTCTCGCCTCGCTGATCTTCGCCTTCGCCATCCACGCCGGCGAGCAAAAGATCACCGCCACGGACGGTTCTTCGCTCGACCAGTTCGGATATTCGGTCGCGATCAGCGGCGACACCATTGTCGTCGGGGCGCTTCTCGACACCGTCAACGGGAACTTCGAGCAGGGCTCCGCTTATGTGTTCGCGAAAAGCGGCGGTGCGTGGACCGAACGGGCGAAGCTGAGCGCGCGCGACGGCGCAGCTCGCGACGAATTCGGTTATGGAGTCGCGATCAGCGGCGACACGATCGCCATCGGGTCCCGCAAGAACGACGTCGGCACGAATGAAGATCAGGGTTTCGTTTCGATCTTCGAGCGCGCCGGCGACGCGTGGACCGAGACGGAGAAGTTGACGGCGAACGACGGCGCAGCCGGCGACCTGTTCGGCCATTCCGTGGCGATGTATGGCGACACCGTCGTCGCGGGAGCGCCGCAGGTGGACGTCGGACCGTATGCCAGTTACGGGGCCGCCTACGTTTTCGTGCGCGCGGGAAACGGTTGGACGCAGCAGGCGATCCTGAAGGCCACGGACGGCTTCACCTCCGACTCCTTCGGCCTGACGGTGGCGATCGACGCGGAAACCGTGGTGGTCGGAGCCTCGCGGCACGACGTCGGTGGGAACGTCAATCAGGGCGCGGCCTACGTGTTCGTCCGCCAGGGCAACCACTGGATCCAGCAGGCGCAGTTGACGGCGAACGACGGCGTCAGCTACGACGAGCTCGGACGGTCCGTCGCGATCAGCGGCGACACGATCCTCATCGGATCCCTCGCCGGAATCGGCGCGAACGCCTATCAAGGCGCGGCCTACGTCTTCGTGCGCGAAGGCAGCGTCTGGACGCAACAGGCGAAGCTGATTGCGCCCGACGGCGCGGACAATGACCGGTTCGGATTCGCGGTGGCCCTCGCCAACGACACGGCCGTCATCGGCAGTTTCGGAGATGACATCGGTCCGAATGCCAATCAGGGATCCGTTTACGTCTTCGAGCGGCAGCAGGGCGCGTGGACGAAGCGGTCGAAGCTCACGACGAGCGACGGCAGCACGTTCGACGACCTCGGCTACTCGGTCGGGATCAGCGGCGACACCATCGTGGCGGGAGCGAGCGGCGACGACGAGGCCGCGAACCTCGATCAAGGCTCGGCGTATCTGTTCCCCGCCCATCCGAATGGTCGACGACGGGCAGTCCGCCGGTAACGCTCCACGGAGCCGCGCAGGCACGTTCGTTGCCGCACGCGCCGGAGGAGGTAACTGAAACGTGAGCATTCGAAAGCATGCGGGTCCTGCCATCTTTGCGGCTCTCCTTCTGAGCTGCGCAACGGGAGGCAACACTCCGAAGGTCGTCGTGAACGGGAAGCGAGTCGCTCGACGACGACGCCGCGGTGTCCCTCGGCCGCACGAAGAACGTTGATTACGTTCTCAACGGCGAGGTCAACGATTACTACAGCGTCGCTCCCATGACGTACAGAAGCGATCGCGCCAGCGTGTCCGTTCGTCTGATCCGGATTTCCGATGGTAAAGTCGTCGCGTTTCAGACGGAGACCGTTCAGGGCGCGAATTTCAAGACGCCCGCGGACCTGATCCGCGCGGTCGCAACACGGTTTCGAGACGCGATTTAGGAGATCCACATCGGGGTAACCCCATGACGGACGTGCTGATCAGTTACGCCCGTGAGGACCGCGAACGAGCGCGTAAGTTGGCTGGTGCGCTGGAGGCGCGCGGCTGGTCCGTGTGGTGGGATCGCAAGATCGTCGTGGGCCAGGCCTTCGATCAGGCGATCGAACACGAGCTCGAGACGGCAAAGTGCGTGGTTGTGCTGTGGTCGGAGCATTCGATCGTTTCCGAGTGGGTGAAGAACGAAGCGGCAGCCGCAGCGGAGCGAGGCGTGTTGGTGCCCGCGCTCATCGACGACATCAAGCCACCGCTCGAATTTCGGCGCAAACAAACCGCCGATCTGGTCGACTGGGACGGGAATCCCTCTCATGAAGGGTTTCAGTCACTGTGTGACGGCGTGGCGACCAAGGCCAACATTACAGGCGTGACGCAGGGCCAGCCCTCCACGTCGCCACAGCGCGGGTTCCGCTTGCATCGCCGTTGGATTCTGGGTGCCACGGCAATCGCAATTGCAGGTCTGATCATCGTCCTCATTCAATCAGGCGTATTCGAGCGATCCACCAACCAACGCCAGTCGGATCATCCTGAGCAGAATGAGCGCTCTTCTTTGTCCCCGAGCGTATTCGAGCTCGAATCTCAATTGAAGGCGGTCAACATCGAGCTGAGCACCGGGACTAGCGACGATACAGCCAGAGTGCGTGGCTATTTCACGGGACCGACCTCGCCTTATCATCTCCTTGCAGTGAATTGCCTGCAGGTTCTCGGAAACCGGCGACTCCGGGAGACGGGTTATCTCGATATGATCGATAAGTGGTACACGTCCCTGCAGGGTTCGGAGCACTATGTCGTAGGCGATAACCGTCTCGATCACGAAAAGCTGAAGGAGGCAATCGTCAAAGCCAACAACGACTACTATGGCAGGAACGCGACATCGTTTGAACAGGTCGTCCAGTAGGTACAACGATCATTTCACTGCCAGCTTCACGTCCGTCACTGGTTGCGGCAGCGCCTTGATACGATGCGTCGTCTCGGAGCGGCTTGTCTTCAAGCGGATCTCATACTCCCCCGGCGCGAGATCGCGGATGAAGAACTCACCCTGCCCATCCGTATAGACGGTCTGGCCCTTCCCTACGACCGTTACTTCCACATCCGGGTAGCGCGTCGCGCCGTCGGATGTGACGACCGTTCCGCGCACGATCGTCGGGCCTGCGTACGCAGAGGCGGCGATCAACGTCAACAGCAATGCAAACAGAATACGTGCTTTCATCGGATCCTCCTCAGACCGGCTTTCTGGTGAACACGATCGGCTTCTGCAGCACGACCGTCTGGCTCGACGAGTAAACCTTCGGGTCGTACCTGCCGCCGAACTTCCCGTCCGGCCCCTTCAGGTCGACCGTCTCGCGGATGTACCCCGGGGCGTCGAAGACCAGCTTGAGCGGCTTGTCCGGTTTAGCGATCGGGATGTTGAACTGGAAGCGGTCGTCGTCGACCTTCAACACGGGCGGCCGCAGAGTGCAGGCGATGGCTGGCGGGACGGCACCTTCGGCCGCACGCAGCTCTCCCTCGATCGTCCAAGTCTCCGGACCCGATATCTGCGTCGCGTAGAACGTCGCCAGGAAGACCGTCAGCGCGACATACCCAGCGAACGCGCCGCTGAGATCGACGCTGAGCCCGGCCAGCGGTCCTTTCACGACTGCCGTCCCGGGCAGCGCCTTGAAGAGGATGAACGCCGGGATGAGCGGCAACAGTACGAGCGTCGACAGAATAATCAGATCATTGGACATTGGACCTCCTGCGATTGTTGGACCTGCCGAGGAAGATAGGTCGGGCGGCCTGCGGACGAATCGCCGGAAAGGTAGTTTTTCCAGTCCCTATCGAATGGTGGAGGGGTTTTCGCTCACTCGCGTGGCGTCGCAGTCGCGGGCCGCCCTAAGAGCGTGTTCTTCACAGAGCGCCGGTCGTGGGTCACGCCTTTCAGGAACTCATACGCCAGGATTGCGTCGAACGAGATCACGAGCCAAACGAGGAGCGCCTCGATCGGATAGAAACGGTCGAGGCGTCCGTTCAGCGAGACGGGTCGGCGATGCGAATTACAAGACGCCCACGGACCTGATCCGCGCGTTTAGGTCGCAACACGGTTTCGAGATGCGAACTAGCGATGGCGCTCATGCCGTATTCGACCCGTCACCGCCAGTTTCGGCCCGGGGTACCATCGGCATCGACACGGAACGTGACGCAGCTCAGCGTGGGCATTCAGGCCTTGGCCGCGCTGCTCAGTGCGAGATCCAATAGGCCGACGCCCTGTCATTGCGGAGGGCCGCATGTGCTCGGCATGTCAGGAGGTTTTGACTTGACCAGTCGTTCAAGATTTTGGATTTGACTCGTCGACGTCAGAACCCCTTTCCGCCAATAACGAATAGCTTCCGCGCTACTCGCTGCGACTCGCTCGATGTCAGCGGCCACAGGAGCTTCCCATCCGCCGTCAGTTTTCATCTGCGTCGAAAGTCGATTGAGATCAGTAAGCACTGTAATGATTCCACCATAACTGTCAACAGCAGTCCGATACTTTGAAATAAACTCGCTATTTACACGGAAGCGCAGCAACGCACACGTGTCCCCACCCAGAAGGGGCTGCGTGGCATCTTGCACGGGTTGGAGTGCTGTGGTCACTCCAAGTAGCTCCTTGTTAAAGGCTGCCACATACGTCGCGAAGTTTTTGTGCATCGAAACGCGCTGAACGTATTCTCGTAGCTCGGACAGGCTTTTATTTTGGGGCTGAAAGCGTTCTTTGAGGTAATTGCCCGCGAGGTACAGGGCGACACCTCCGACCGCCGCACGTGTCGCATTCTCCCGCCCGGTGTCTGAACTGCTGCCGGCAGCTACCAGTCCAGCTCCGCCTCCAAGAAGCCGTCCAGCTCTATCCAACCAGTTAGTCCATCCGGGAGCCTGTCCGGGCTTAAACAACATCGTTAACTGCGTAACCTGACCGATTGCTTGCGCCGCACGGAGCCCGTCGCTAAGGCCATCGGCGCGGTTCGCAACGGCTGTAAGAGTTGTAAGCTGTAGGTCGCGAATGGCCTGCCTCTCTTCTGCGGCGGCTCGTTCCTGATCCGCCTCCAGGCGCTCGCGCTCTGCCTGAAGCTGGGCGATTTGCTCTTTCATCGCCTCAGTTGCTCTTTTCTGTTCCTCGTAACGTTGCCTTTGCGCCTCCAAAGCCTGAATGCGCTTCTGAAGCACTCCTACGGTTTGGTCGATCTCATTTTTCGCAGCGGTCGCGCGCTCGGCCACCGCTGCTTTTTCGATCAGTGTAGCGGCCTGGTTCGTCTGTTTTGTTACTTCAGGTCCGGTCGGCGCGACGGGTTCGGGAGTTAAAGTTGGCTGCGCCTGGCTTGGCACCGTTGGGGATGTGGTGGCCTGCGCGTAGACGATCGTTGCGAACAACAACGAAATTAGGGACATGGAACGTTTGCACATGCTGACCTCCTCTTTCTTTTAGGAGGGACCAGCTCACGAGATTCCCTGTCCGAGACCGGCGGCCCAACTTCGCTGAAGCGGGCGCGGTACGGCTTCGGTCCGCCGCCCGCGCCGTCTGCAGCATCGCCGCGTGACGGCGGCCGGTTCCTGCACGCAGATTGCCGTCTAGACTCCCCCAGTGGTCGAAACATCGCTGTCGCGTGGCATCGCAGTCGCGGGCCGCCGCCCTAAGAGCGTGTCTTTCACCGAGCGCCGATCGTGGGTCACGCCTTTCAGGAACTCATACGCCAGGATTGCGTCGAACGAGATCACGAGCCACACCAGGAGCGCCTCGATCGGATAGAAACGGTCGAGGCGTCCGAATGGCGCGATCGTCCAGCCGATGACGGCCGGCGGCGCCTGATACCACCACCAGCCTTCCGCGATACCCAGGCTCACTTCCCAGATGCACGACGTGACCAGCACGTAGAGGCACGTGAACGAAAACGCGCGCCAATTGACGACGCGTTGCAGCGGCCGATAGACGGCCATGGCCGGCACCAGCGCCGCGGCGACGATGAAAGTGAAGTAATACGGCGGCGGCCACGCGCCATGACCGAGATACCACTTCGCGGCGACTCCAAAGAGCAGCAGCAACACGCCGACGGCGAGAGCGGGCCCGGAGAACTCGATCAGCCGGAACGCGTCGCCGAACAACTCCTGATTCCACCGGCGCTGCCGCACGTTGTAGGCGTGCATCCAGTACTCGTCGGCCCAGATGTAGACGAGCAGGATCGCCATTCCGCCGAGGAGATAGAACAGCACTTCCTCGATCGGGATCCCCGCTCCCCACGCCGGCAGACGCCACACGTAGACGTTTGGCGTGACGTCGTCGAACCGCAGAATCCAGCGTCCGAGGACGAAGTCGAGCACGATGCCGGCAAGGAAGATGAATCCGACCGTGATCCAGAACGCTTTCCGCCGGCGCCCTCCCGCATCGGTCGACATGTAGAAGCGGGGCAGCAGGAAAACCACCGGCACGAGCCAGAACCAGAGACTCGTAAAGTACGTCGACGGGCGGCCGAAGAATCCGAGGGGGATGACCCACGACAACAGCATCGCGGCGAGCCAGTCGAACGGATGATCCATCAGTCTGCGCCACATACCCCTTGCCTCCGTCATCGCTTCACCCCTTGAGGGAGAGGCCGATGCGCGGCTGATCCCTACCCTCGCCCCGCCCGCCCGGGTCCCTCGACTCACGCTTCTAATGAACCTTAGCGGGGTAAGTTGGAATCCGAGTGTAGCTGCCCGCTTTTGCAAAGAGTTGAGGAGTCTTTGCCGGTAGCGTTCTT